>Ga0228711_1000357_pt1 | contig 52633 bp, 27 predicted proteins | sample MedpolnodulmetaG_2_FD_177996 | JGI IMG/M metagenome (GOLD analysis project Ga0228711, IMG submission 177996) | Root nodule microbial communities from Medicago polymorpha collected in Santa Monica, California, United States - brown nodules | ecosystem: Host-associated > Plants > Roots > Nodule... | reverse complement strand
AATCGTGCCACGATTTTCCATCTCATGGATCCTTGCTCCCGGCCAACAAAATCGTGCCACGGTGCCTCAAATCGTGCCGCGATTTTAGGTTTCCTGCAAATCCAATTTGAAGCCAATATACAACAAGAAGTTTTTAACATATATTGCTATCTTTATATTGCGCTATCAGCTTGTTTAGTTGACATCTTTGAAGCTTATAGCTTAATTTGATTAGAGCAGAATATCAAATCTCAGATACTATAAGGACTAAGGAGAAAACTGATGATATTCTTTTTCTCCTTGGTTCAATTTTTGTTAAGCTCTGCAGTGTTAGTGTAACTTTTATCATATTATGATGATGTAAAAGAAATTGAATGAGTTCATCTTTTCAATTTCAATCGGAGATGAACATGAGCCAAGTGAGAATGTAAAACATTTGTTTTTTTGTTTTTGTTTTCTTGATACTAAATATTTATCGGATCAAATTTTTGGACTTTTTATTGAATTTGTAACTTCTCTGAATATTTAGGTACCTCGGTTTATCTTTTTTCCTCGAATGATCAATACAATTGTAATCTTTTATTGAGAGGAGAGTTAAAAATGGACAACATAAAGCGAAAAACAAACTCATGAAAAACCTGATAAAAAAGTGTCTAGATACATTGTTTATTTAGTAATGGAAGTGTCACCTGAAAATATGCTATGTGCATGCTTCCTGCTCTATTTTCTTATGCAACACTTCAAGCACTGGTCAGATAATTTCTGATGCAAAGTATGATACTTCCTCTTGTTATAGAGTCCACTATTACCCTTTGCTTCCATGTAACTTTTTCTTGGTTGCTAGTTTTTAAATATGAATTAGGTTGCTTAGAGCTGCATTTGTTGGTACATAATAGTAGTTGAATGTGATTATACTTGAATTATTTATGAAATTCTCTTCTAATTGTGAAAAAACTCCAGTTCCAATTTCAATGGAGTCATTCCTTAGAATAGGTCTTCTAATTGTGAATGATTTGGAATAATAGTTCCCTCCCTCCTCTTAAATCTTATCTTTTAGTTGTATTTTTTTTACTTTCCCTGTTGACTTTTAGCCATGATTTGTGACTTACAATTTGATCATTTCAGCTTTGAGTGGTGGTCATTTGAGCTCCTAATCATCATAAATATTTAAGAGGAGGGAAGGAACTCACCAAATCATTCCTGTTAAAGGAACAACATACTGAAAGAACGCTCCTACTCCAAGATAAAAATTATCAAAGCATAAAATAAAAAAAATGCATTGAAAATGATAATTTTTAAAGTCAAAAAGAATTTAAAAAAAAAAAAATCTATATTTATTTTGAATGATAATTATTTTGATAGGAAAATAAATATATTTGTATTCTACAGTTTATATAAAGGTAAGGTTGCATTGCACACACGAAGGTGAGAGCGCCGTCATCCCCATTGAAAGCAAACCGAACTGAGAATTGAAACGTAGTAGAGGTTGCAGAATCAAAGATGCCAGCAACAGCAACAGCAAGAGCAGAGAAAGAGCGTCTGAACCTTCTCTTAGGTTCACACCTCGCCACCATCCATGAAACCCTACAGGTTTTGGATCAAACTCCTCCTTCTTCTTCTTCTTTCGATAACAAAGTCACCTTGGAAGATGTTATTCAGATGGCTGAACAAGTTTCTAAACAAGCCACCACAGGTACTTTCAACTCTTTCACTTTTCAATTCAATCTGTCTCTTTATTTACATGTCTGTCATAAGCTATCATAAGCTATTTCTATAAGCTGTCATAAGTGATTATGTAACTTGCAGTTGGAATGATTTGGACTGGAGATAAACCTGAATCAAAAGCGGTTGAGGAAAGTATGACATCTTACTTCAACAATCTACAAGGTTTTCTTTTGGTTTCTCATGGAAGCAAGGTAGGTGCGGGTCCTACATTGTCTTCCAGCATTCATGAATCAGTCAAACAAGTTGTTGATTCCAGTTTCAGGTTGATGAAGGAAACTGTTTCTTTCTATGGTAAGCAAACTCTCTCTCTCCCTCGCTCAAACCCTTTTTATTGAATTATTTAGTCCCTTAATTTGTTTCGTTTCATTTTGATCCCTTAAATTACAAACGTTAGACGATTTGATTGTTTCATTTTGGTCACTTTAACTTACAGATATTCGATATTATGATCCTTTGAATTACAAAATTTAGACACGAAAGTCCTTCCTGCTAAGGACCAAAATGTCTTAATATTTGTAACTTTGGAGCAAAGCTTTAAACCTTCATAACTTTAAATGAAAAAAACTTAAGTGACCAAATTGTATAACATTTGTAAAATAAGCGACCAAAATGAAACGACATAGATTTAGGGGACCAAAACGAAACCTACAAATAACTTAAGGGACCAAAAGTGTAATTCAGCCTAGAAATAACTAATCTATTTCAACTATAACATGCTGCAGTGTAGGTTTAACTACGGCTGTGACTAATACTGACATGCAAAAATAGAGAAACTAGAGAGCAAAAATAAAAAACATGCTTATCTCTTGACCATTAGTTCATTCCAATTATGATACTAGCTTAGTTACTTAGTTTTATATTACACATGTCAAAATGGTGGTAGAAGTGTTTTGGAATCCTTGTTATAACACCATGTTTTCATCGTATTTATCAAAGGTTTTTATATCTTTTTCTTTGGAGAACTGTAGGAAACTATTGTCTCTCTAAGTCATATCATTGAAGATTTTGAATTTTAGAGCATCTAGATTTCCTGAACAATTTTTTATGGAGTTTGTTATCAATTTTCCCTGAGCTCAACATAACTTGTGATATATCAGCATACCTATCATTTGGAAATTGGAATTTCCTCCCTCTTGGAAACTGCATTATCTGTTCTGTCTAAAATAGTATTCTAGTTTGGTTATAAAAAATACGTAGATAAATAAATCTGAAATTAATCATAGGCATTGGATAAGGTTAGATATAAAAGGTATTAACAAAAATCTTCAATTGGAATTTGCGTAGCAGGCTATTATGAGTATGTGTTATATTCGGTCTCCAATCCATGCACATAGAATACTGTATTACTGCTGCTATGTGAGCAACCATATCATTTCCAGAAAGTACGCAGGGGCAGAATGAACTTCTCTCAACTCTTAAGTTTTGCTATTTTTGTTATTGTGATTACAAATCATTTTGATTGCATTGACAATTATCACTATTGTCATTGGATGTGCATCAATTCGGTGTTCCTTTATTAAATTCTATTGCAATTTATTTTAGTTTCATTGACATTTATCAATATCATCTTTAATATCCCCCATTAGCTCACTGTTTATGTATGTATATTTTGTTTGCTTGATCATCGTCTTTCAAAGCAGTAACGTTGTCCTGATCCCTACATCAATATATTTCTTAATTTTCTGCTGAATTGTTGACAACCTTTCATTGTCTTTTGACAAAAACTAACAGGATCCCATCGTGAAGGCCAGAAACAATTAGTTCCGCAACTGGTAGGTACTGTATGGGAAGCGTGTTCTGCCCTTAAAAAGACCCCTACTTCAAACATTACAGCAATTGGGCGAGGAATGACAAAGGTTGCGGTTTCGGTGAAGGATGTTCTACGCGAGATGAAAGAATTGAAGCCAGTTTCTAGTGATGATCCAGCGGACACGGAGTCTGAACCATGTGATGATAATTCAAGTGAAGGTGAACTAGGGAATGACCTATCACCTGAAGAGATGAAAGTGGCTGAAAGAACCATTGTGGTTGTGTCTGACACGCTTTCAGTTCTGAAAGGACTTATTCGCTCTATTACAGGCTTGATTAAGATGGAAAAACCAGATGACAACAGTGGTTTTGTAGATTCACTTGAAAAATTGTTACAGCTGTGTCAGGAACTAGGTCAACAGATTGATGAAATTGGAGCTTGCCTCTATCCCCCTCAAGAGATTTCTTCCATTGAGGCTGCGTTGGAGAAAATCTGCAGCATTATTGAGGTTATGCAAGCGGAAATAGGAGGCCTTCAAGGTGCATCTGATGCATTTCTGGAGGCATGCAATGGTTTGAGGAGCTCAATGCACGAGCTTGTGTCTGAACTAAGTAGCTCTAGTACTGCTGATATAGAAGCCGGAGTGGAAAATATAACATTAAGTGAGAAGTAGATTATATTTGTGTGCAATGATTTTGATTTTTGACAGTAGAATTTATGAAATGATCCTTTTGATTTATAATTTTATATATACACATATAAGTATGTTTTTGTTTCTTGTAAATCTCTAATTGGTGAGAGATCACATTTAACCCTCATCTGAAAATTGCACAAGAAGATCCATAACCCCTGATTTTAGCTTTTATTTTGCGTGATGTAGTCATTGACATAATTAGAATTGCGATCCAAAATTAACATTTCAATTATAGATCCACCGTAATTGGAATTATTTCAGAAATTTTATCCGGTATTTAAGATTACAGAAAACAGAATATATAAATCAAAAATCAATTTAAATTTATTTCTAATCTATTTTCTCAAATTGAAGTCAAATGCTTGAGAATAGCGACAGTTGAAATCTCATTTTAGCTTTACTACTCTTAACGTGGGATGGTATAATTCTTCCTGACAAAGCTTTTCTTAGTTATGTATGACTTTTTATCGTAATCAGGATTTTAATTAGCAAGTGTGTTACGAAATGCAGAACTGAACAAATCCTAAAACTAACTGCAACTATGTCAAAAAGGAATACCTCCAAATGCCAAGGCCTGGTGGAATTTAGGAATAACTAGTTACATAATTGTATGTCTAAATCAATTAATAGAATACAGGAAGAGTAATGCTCTGGTAGGAGTAAAAAATATACACTAGACTCCTGTGTGAATTTACATAAAAATCTGCTTAAACTGAATTTCTGTTGGTAATATGTGGGTCAAAGTTAACGCCCAGCAAGTTTGACCATCCATGCACCACCTAGGTAAAGACCTAATAATGGTGCTGCTAGAAGAACTTGAGTGAGAGGATCTGTGGATGGCGTAACTATAGCAGCTGCCACTACTGCTCCGACTACAACGTACCTCCAAACTGATAGCATCCGGTCTCCAGTAACCAATCCCAGTTGTCCCAATAGAAGTTGTATAATAGGTACCTACAAATACAAGATGGCTTAGATGCCATTACAACCAAACTTGGGAAGAAAAGAAAGCATTGTAAATAAGCAGTGTAATACAATACTACAAAATTACAAATATAGTACATCTTGTTTCCTCAAGAACCACATCAAGGTAAAATCTTACGTGCAAATTGCAACGTATAATCCAAACTCCAAAAGAACGTGATAAGCACTCATTCATTTGAGAAACACTCATTTAAAAGCCAGCTCTCAAGGCAGAAGAACCAAGTCTTTTTTTAAGTTACTATATATTATAGGTATGAAGTGTCCACATTGTTCAACAGTGATAAATCTTCCTCAAGAAGAACCAAGTCATTTAAAACTTTCAAGCATCTTATATTACTTGATATGAGACGTGGGCACCCCGTTATACCCATGTCCCAATCCAGATGATCGATTACAAACATAAAAACTATCTTATGAGCTATCCAACTCAATAGCAATACTGCAATAGCATGTCTTTTATTCGAATTCCTAACAGAGGTATATTAGGATATCCATATTTACCCATAGCTACGAATTGACCTGATGCAGGCATGCTTAAAAATGTAATCAGTTTATCTTTTATGTATATTATTGTATTCTATATTTATCATTGGGTAAATGGCCGTGTGGCAAGTATCAATCGGTGTCATCTAGAAGGTAGTGTTTACCATATATTCAAAAAGAAAGGAAGTACAAAACAGGAAGAAGAAATTACCTGGAAAGACAAGCCTGTACTGAACATAAGAACCAGAACAAACTCAAAGTATTGATCAATGGACCACAGTGATTCAACAGCACCTTCAGCATAATTGACAAAGAAATTTAATGCTGCGGGTACCAGAACTAAGTAGGAGAAGGTTATTCCGGCATAGAAAAGAACTGATGAGCCTAAAACAATTGGCCCTAGAAACCTTCTTTCAGCTTTCGTTAGACCTGGAATTATAAAGGCTATGATTTCATAGAGAATGATAGGACTTCCCAAGAGAAGGCCACAATATCCAGAAACCTGCACCACGAGACCACAACAATATTAGTTTGATCATGATTTAGATGGGTATACACTACAGTAATGGTTATATCACACAACATCATATGATGTTCCGGAAGTTGGGTAATAACATTTTTCTCTGGTATCTAATCCCTCCTAAATTTGACTTCTCTAAAATAGGTAGTTGGTAAGGTGAGAAAATCAAAGGTTGATAGTTCAACGAACCAATGATTAATTATGAATGTAAATGTAATATCAACTATTTTTTTCTTCATCAATAGTTGATACTAATTACTTTACACTCTAAACTGAGTTCCTCAATTTAGAGTGAGTTGCCTATTTTAGAGTAGCTGGATCGCCCCCAATATAAACAAACTAATTATGGCAGAAAATGGCTAAAGTAGTTTACACACACAAAAGACTTTCATCTTTCACCCTGGAAAACTCTGTCAAGTTGCCAACGGTATAGCACCTTTAAACTTCACATGAAATGCATGCCAGGAAATAAAATATTACATTCACAACTCACTGGGTAGGGAAGGAAGCAAAAAACACCCCAGAGATATTTTGAGTAAAATTTTTACCTTTAAAGTGGTGAAGAAAAATTCACCAGGAGCTAGCTGAAGAAATCTGACGCCCTCTGATTGAACAGGAGCTTCAAGAAGCCTCACCAAATCTTTTGAAAATGCAAAGCATCCCAAAATGCTTCCTCCAACTCCTAGAACTGATATAAAGATTCTTTGTCGAAGCTCTTCAAGGTGATCAAATATGCTCATTTCTTTATCATCAGGAAGAAGCTCTTTATCAGGATAAAGAAAATCATAGATAGCACTTCTTTCCCCATCTTCCTTAAAATTTTCCAATGCTTCTTCGCCTATACCATCAAGCACGTCTTTATTTTCTAACACAGCAATAAAAAGTTATCTCAGGAAGTTTCTATTTCTAAAATTTTTGCACGCATGATCATTAACTAAGGGTTTATTTGGATTGACAATATTTGAACTTATATTCTTGCATAAACACTTACCAGACTGTTTGGGAGAGCTTATAAAAAAACTAACAACTTGTTCATAAGTTGTTTTCAGCTTATGTACCCGTTTGGATTAGCTTATTTGAGTTGTCTACTAACATAAACACTTGTGAGCTGTGAAGCCCTGATACTTCAAAATGGATGACGTATCGTATCCCCTGCGTATCCTGCACCGATACCTACCCGATACTTCCCGATACGTATCAGGAGAGTATCCGAAGATTAAATTTTATTTTTTTAAAAAATAATTATTCGATACTTCACGATACATCTCAGGAGAGTATCCGATAATTATCCTGCATCGATACCTGCCCCGATATTTCCCAATTAATGTTAACTAAAATAACTTAACTCTTGAGTGCTGACGTGTTCTTTTTTGGATATAGTGCTTATTTTTTGGATCGATAAAGTATAGCACTAACAGATATAGTATAGCATTGATGGTGCTCTTTTTGGGATATATTGTGTATGTAATTGACTAATCATCACTCTCTTAATCGTCAATATTTATTTATATTTATGTTGATGTACTACGAGCCTATGACTGGTTTCTTTTGTTTGTTAATATATTTGCATATTAAAAAAATGATTATAATTATATTGGACATTTAATTATATATATTTTTTATTAATGTATCCCAGCCGTATCGTATCTTGATTTTTGAAATTTTCCCGTATCGGTGCAGTATCGTATATGTATCGTATCTCGTATCCGGGCTTCACTATCTGAAGAGCTTATGAAAATAGCTTATGCCATATCCTTATCTGTAAGTTGTTTCCAACTTATTTTCACAGGGTTTACAAGGTAGTTTATGAGAGGTCTTATATCTTCTATGAAAATAGTTTGATTTTATTTTATCTAACTTACGATAAGCACTTATGCTATAAACACTTAATTGCACTTTTTTATCCAAACCGAGCCTATTTCCATTATCTCTCAAGAACAGCTTATGAAAACAACTTCTTCTACGAAAACCATCTCATCAATGAATTATTTGGTTATCGAAACAGCTTATAAATAAGCACTTATACGATACACCAACTTAATTAAGCAGTTTACCCAAACAGGACCTATGAAGGCAAAAAGCTAAAACTTGTTGAATTAAGAGAAATGGGTTTTGCTTTAACTTACTGGGTCTTTCTTCAATGGCGGAGCCAGTACTAAGCTGTTGTTGGTTCTGTCTGAGTTCATCATCAACGGCGAAGCAAACGAATTTACCAAAACTCTTATTCCTTCTTGGAGAGAGAGGGAAGCTGAACCCGGAAGAATTGTTGACCCGATTATGAGTTAAATGGGTTCGGAGCAACCCGAACTGAGGAAGGATATTCATAGGAACAGTGGCGGTTCCCAATCCCATACGGTGTTTATGTTTGGTTTTTTTCTGTCCAACGGTTGGTGCTCGTTAGATACGATTTGGTTTGCGTGTTATGCTGTGTGTCCTCGTCGCCTCATATTTTTGCACTTTACATGGACATCTCAAAAATGAGTGTCGTTTTAGTCAATTACACACAGATTTAGGAATTGAATGAAATAATCATTAGACATAAAATTTTTACTAAACTGTTCAAAAAAAGATAAACTTAAAGTTGCATTGAAAATTGTACTAGAGAAAAGTTGGTGTATTTATTGAGGGTAAAGTTGGGAGAAAAAATTAAAGTTGTATTAAAAATGTAAAATTCATTTTGAAACAAATTTTTTTGGTTAAAGTGACACTCATTATGAAACGGAGGGAGTACATTTTCAAAAAAAAGAAGAATCCATACATTAAATTTGAGTATATTTATCAAAAACAATTTTTTCTATACGGCAATTGTTTCCGTTTCAAATTGAGGAATGATATGTACAACCAACAACTTATTTGTTGTATTTTAATATTTTTTAGTTGTTTCAATTTACGTGCTCCTCCTAATATTATAAGGTGTTGCGATAGTTGTTCAATTTTAGTTGTACAAATAACACAACTTTTTTAAATTGTTGGACCCATCATATTAACTTATTTGAACATATGATTAATATGGCTCAATTTTTTAAAAAATGGTGGGTTAAAATAAAATATATGGATACTTTATACAGAAGATTAAATTTGATTTACACTACACCAAAAAAAAATTGATTTACATAATATTATCTTATTTGTTATCATGGTCGTTCCTATGAAATTGGAGGCTCGGCTCTCATAATAAAAATAGACCCCTAATAAAAAAAGACACAATTTTTTTGAAAGATTAATCTTCTATTTAGATTGAAAATAACACTTGTATAATGATTATTAGCCACCGAAATCAAAATTAGCAATTATTTTTACCAAAGACGTGTTTTTTAACTTAGAAATAGAAACATGGAACATGATTTCTTACCTAGAAATTGAAACATGAAACATGTTTATTTTTCTTTTTTGAGTGAGGATAGGAATATTGAACAACAATTTTTTTCTTGGGACTCATCACTTTGAGAGGCCCAGCGCTCAGTTGAGCTCTTTGCACTTCAAAAAATGGTCTTGTGGGTTATGCGTATTATTATGAGTATAGCTGATCTCATAATTTATTCTTGTATCTAAGTATTTTAATAAAATACTATATAAAAAAATTAATAGTAAAAATCAACAGGAAATGTGAGTTTTTTAAATTATTATCGTGGTTTTAGAAAAATAAATTATACCTAATTACTTTGGGCTTGAAGAAGACCCATGACACTTGATAAACATGAAATATTTAGCTATGTACTCTTATATTTGTATTTTCATCCCTATAAATCATTAAAAAAAAAATCAAATTTACCCCTTTAACCATTTAAATTTTTATACCTTAATTTTTCACCCTCACTTTCAATCTTTCTGATTCCGGCATGAATTCACCCCTCCACGAGCTTTCAAAGAAAACTCATATTAAACATTTTCAAAATCAAAACAAGAAAACTATTAAAAACATTCCCTGTTTGCTAGTTTTTGAGTTTTAGATATCTTAAAATTTTCAGATTTGGTGGTTAATGTCATTCATCCTGATACACATACTTGTCTAAAATGAGGATCCTTCATGATATGTGATACACAAGCTTAACTAAGCAATTTATCCAAACATAAATATTTTACTTAAAAAAATTAAGCAAAATATTTGATGGTAGTATCAAATTAATATATGTATTTTGAGGGTTCTACCATCCTACGATCATACATGCATACATATAAAAAATTAAAATAATTTTTTTTAACAAGAAAATTAAAATAAAATTAACGTGAAAGTGACATGCATACATATAAAAAAAAAAATCTTAATTCGAATTAAGATTAAATAATTAAATTTATTAAAAAAATATATGTTAAAACAAAATATGAAATTTAAAAAAAACATGTATTTTCTGTCGGATATAATGAAATTTTTGTGTAATTTGTTGAGATATTTATGTTACAGAAAATATTGTTTAAAAAAAATGCTACATCCTCTCAAAAAAAGTTGCATAAAGTATTATTATAAATTAATTAAAATTTCAAATAAAATATTTAGTGGATAAGATCAAAATATTTACTGTTGAGATATTTATGGAAATTCAAAATATCGGTTTTGGATCTCTAATTTATTTGTATTTTTTTTAAAACAAGCAAATTGATTTGATAATAAAATCAGCCTGCCAGCCTCCATTGGTATGCTCCTCGTCCTTCACTCAAATCATTCATTTTTTTTGTTTTATTATTCGGAATTATTGGAATTAGTTATACTGAATCATTAATTTTCTGAATAGTGATGAAGATATATCCCCCAAAACCGCAACGATGCATTGGCAGCGTTTCATAAGGCTGTACAAGCTGCGTTTCAAGATAAGAGGGGAGATTATAATGAGCTTTTAAAAGTCCTAAAAGATGTCAAGGATCAAAGAATTTATACAAGACGTTCTGCGGAAAGAGTCAAGTAGCTGCTTAAAGGGCACACTGATTTAATTTTGGGATTCAACACCTTCCTGCCAAAGGAACATCAAATCAAACTTGAGACCACTGGTTAGTAATTTATCATTATTCATTGCACTTCTCATAACTTGATACTTTTCTGCAGTTATTATGAGTTTTTTTGCTATATATATAATTCTATGGTGATGTAGTTGATGTCTGTGTTAAAACCCTAATCGGCGTCGTCTTGACTTTTGTTGGTGTTAAAACCCTAGGACTCTATTTTGTCTGAGTTGGGCTATTGACAGGAGCCACACAAATATGATTTTAAACTATATTTAACTCTGCAATCAGAAAATTTAATTTGTTGTTGATTGTAAACGTAGTAGTTCAATTATATTTTACTGTTGCATGAGAACTATATTAGTTAATGTCATGATTGTTTGTGATGGAAAAGAACACGAGGTTCAAAAACTTATTTCAATAGATATTTTAGAAGTACAATCATACTAAATGTTTGGAAGCTATTTGATAGTATCTCAAAACAATGAACGGTAAACGGCCTGATGCACTAAAGCTCCTGCATACGCAGGGTTCGGAAAGGGGTCCCACTATTTAGTGTATTGTACGCAGTCTTACCCTGTTTTTACACAAGAGGCTGTTTTGTTTCCAGGACTTGAACCCGTGACCTTTCAGTCACATGACAATGAAGGGTATTCTCATAAATATCTATGTTGTATTTTTTTTCTGATATGTTGCATTTTTTCTGTTCATGCAACTAAGACCTTTATCGCGTTGTAGGTTATTCATTTTTGTCTTTGATAGCATAAATGGTTTTATCTACTTGCTTTCAACCCTTCAATGATTACACTCTATTGTTTTTCTTCTTAGTATTTAACTCTTATTGTTCCAATTCTTCAGTTTTATTAGTATTCTAGTATCTTTTATGTTTGAATTGATCTAAAATTTTCAATCTAGTATCTTTTAGGCTTAATTACTGATGTGGTACCTTAAGTTATTTGTTGGTTACATTTTAGTCTCATAAGTTATTAACGTTACAATTTGGCCCCTTCAAGTCATCTTCCATCAACCAAATAAATCACCACCGTCAAAACCGTTAACCCAATGTCTAAGGTGGATACACATTGCAAGTTGTCACGTCACCATTCACATTTGCCTATTCAACGTTTTGGCAAAAGCTGCTGACGGTGAGGATTTATTTGGCTAACAGATACTAACTCAAGGGACCAAATTGTAACGTTAATAACTTATGAGACCAAAATGTAACCAACAAATAACTTAAGGGACCAAATCATTAATTAAGTCTATCTTTTATTGATTTTCGTATATTTGTTTTTTGAGAAGTGTTATGGACAACCTCTCTCTCACACTCTCTTGAACACTCAACTATTGGTCCATGCCATCATTTTAAAATAACCCATAAGTTACAACCACACTTCAACGATCGAGACACATGTTGCTTCTTTGGATTTTTTTAAAGAAACTTCATAGATTAAAAAAAAAGGGTTCTTCACATGATTGTAGGGGAATTGCATGGAAATTATATTTTTTCTCACTAATTGACATTTTCCTATGCCTCTAATCCTTTTCATTTTTTCTTTTTGTTGGGGAGTAGGGGTTAATAAAATGCATATAGAATGTTTTAAGTTAGAATGTTTTTCTGAAGTACTTTTAAGTTAGAATGTGTTAATTTCCTCGAGGATGATGAATATCCATTGTTTGCTATACATTAGCATGAAAAAAAGAGGATCACAGGTATGTGTATTTTATGCTGGTCTGGATGTTGTTTGACGAAAATGGTGTGATAAATTTTTCTTTATATGATACTATTAGACAGACAATAAAATATGTGTCTCAGAAATAAATAAAAAGGCAAATGTTTAGAAATTACCTAATGCTGTCATTGTTGTGATCTAAAGGGAAAAAGGTGAAGAATGTAGAAGAGAACCGTGAACTTCCCTCTGATGTGCTTGATATCATTTACCAAACATTAGATTTTGATGACTTTTTTCAGATTGCCAGTGTGTGCAAGAATTGGAGGGCTTTTCATAAAATTCACCGGAGAAATTTTTCGGCATCGCAAGAACCATTAATTCTTCAAGTTTCTTATGATGTTATTCGATCACTTTCCTTTATCAGCATACCCGACCAAAAAGTTAATTATCGCTTAAACATAGATGAGTGCTTCTGGAATTATACCTATCGTTACATCTTCTAATGGATATTTTATCTCGGTGGGGAGAAATAATTCAGTTTTGCTACTCAATATCCATTTACAAGAATAAAGAAGGTAATCAATACATGTCCCTCTGAAGTCAAGCCTTATATGAATCTTAATCGTGCTATTTTCCTGAGATCTTGCATGTCTATCAATCTCGAAAATTGTGGTTGGGTTACTTATTCGACAATGGGAAATAAAGTAAGAGTTGTTGACGCTGTGGTTTTGCATAATATAATATATGTTGTCACTTTCCAGACCAACATAGGGGTAATTAGCTTGAATTCATCAAAAATTAAATTTCTAACACTAAAGAATACTCCCAATGAAATACCCTCAACCTTTAGGTTGGTTAATTGTAATGAACAACTTGTAGTGCTTGATTTTAGGTGCAATAAAATAAGGGATGTCTACAGGATAAGGGATGTGTATCAGATAGACTTCTCAACCATGAGTTATGTCAAACTGGAAACTTTGGGCGACATTGCGTTATTTCATGTTTCAGAAAGAAATTCTTATGCATTGAGCAACCCGAATAAGTGGGGATATGAGAGCAACTCTGTGTATGCATTGAACGACATTAAATCTGCAAAATGTAGTGTGTATTCCGGGGATGATAAAAAATTGAAAAAATGCATTATGCTTCCAGCTCATGGAGCATATTCTTACATGTTTGATTGGTGTTTTAGACATCTACAATATGAGGTAGATTATTCCCTAGTTGAGTGACTTGGATATTATACACCATGTTACTCTGTATCTTTGTGTTTCGATCTATTTCCTTTCTGTTTGCCAATAATTTGACAAAAGTAAGTAAAACATTGCAATGGTTTGTAGTTTCAATTTGAATACATTGATTAGTATTGAGAATAATTCAAATGTGTATCGGTATCAGAATTGAGTTTGGTTGACATTAATAGTTCGTTTACGTTGATTTTTTTCCCTTTCATTTTTACTGATAAGGTTTGAATATATTATCGATCCATACAATTATAGCATTTTTTATTCTGATCGCTAGACGCACTTTGTAAAAAAATTGCTTAGGTCCTTGCCGCTAGTCATACAAAATGTAAAATGATAAAGTAACACTCACTATAGTAATTATTAATGAAAGTCGTAGTAGTCCCTTAGGGGTTGTTTGGTGCGTATGATAAAGAGTTACACTATCATATCCTATTTAAATCCCTTATTTGGTGCGCCAATACAAAATGATAAAATAAACCTATTGCTAATCCTTTATTATTTTAATCCTTAGTTTTAGTTGGGTTAGCAACCTGATAGGATTACCAAGCGTATTTTTTATTTCTCGAAGAATAGAACCATGTTCGACTCCCACACTCTACCTTTCTTGTCCCTCTGTAAGTAATTTTTAAATGATTCTTCAATTTCTATATCCCCAATCTCCCTCTTGCATCCATCGAATTCGTTGTGCATCCATGGAAATCAATAAATCCTTCTTTTAGATCCAACGGTTGCCGTATATGATAAAATAATATTATCCATTTTCTAATCACGTGTGCACCAAACACGTGATAGAACAATTGTTTATCCTGTTAATATCATATCATATCTTTATCCAGTTTCTTATCATATCATATCTATATCCTATCATGCACACCAAACGAGCTCAATTTATCAAAATTGTGTCCAGAACATTCTGAGGCGTCCAGCTAGGTGGATACACATTTTCTTCATGAAGCCCGTCTTCTAGCTTGAACCTTCGCTTGATACTTTATTGATTAAAACAACAATCTTTTTTATATTTTCATGAAGCTTGTGATACCACTATTGTAATATTCACACGCTCCTCCAATTTTTCAATGTTGAGTAGATACACTGATTTATTAATGTAAGTGACTTCTAACTTGTCCATTTCATTTATTCTTATCCTTTCAACATGAAGATGGTCGTCATCTACCACTTTCTCTAGCAACAAACGAGCATGAAAATATATGGTTGCATCGACTTACTTTCTAAAGTGGGGTGATGAAGTGTTTGAGGATTAACCAGATTACAAGGAGGATTCAGTGTTGGATATCTTATTCAACAATGACACCGACAACATCATTGCAAAAAATGAAGCCATGAGCCAAATCCCATTTGAGTTATGGTCCAATGATCTTCAAAAAGAGAGCTACAAGCTTATGTTTTCGTGGAAGATACTGAATGGGCTACTCTAGCTGAGGGAAAAGAAATAGAGGGTGTGATATTTGAAAAACCCACTCACTCTGAAGGAGCTATGTTATGACAAGAGGATGCCATGGCATCCCCAAACTTTGGAAAAATAATTCATAGTATGGATATATTTGTACCCAACTTCTGGTAGTTAGAGCAACTACAATGGTAAACTTCACATAAAGGTTATTTTATGGGTTCCATAAACCATATCGTCTTAAAATAACTCACTCATTTTTCACTCCAATAGCGTGATTATAAAAAACTCACATTGAGACCCACATATATCTGTCACATATTAATATTTTATTAGAGTTTACTTTGATTGCAACTTAAAATTATATGGGTCCTACAATGATATACATATCTTAATCAAAGTATCTTTGCTTCAGCAAGTGATGGTTAATACAAGCTGACGGAACCCAACCATAATATTTGCAAAATTACCTTCATTTTGAACCTCCAGCTGGCATACCCTTGCAAAGTAACTGCCGCTGGAGTTGCTCTTAGTGTCAAAATATTGAACTTTGCATGTTGATCCCCTACGCAAGCCCGGCCCAAGGGGTAGGCCAACTAGGCAGTTGCCTAAGGCCTCAAATTTTTTTGCTGGTACTTATGTATCATAATTCATATGGTGACCACCTTTGTAGTCTGTTCTTGGCCAATGCATTTTCGATTTTGCATTCTTAGAGTGCAGTTGTTACTACAGTCCATGGTGCATGTGTGTTTTTCATTCCCATTTATTTATTTATTAGATATTGTTTTGCAATTTGCATGTAAAAAAAAAAACTCTGATGAAAAAAACTTTGCATAAGATTTTGCATAATTGTTGAAGTTTTTTTTAAAGAGGCATAACTAATGAAGTTGTTGTTTTTAATTATCTAGTTGTTATCTTCTTTTTTTTTTGACAAATAGTTGTTCTCTTATGATTCACTCTACATTGAGAACTTAAATTAATATCATATTATAATTTATTTTTGGGTTAATAGGTCTTTACCCCCTGTAATATAAGTCATTTTTGGTTTTCCCCCCTGTAAAATATTTTTTTTGATTTACCCCCCTGTAAAATATTTTTGTTTTGATTTACCCCTCTAATAGGCAAAACAAAAACCAATTTTATTTTATTTTTCAAAAAATTTTCGTTTTTGTTTGGCATATTAGGGGGTAAATCAAAACAAAAATATTTTACAAGGGGGTAAATCAAAAAAAATATTTTACAGGGGGGAAAACCGGAAGTGACCTATATTACAGGGGGGTAAAGACCTATTAACCCTTTATTTTTTTATCTTTTTACTGGGATTATCAAAGGAATCATAAACTTCTACACAATATAAATGTAATTTTCTTATAAGTAGCTGAATTAATAAATAATTTTCCTTTTGAAAAACAAATTTTAAAAAAATTAAATAAAATATAATAGTTTTATTAAAAAATAATTACTTCAAAGGGCACATTTTAAAATTCGCCTTAGGCCTCGAAACTTGTTGGGCCGGCCCTGCCCCTACGAACCCTTATTTTGCATTTTCTTTTATTTTTCTTTTGCATTAATAACAAAATTAGACATCAAAATGCAAACTCGTTTACTACCAAAGAAAAGAAGAACCTCAACTACTATGCCAACTTGAAATTATAGTTTATTGTACACACAAATAAAAGAAATTAAATGAGAACCAACTACCTAAAAAAAATTAACCTTATTGTATGAGAAAGTTGAGTTTGAATTTAAACCTAAAAATTATTTAATTTGATAAGGTTAAAATAGGAATAATAAAAAAACCATCCTAAAATTCCATAATATAGTAAGATATATTTTATCATACACTTTAATTTAATTAATTTTTTTAGGGGATTTAATTTGTTTAATATCCATATTATTTAAATATCACTTTAGATATTCAATTTAAATCTTTTAAAATTTGAAGTTGAAAAAACTAAAACAAGAAAAAGTTTAACTAAAATAGGTAGTCGGTTTTCAAATTCCTTGTAATTATGGTGTAGATTTGAATTTAACTTTAAAATTGAAAAAGTTGAGTTGATAATTGTAAAATATATATACTATATATGAAGAAAATATATGGTTTTGGGGTGACTTTTTCACTTCTCATTACACCCTTAAACAAATTTTCTTATAATAATGTTATATTGTCGGGGTCATTCTAAAAGATAAGTATAATTTATTACAATATGAAAGTACAAAACGTGTACTTTGACCAAAATAAAAATTAATTAATCAAAACAAAAATTTCACAAAAACTAATAAGAGCAGATAGACGACGCTAGTAGAAATAATGAAAAAGCCATTATCTTAAATCGTTTATCCCCTTTATACATAGTACATAGTATAGATGTATCTAATATGTATAATTGTTTGTTCCCTCTAAAACAAATAACTAATTGTTTGTCCTGACCAAAATTGTTTGTTATATAAAAAATCACGTAAATTTTGTAACTTTATAAAGAACGACGTCACTCAGCAAACCAAACAACAAACCGCGTCAGCAACATATCTAAGAGAATCAAATTAATCAAACAAGCAAAACACTGCGCCGCCTAGTTAAATATCAGAGGACGAAAGAAATGGAGAAGGAGACGAAGAAGATGATTAGAGAGTACGGGTTGAATGATTTGGAGAAGGAGATGAAGAAGCGAGAGGAAATGCTTAAAGTAATGGACGAAGAAATTAAATAGTTCAAAGAGGACAAAAAGAATTGGAGGAACAAATGAACCTTACATCAAGAAGGCTGCACACAATGGATAGAAAACCAACAGATGACTCAATTCTTCCAACCCAGCACCACAACAAAACTTACTAATAAGTCCCACTAATTACTCTATATTGTTACATTTCTAAAACACTTATTTATTAATTAGAAAATATTAAATGACAAAAAATGAAGAGAGAGAAGGTCCTTCTATTATGTTAGTAAAATAAAATGGCTCATCTAGTACAGTGGTTTTGGTGACTGTGTCATCTTGACTTTCCATTTTTGATATAAACGATTATTTGATTGTGGTGATCGTGTCATCTTGACTCCCCATTTTTGTTATAGATGGTTATTTGGTAGAAATGGTTATTTGGTAGTCTCCCTCTTAATTTTCTTTCAAATATATGTTGGTGCTGCGACAATGAATGAGTAACTAGATTTCTTTGCTTTTTGTAAAAAAAATAAAAACTAAACTTCTTTGCCATTATGCTATTTATCATTCAAGAGAACGTGAGTTTGATTTTTTGGCAGAACAATTTTTGACCTAATTTTACTTACCTTAGAATCGAATTTCATATTACTAGGGGGCATTTTCCTAGAAAGCGAGTGGTTTACACAACAAAATGCTATTTATAAAAATAAATAAAAAAATGATTATGATTAAAGTAAAGAAGTTTATACAGTATATGATGGTTAGAATTAATTGAGAACGTAAAATATAGAAAATGAAGACAATTTTTTTTTACCAATGACATTAGAAACTGTCTCTTTGTATGTATCCCATTTGTTAAGCGGGAGGGAGTAAAATTCCACAATGTTTCAAACTAAGGTTAGAATCTTGGTTGTGATAAGTATAGATAGATACCTCTACTATAGGGAACATATGAGAGTGAAAAAAAAAATTAGAAAAAATAAGTGATAGCAATTAATTTATCCTAAAAGGCCAAAATCATTAAGCATGCGAATCATTGTATCTAGGTAGCATTTTTGGTCTTTTAACTATTTAGGTAGTATCGCTTTGGTCCCTTAATTAAAATTTGATTTATTTTGGTCCTTTAACTTCTCTTCGTTTCATATTTTGGTCCTTTACGTTAGTTTTAATTCAAAAACGTTAGGTTTTCTTCATTTTTTTCTGGGATTCTTGTTGTTGAAGGTTGATGAAGATGATATGAAGATGAAAAAAAAGAAGAAGAAGATGAAGAAAACCTAACGTTTTTGAATTAAAACTAACTGAAATGACCAAAATATGTAACAGAGAGAAGTTAAGGGAGCAAAATAAATCGAATTTTAATTAAGGAACTAGAGCGATACTACCTAAATAGTTAAGGGAACAAAAATGCAATTTAACCTTGTATGTAAGTGTGTTTTAATTAACATATTCATCATGGATTTGAAGGCTTAAACTTTTGAGCATTTTTTTCCACTTATTTGTTTTTCAACATAAATATCACAATATTCTCTCCTTCAAGTATGATTACACGGGAGTCCATATTAGTATATCAAATTCTTTTGAAAGAGAAAAAAAATGAAGTTATGGGATCGGTTGATTAATGAATTAAGTCTGAATTAAATAAATAGGCGTGGGTATTATTCCATTCCCGCCAAATAACCTTGTATCACCATCAATGGAGGGAGAGAATGCGTTGAACTTGCTTCGAAGCAGAATCTGCGATACTGGATTCATCTTCAAAGACTTTCCAGATACCAATTACAGGTACCACAAACTTCCCCTTTCTCAATTTAATTTTAATTTTAATCATATCACTGATTTTAATCAATAATTATTATCATTACCAGCAAGCTCAAATTCATGATATCAACTTCCATCGCTGAAGCATGCAACAATTCTATTCTTCTTCTCGGCCCCCGTGGCTCCGGCAAGCTTGCGGTTTGTTTTCCACAAACATCTACATCTACTTAAAGGGTTTCTAATTCATTTTCCGTTTAATTTTCTCTTTTGTTTTTTCTTTTTAGGTTTTGGATCTAGTTCTTCAAGATTTGTTGATTCAATATCCAGACTCCATTTCAGTGGTATTCAATTCAATTTTTAATTCCTTGCCTCCATAAATTATATCTTTTATTTTTTATTTTTTTTTAATTTTATCCCATTTACCCTAGTTATTATTTTCAATTTGAATTATATTTTCATGGATTTTTGCAGGTCAGGTTGAATGGGCTTTTACATTGTGATGACATCTCTGCATTCAAGGTTCTCATACTAATTTAAACACCTTCTATATCATATTATTATTTAATTGCCTCATTTACTTTATATGTGGGTAAAACACCAAATTCGTCCCTGACTTTGTAGCACATATTCTCCGAGATTATGAATATTTCAAAAAAAATCCCCGACTCTATTAAATTATTAAGTCGGTCTCTATATTTTAACCATTTTTTATCAAGTTGGTCAATATGTTTAACAACTCGCTGTCAATTTAGTCGCTAACAACCTGTAGTCATAGGACTAATCCGGGAGGTGGGTGGGGGTTGGGTAGCTCAACTGGTTTGAGTTAAGGGGTAAGGAGTTGGAGGAGTTCAAACCTACTAACATTTGTTATTCAAACAAAAAGTCATAGGTCTAATCCCCTTAGAATGTAGAGTAACAGTTAAGGGACAACTCCTCTCCCAACAAATGCAGCTCTATTCCCATCACTGGGATTCGGATTCGGAACATATGCCTAGTTTTAATTCTCTCAAGTAAATGGTTTTCTCATGTATTGTGATTTTTGAGGTTCTTTATGTTGAGTGTTGATTTACTGATGATTTTGCTTAAGCTAGTATTGCTTTGTTTGCAATACAAGGGTTCTTATTTTCCTTATTTGTCTCCTTCGTTACTTTCTGATTCTTGCCCAAACAATAAAGGAAAATTGGTTGGCATGAGGTCTATTTGAGTGTTAAAGTTAAACTACATAACTTCAATACAGTATTATATTAATCTTCAACAATGGATTAGCTTGGGAGCTTATAGATTTGTCTTCTTGATGAACTGTGACAATGGCCTTTTTAAATTCTGGTCAAATCTTTCTCCTACTACAAACTTGTGAAATTCAAAGGAATTGGATGGTTATGGAGTTGACAGCGCACCTTAGATTATTTCTGGTTAGGCAAAAGCTGTGATGCTTTCATTAGGCAGTATATTTATGAATACTAAATAATAAAGGAATTGGATGGTTATAGAATTTATGAATCTTATCATGGAAATTGTTCAAACTAGTATATGTAAGTTGCACTGCTGCCTTTTCTTGTATAGTATCTCATTTGTTGTTGCAAATGATGTTCAACCAGGAAATAGCTAGGCAGTTATGCATGGAGCATCAATTGCTATTCTCTAAAGCGGTAACATGACTTACTTATACACAATTTGCACTATATATTTACAGTTATGTAGAATGGTTTGTTGAATTTGATATGAACCTTTTGTAGGCATCATTTGATGACAACTCCCAATTTATGGTAGCTGTGCTAAAGTAAGTGAAGTTTTCTTGGTTGGAAAGGAAAATATTTTGAATTTCTAAAGCATTCGTTATCTTTGTGTTGTAGGGAATGTGGATTAGCACATAAAACTGTAATTTTTATTTTGGATGAGTTTGACCTATTTGCTCAGGTAAGACTTTATTATATATTCCCCTCTGACTGTTACTAAAAGCTTAGCATCGATTACTGGTTATGACTGTCGTTAATACTTGTTATGATCAACTACTATATTAACTAATTTCAGCCGTGTTCTGTGTGAAATGTTTTGTATTACATGTTTGGTTTTGACTTCGTTAACCATACATTTACTTCTACTTGCTTACTAATTTTCTGTAGGGTAAACAACGGTTACTTTATAGCTTGCTAGATGCAATGCAATCAGTATCATCACAAGCTGTTGTACTAGGCATTAGCTGCCGCCTGGTATGTGCATTACAATTATTTCCTTTTTTCAATGATCAGGTCTAAATATTTATACCTGGTTAACAAACAAAAAGATTTCTTTAAATTGATATTGTTGTGTGATGTACAAAGTATTGTTATTTGTTGCGAGTTTTCCAATTTGATTTGATTGTTAATCTTGAGAATCTATCACTGCATAAGGTGCTTGGAGATAATGAGTGACTCTTACAAATCAAAATAATTGACCATGCAGGATGCAGATCAGCTATTGGAGAAAAGAGTACGATCTCGTTTTTCACACAGAAAGCTGTTGTTCTTACCACCTTCAATAGAAGATTCACAAAGGTAGATAAATTGTAGTTACCTTTTCCCTTTGGAGTGAATCATGCTGAATATGATGTCAAATATGCTGTTTTGACTTAATATGCAGATTATTGGTGCATATGCTGACATTACCAATAGATTCAAGCCTTCCATATGATTATGCTGTTGAATTTAATAAAAAGGTTCAAGTATCCTTTTTATCCCGAGGGTTTTTTATGTTGAATCTAGTTAGTCTTTTATAATTTATTCATTTCGCATACTACTTGGATTGAGGTTTGCATGCCTGCTATATTCTGCAATTGTGAAGACTTAATAATTGGATGCTAACCTGTAGTGCATATGTTTTTGCATTTTGGCCAGATGTTCATTTATGATTATATATAAGTTAGTAGCTATGGAGAAAGAGCTATTGCTTGCAATCCTATTCAGTTCTTTGCATTCACTGTATTTATGTTTTTATGAATAATTGATTCGTCAACAGCTATTAAAACTACCATTTTCATAGGAAAATTTACATCTGTGTTTTTCTTGATTATTGAAAATTCACACTTTCATACCTGGTAAAGAAATCCTTTACAAATTACAGAATATTATAGAAGACAAAAGGTTCAAAGAAATCTTCAATAAATTATTGAACTTTGACTCCTCTGTCAAGCATCTGTTGAAATTCCTGTAAGTATATTTTGGTACTTCTATTAGTTTTTCAATATCAAATAGACTATCCTCCCAGACTTAAGCGAGTTTGTTGATTTTCCAGATTCTATGCAGTCTCTCATATGGATTTGCAGACTGGGTTTCTGTCCCGGGAAAACTTTGAAACTGCATTTACAAACATCCAGAGACAGCCCAAACTGGAATGTTTAAAAAGTATGACACTCTTTTATAGTTTATTATATTACAGTCAGCACACATTCAAAGACCTTATAGTTATAATACGCTCTTCTTTTTGCATTAGAGATTTCATCAAGTTCCTATCTTTACCCATTTGTCGAGTCTTGGTTTCTCCCTGTTGGGTTTTCTTTATAATTTGGTAATGATGGATTCTTTTTTCATGCTACAGTCATTGTTTATTAATTTTGTTAAAAACTGCAGCATTAGTGTTCTCTCTCTCATCATGCCATACTTCTCCAGAAACTACCGTTTATTAGCTGGTCAAAAATATGGAAGAACTTAAACACTAGGACCAAAGAAGCAAATTGCTCAATACTTTTATATGCTTTTTTACAGAAATATTTATCCTCATAATTAAATCTATAGACCTCGATATCAATGGTAATTGACGACGATGGTAATTACTAAAGTAACCAACAACAATTTTGAAAGTGTGTTTGTCCGACACCATATACTCTAGTTTTTCCATATAACCCATGTGTTAAGGGAGAGAAAACTTCTGTAGCATGTGAGAGGATATTCTTGGATAATAATTATTTCATGGGTTCTTAAACTCTGATAAAGACTTATCGACTACAAAGGGTTTTAAAGTCACGTTTCTGTCTACAAAACATTGCCGTATTCTTTAGTTCAAGCAAACCTGGAAAAAGAAAAGCATTGCATTTTATATTCTCTCCCGTTGGTCTTCATGTAGAAACTAATGACTTTTGTGTTATATCTTCATTGCTAGCAGATTGCTCCGTTTTAGAACTTTATATTTTGGTAAGCATGAAGAGATTGGAAGTTAAAGAGAAAAGTTTGTGTAACTTCAATGCAGTAATGAAAGGTGATATTTGTCTTTTTTTTAATTTCATTATTCTTCTCACTTTATTCCTTAACGCATCTCTTATATCTTGCAGAGTATAAAAGCATACATGATTCTTTCCAGACTTCTGATTACTATGCAAGGAATGTCTGTTTAAGGGTGTGTGCTTGCTTTGATGATTTATTTAAGCCAAACGTGTATATAAAGTAAATAATTTTTGTGGTAATTTTCCTATGATCATCTGACACCAATCCCATGCTTATTTGGTGGTATTTTTACCATGTGTGTGCAGGCGTTTGAACACCTACTACACCGTGAACTGTTATGTTTCACAGACAACAGAGGGCATAGTTTATCTGTTGAATTTCGTCCTGTAAAGCTCTTAATTTCATCTGCTGAACTGCATCAGGGACTAAAGGCATCTCAGTCATGCCCTGTAAGTTAACTGACAAAACAAGCCCACCTGTATTTTATTTTTATGCATCACATGAGCATTTGATCTGTGTTTTGGGTTAACTTTGTTTTCTGCTTTAGTATTTGTAACTTCTTTGAGTTCTTTCAATCATGGTTATATGTTACATGTGCAGAGGTAGTCGTAATGGGAGAATAATTTTTTAATTTGTATGTTTTGGCAGGCTATCCTTCAAAAGTTAGTAGAACGTGACGGCTGAACACCTGAAGACCTCAACTGTTTGCTGCCTCACATTGGTCAACACTTTTCCTTGATTACCGAAGTTAATATATATGGAATGAATATGATTCCAAATTTTGATAAGATCTCCTTGTTTGTGAACTGTAATTTGTTTAGTCAACACTTTTCCTTGATTATAAATTTATAATTGATGTACATGTATATGTACTCTCTTATGTATTGCCAAGTTATGCCATCAAAATTATTTAGCTAGCTACCTCTTAAATGGTTTTACTTGCACACGCATGAAGGGTATATGTAGTTTTTTTTTTCTTTCTAGAAAATTTAAAACCAAACCAATATAAATTTGATTTCATTGGAAGGGATTTGACTTAAAATCGAACTGACTGTACAACCAAAGAACAAAGTCAAATATATTGGATCCAAGTTCAAATGATCTATACCAATTCAATCTTCACAAACATCCCTACTTTGGAATAAATATTATGTATTTTGATTTTAAAGGGGAATACAATCATCTTTCATGTTACTTTCAATCCTTAGTTAACGGTATGATCTATGAACTTGATTATATATTACAAGTTTTTAGTTGGATGACTGTTGGGTATATAATTTAACATTTTATCTTTTAACCCATTTATTGGAATCTGAAGGATATAGAAACATAACGGAGACAAGAAATAAGATTCATAGACCCAATCGAAGAAGTCACCTAAAACAACACCCTACATACCAATAAGCACAAAAATGTAACGTGTCTTTTACTGGTAGAAAAAACCAAGGGGACGTTAATTCAGTTGGTGCATGCGTTGATTTCTTGATTTTTTTTAGTTTTTTAACAAATGAATTAATGGATTTTATAATGTGAGTTTGATTTAAATGAAGGCAATCACCATGATAATGTTAATGTATATGTCTCTCCGCGGCTTTCTTATCAACCATAACAATTCAATTATATACTTAAATCTTGGTAACGACGTAATATAATTAAACACTATGCATTATGTAGCTGACTAAACTGCTATTAGTATGGAAGAGGACAAGGTTTATGATCTTGTCAAAAAAAGGTTTATGATGTCAAGTTAGTAGAGCAGCTAGTGTTCAAAGAGAATTCCTATTTTATGTCTATATTTCACAAACACACAAAATTTCCTGACACAAACTAAACAGTTGCTTTTGTCCCATTTTAGCTAATCGATCAGATCAAGGTTATGCATTGATTTCCTTTCTCAATTTGGACAGCTACTTCCACAAGCATCAAAAACCATGCAATCCCTCTTTGATTTGTCAGCTAAATCACAAGGTTCACATCTTTGTCTCTCATTCTTTTAAGTCCTCCTTTGTTCATTCCGTCCAAACTTTAAACTATAAATAACAAGTTTCATTTCCAACCTCTCTCCCCTTCACTATCCTTTGGAGAGTGAAAGTGAAAAAATAACAACAAAAAAAAGGAACAAAACTATGGCTGTTGTTACTAATTTTACATGTTCAGCTTCTTCCTTTCTTGTAAGGTGTTGTTCTATGAAAGAAAACCATCATGACCAATTGAACAGTAACAACAGCATTAGAATGAATGGAAGTTATAGGTCTCCTATTAAAGTTGAATCTCTTAGTCAAACAGCTGAAGCTGCACCTACAACTCTTGTTGAAAATGGTCTGCGCCAAAACATACCGACAAAGAAACAATTGGTTGATCCTCATCGTCAAGGTCTCATTGTTGAAGGTGGTGTTGGTTATAGACAAACTGTTGTTATTAGGTCCTATGAAGTTGGTCCTGATAAAACTGCTACACTTGAGAGCATCCTCAATCTTCTACAGGCAAATCAATCTTTATTATTACACCTTTTTTAATTGATTTCAATTCATATGCATTGTAATTGTAAACAAGTTTTACACATGCATCAAGTCACTTCTCACGGCTTTGATAACATGTGATTGGATGCATGCATAAAACTTTTTTTGCACTGATATACAAGTTAGATTTTTTCTATTATCTAAATTTGTTTAATTGCTTTATAAAAAAATCACAAGGGCTTCATTGTTTTGTTTCCAATGCAATCTACTATAGTTTAATTAACAGTATAGTTAATTTCGTGCAGGAAACAGCATTAAACCATGTATGGATGTCTGGACTACTCAGTGATGGATTTGGAGCAACACATGGAATGATGAGGAATGATCTCATTTGGGTTGTATCAAGAATGCAAGTTCTCATTGATTATTATCCCATTTGGTAAGACCCTCTTTCTTACAATTATTTATTATACATAGACACAAATTTATGTCCATTAGTTCTCTTGTTGGAAGACAGAATTGAATTTGATAACTTTCATTCCATACTTGACAAAAAAATGTATTATTTCTTAGGGTTCTCATAGGAATTTTCTCCATATTAATCAAGATCTTTTGTCCTATACCTTTTTGGTGGCAGACAACTAGCTCTTTTAAATTTAAATATAGATATGTGTTGTCAAAGATATACATTGCATAGAGTTTCGCTAAAACATTCCATATTTTAATCCATCATGGGCCATGGCAATCCCAAATCATAGAAAATTTACCGAAGATTCAAAACAATTTTTAATGAATTAAATGAAGTTTTATTTTTACTACCAAAGTATCATCATTTATCATGGCATAAATAACATAATAACTAGTATACACTTAACATGTGACAGGGGAGAGGTACTTGAGATTGACACATGGGTTGGAGCATCGGGCAAGAATGGTATGCGACGCGACTGGCTCATAAGGAGTCAAGCCACGGGCCAAATTTTTGCTCGTGCAACAAGGTATTGTATACATATATATTACCTATGTCCCTTTTTATTAGTACCTTCTGTTCGCGCAGAAAGGTACTCATAAAAAAGGATAGAGATAGTACATGTCTAGCACAATTTCTCAAACATTTTTTAAACCCTTTTTCATACCTATTCTGATTGATATCCGCACGTAAAACAGCACATGGGTGATGATGAACAGCAAAACAAGACGCCTCTCCAAAATGCCAGAAGAGGTGAGGGATGAACTTACACCTTGGTTTATTGAGAAGCAAGCAATAAAAGAAGATACTCCCGAAAAAATCGTCAAATTAAACAAAGAGGCAAAATACATGAATTCCAATTTGAAGGTATGCCATCATTTTAATCGCGGTCAAACCACAATCCTTAACATTACGAATAGCTACTGTCAAATGCAGCTTGATGTCGAGGTTGCAAAAAAATAAAATAAATCATTTTAAAACCGTACATTATATTTTAATTGAACGCTTCCACGACACAAAATATTTACAATTAATGATTTTGTGTCACTGTCGATTTTGCAGCCCAAGAGAAGTGATTTGGACATGAACCAACATGTTAACAATGTAAAGTATCTAAGGTGGATGCTAGAGGTAAATTCAAAACAATATTAATATACTCATTATCATTCTTCAATATTTGTACCATCATTAGAATATCAAATAGTTAACTTTCATTTTTTTACAGACCATTCCAGACCAAATTCTAGAGAGTCACCAATTATCTGGTATCACACTAGAATATAGAAGGGAATGTGGAAGTTCAGATATAGTTCAATCACTATGTGAACCTGAAGAAGATGAAATAGTTCTTAATGGTATGGTTGAACCAGATTACTGCACAAATCTTCTTAATGGATTGTCTTTTGTAAAATCAGATATTATAAATGGTGGTGGAGTTTTGAGCTACCTTGAGAAAAGGCCAATAAGGTATACACATCTTTTACAAGCAAAGGGAGAAAAACAAAATGAAGAAATTGTTAGAGGAAAGACTACATGGAAGAGGAAATTCACTACATGTCCATTTTCTACATAGTAATGTATGTTGAAGTGGTCTTTGAGAATTGGGAACTGAAAGGGTACAAAGTTCAAATTGTACTATGGTGTGTGCTCACTAAGAAAATTCTTGGCATAAATGTAAACGATATTATGGGAATACAGCCAAGAAGCATTTGGAGATGTAATTCATGAAACTGGTGTGAGATATGATAATAATTTATTTATAATGAACTGTAGTGGTGGTTAAATGGTAAACAAATATCTGAATCTCTACATGTTTAATTTGAGGTTTTGTCAATATGATACTCATATTTCTTATGAAATTATGTTTTCTAAAATATAAATATTGACAAATAGCTTTTTGTTTTATAAAATGGTCGTTAATTTATAAATTTATAGAGCAAGAGTACCAGTACACCTCACTTGTACCGTAGAAGTTCCCATAAAAAATATGTTGTGAAGTAAAATGATTTTATACAGACGTTTTTATTTTTTTATTTTTTTTGAAGGAACGTTTTAATTATATGTCATTTTGGTTTCATGTTACAGTTTAAACTTTTAAAATCCTCTTCAAAAGAAAGATTAAACTTTTAAAATTTGTGGACAGATATTTATTGTACTTGTACATGATAAAATATAATTAGATATCTTATAAAACATGTTGAGTTTTAGTACATTTTATACTTACCTCAAAAAACAAAAGTACATTTTATGCTGCTTCCTCTAAGAGAAAAGTACATTCTATCTTGATAGGCAATGGAGGTTGTTGTATTGGTCCATCATGTTTGCTCAAAAATCTCATGATTTATCATAATATATCTCTGATGACGCAAACCTATCAAAACATAATTTCTTTTTTTTTTCTACTAAAAATGTATCGAAACATCGTATAAAACACATTATATAAGAGTAAGAGATGAGTGTTATTTAAACAACCACTTTTGTTGTGAGACAACCTAAATATACAAAGAAAAACGAGTGTTGACACAAAAATCAAAGCAATAGAAGAAAAAAAAGTAAAAACATAATATGAATATGAAAGAGAAAATTGTCACAAAAATTGTCATAAATTTTCTTCAAATAACATTAGGGGATGCTTTACACAACCCCACATAACTCTAAATGTCATACACTATAAAGCTCAACATCAAAGAGCAACACATAGCTCTAAATGTTGTACGCTATAAAGCTCAACATGTGTATTTGCGGTGTGTTTTCGAATTTAGGTCATTAAGATTGAAAGTTAATTTTCAACCAAGCGAACTTTTGAAAAATGGCCACAACCCAATAAAACTACTTGTATAGTTATATTTTTTTATTAATTAAAATTAAAAGAAATTGAAAAACATATTATTTAAACCAGCGTTCGGACGGCCAATGTTTGCTCTTTTTATTACATTAATGCTTATAATTATAAATGACCAACAATATTTTTATGAAATTTTATTTAATTTTAATTAAAATTATTTTGATTAAATTAATACACAACATATTTTCTCATCTACACTAACTTCATAGAAAAATGACTATGAAATACTTTGTTAAATAATATATTAAATTATTAATGCATGTGATTTCGGCCAGATGCATGTGATTTCGGAATATTGATTCCAGTCCATGTGAAGAAGAAAATGCCAATTTTACTTGCAGAAAGAAACTCAAACTATGATCCACTATTACCATATGAGAAGAATAAACTCGCAAACATTTACAATTATGAGGAGGAGGTTGATTTGATAGTATATACACAATTGTATGGCTCTATGAAAACCCATAAAAATTAGGAAGGAATCAAATCAAAGAATAATAATAAATGCACTACTACAATAGTAGTAAAAATTCAATTATCGCCTCTTTCTCTCTAGACTCCGGTGTAGTTGCCAAGACCATAGAACCAAAAATGTAACAATTCCCACTCCAACTGATGACCACAAAATTACAAGCCATAAAGGCATCGACTTGGGATATAAACCTGTCATGCAAACACAACCAATGTTTAATAATTCGTGAATAATACAAGCATCATGCATATATATATATAGTATGGTCTAAATAATAATAAAAATTGTGGATATGTCTAGTATGGTCTCAATAAGTTCTGGTGATTTGGTCAAAGACCGGCCAATTCCTTATCACCATTATTTGTCTTATATTATAAGCCATCTAAACATCTGACACCTGAATTAAAAAACTCAAGTAATATCATGAGTTTCATAAAAATATGGCTTTAATTCATCATATTTCATATAGACTATCAATGTAAAGATTTTTTTTACATCGATGATTAATTGTCCGATTATTAACATTCGATTTGTTGACAGTGTAAATGCTAAAAATACTGTATATTTTACTAAACAACGCTGTAGTTTCTCATTGTAAAATGACTTGTAGATTTATAATATGGGACAGAAAAGTAATAACTTATCATATGTGATTAAAAGTTGTTCAACTATCGTGTCCAAATTATAGGGAGGATGAAAGACCTACCATGTCCAAATTTGATGCAAATCAGAAGTTCAACGATACAAATGGCGAGAGAGAGCCAACAATATGCGCCAACCTTTTTCACTGGCTTACTGAAAAAATGTTCATGAACACTATGACAAAATGTTAAAAATTCATAAGGGTGATGTCATTCATCATAGCATGAGACTGAGAATGTTACCTGTCTTGAAGGTATGAGTTGTACTCCCGAATTGTTGGAATTGCAAGTAACCACCACAAAATTAATCTATATATAACAACTGAATTTCGTGGAGGTATCCAAAGACAAAACTTCAAAAAGAATGTGTTGAGCTCTACAGTCAAAAATACAGTGCAAAGACTGAGTACTTGAATAAATCGCCATGGACCCTGCAATGGATGCCACTCATCTTTGTCCCATTGAGCCGGTGTGAATTGGCCTAATGTTCGTTTCACCTGTAGTAGCGATCAAAGCGCGTTAAAATCACACCCACTCCCCTTAGCAATCATAATAAATTAACAATGAAATTTGGCTATAATTCTGTCAAGAGTCAATTAATATTTTTCTCATGGTGAAGGTACTAGTTATATGACAATACTATCAGAAACACAATTTTAGGGAGAGGAAAAGAAAAAAAACTATCAAACAATAAGTATTGCTGTGAAAAAGTATCATACATGCAAGATCAAATTCAATAGAAATCAAAGATTCAAACATAATGGTCTGACTTATGATAAAACAAATCAAATGGAAAAGGGGGAAAAGCATACTTTTCCAATTATATTAGGCTGTCGACTAAGACCAACCCACTTGTATGTTTTTCCATCGAAGTACCGGACAGTATTCATTCCTGCCCAAATCCCTGCAATATTAACCGAGTAAAAGATGTTACAAACAACTGTGGTAAATTTAATGCCAGAAGACATTACTTACAAAAATACTGCAAAAGCAAAACTACATTCTCTTTAATAAAAATAGGTAGCAAGTTTTCTGGATGAGGAGGGGATCAGATGATTCAAACAAATAATATTTAAAATAAAAAAAATCAAGAATTTACTGAATACCACCAGAATCATCAACTGAAGTGCACATGGTCTATCCAAAATTTTGCATTTCTAGGATGACAAAATCAAAATTTCAAAATAGGAACTGAATTTGCATGAAAATTAATATGGAACTAAGTATACTATATTATTGGCTTGAAAATCATTCTAAAAACAAAATTACCAACAACAGAAAAGTAACACCAAGTACTACTAGTTAAATCATTTACAATATGATGCATAATAAAGGTTCAACGGAGTCTGAAAATAAAGTCTGTGAAGGCATGTAAAAACATTAACAAACTATAAACATGTAAGGTAATTTAATAATTCTCATCCAAGATAATGAAAATATATATATACCTTCAGGATTTAGACAAGTAAAAAGATATATTCACATAAAAATTGATCTGAAACACTTACCAAACCAATTGCAGATCATGATGTCCAGAATAATACTGTCCCACCAACACTCGTTGAAATTTGGCAACATGTGACGGAAAGTAAGCTGAAGATGCCAACATAGATTGGTTTGTAAAGAACACAGAAGACATACCAAAACAATAAAACCTATGTGAAAAAAACCAGATTGTATTAATCAGATCAACCCTAACCTCCATCAACTCAAAACCAATTGATAACACCCAAAGAAGGGGCTGATTACGAATCAATATTGCCTTCCCCCACCAACCAATAATGTGCGCCAGAGCAAACTCATCAAAAATTGTCTCCTGAAAAACAAAGCATAACAAATAAACCTCCATGTTAGAAGATGTCAACATGAAGAAGCAAAGATCGATGAACTATTTGAAGATAATAGGCAAATGCACAAAGTTGGGAAAGAGGAAATCATACATAAACATTCTTAAACCTGCTGGCAGGATTTTCAGGCAGATATACACGGCAATCAGCACCATAAGATCTTTCTGGAAGTTCTGTCAAAAACCATACAAAGCAATAACAGGTTTGAAATTTAGTTAGCCATTTTTAAATATCCCATTAGGCATTTAAAATCTCAGAAACAACACCGATCTACAATGAAAAGATTTCAAACCGATTCAAAGCTAAACTGTAAGAATCAGATTAACTTACCAACGCCGAGATCAGGATGAAGATACTTCATGAACTGTCTAGCATCGTCCCGTTTCTGTGAGGGGATTATTAAGATTAAATGTTAGTTTACTTTTATTCAGTTGCTGGAAACAGTTAAAAAATGACAAAAGAAAGCAACAGCAGAGAGACAAAGTTGGAGGATCAAGCTAACACATGCAAATCCAGAAAGCATGCAAAAATTGAGAGGAAAGATGCACCAACAAAACGGAAAATTTCATCCTTACAAAATATAAATCATAACCAACCTGAAAAAGCAAAAAGGTGAGGGCAACAAGGTATACAACAGCTACCCCGTGTACCAAGCGCCAAATTGCAGGATGTGGCCTAATAAGAACCCTGAATGAAAAGAAAAAACCAGTAAAAAATATAATACACACGAATCTCTAATAAAGTTTAAGCGTTATAACTTGGGAGAACAATTTTAAAGTGACAAACTCACGTAGAAGGAGCTTGCAGCAAGCAATAAGTCAGAAAAACAGCAATCATTGCCCATACACCCCTACAAAGAAATAATTGTGTGGATATTTAGCATCACATACACACAGCAAAATGGTAAAGAAAGCAAAATGAACACTAATAAAACTAAAGATACCAAACCTTTTAACCGAAGTAACAACATCGCCTGATGCATCTCTTTCAGGATCAAGTGCTCCACTTGCCCAACTGACAATAAAATTAAATATAAAAAATTGAAGTGAGGGGAAAGGCTTTCAATTTATAAAAGAACAAATTTCCAAGCTTATAAAAGTTACACTACTTATTGGAAATTAGTTTATCAAGTGAAGCACTCACATAAGAAAGCCAGCACCAATAAGTAATAATGTGATCGTGCGAGGCTTGTATGCCCACGCAGTCCACGGATCATGTTCATCGTCATTTGACAAATGGGAATCACCGTTTTCTTTAACGACACAGTCATATCTGTTTGCTCTTCTATGACCATTAGATTCCATATTTACTGTTCCGGAGAAGCTACTTTTTCTAACTACAATTGAAATCAAATAAATAAGATCATCTGTAGATACTATGCAGATAGCCCCCGAGTTCTATGCACCTCGGTAGATCACCTCCTACAAGTCACAGAACACAAACGGGCACAAAAATTAGTCCACTTAATTCAAATATAAATCCATCATGTGAAAGTAAAAAAACAATGAGATTAATGGATATACACCGTCGGTGTAAAAAAAAATTACACTAACAACGAATCACAACACGTCAATACAACAAAGAATTACATAACTGCCTTTTATTTGAAACCGATGTAAAAACTTTACTATGACTGCATATCCCTTAATCTCTAAAACAATATCATAGATAAAAAAATTAGACCAAGTATTTCATTTACTATAATTAAAAGACACACCAGGCACTAGCATAACACATGAAATACTAACAAGACAAGATCTTGTTAAATATCCATGTATAGTTGCATTTCAATTACATGTTATGAGCACTTCATTTACAAGAGAAAAATATTGAGCAAATAACAAGAGTATGAAGAAGTACAGAATCCACAAATACCATTGTGTAATACTAAATTTCTAATATGCATGGTAAAATAATGATTCCAAACGATAAAGTGTAAACATACAAACTGAAAAGAGTTCAAAAAAAATCACAAAAATATTTATAATATACCTATTGCAGTATACTAAGTACATCAAGTACATTAACAGTATAGCAAGAGTACCGTAAGAAAACATGTAACAGTATCTACCAAGAGTCAATAACCTCTGCATAACAAAACCATTTAAATTAGGGTTCAAAATTAAAGATTTAACTAGAAACACCTATAAATCCCAACTCTGTAATGAATTGACAACACAATAAACCCCAACTCTGTAAATTGTAGCATATGGTACAATCTGGTGACAATTTATTGTCAAAACAGTATAACTTTTTGTAAAAAGCATTAAAAATAATAAATTGAGTGAGAGTTCAACAGTTCATCACAAATTCTTTAGTACATAATAGTAATCAACAATAATCTGAACATCATCATTAATCTCTAAATAGCAGCAGAAAACAATAGCAGCATCTGAACACAGAAGAGACTCACATGCACATAGCACAAATAATTCAAAAACTGTTAAGCAAAAAAAATAATATATATATTTTACTATATGTTAAACATCACTTGAAGATTCCAAGACGATTATAAAACCATGATGGATCTAAATCTGGCATGAGTAACAATAATTTAGAAAAAATGCATAATTAAACAAGAACAGTGTATATGGATGGATGCATGTAAAACAAAAATAATAAATAAAAAAGCACAATGAACCCAAAATTGATTGATGAAAAAAACAAGTGGGGTAAACATAAAAAACAAAAGTTGAATAAGAATTATTGAAGAATTAAAGAAAAAAAAGAAAAGGGTAGTGGGAAAATGACGTAGTACATACATGGAGTAGATTAGGCTATCTATGTACGTGTGTGTTGGTGTTGTACGAGAGTATGATTCGTTGGTAATGAAAAAGAGATTATTAATTATTGAGAAGAAAAAAAGTGTGTTATGTTATAAATGGAGTACTATCTATGAGAAGAAGAAGAAGAAGTAACAACTTACGTAAAGAGAGAGAAAAAGGACCCCTGGCCGTACGATTGGAGAAACGAGGAGATCGTAACCGTTAGATAAGAGAGATGAATCGGAGGAAGAAGGTTAAGAAGAAGAGTTTCAGGTTGAATTGATAATGATGAATAATGAATGAATGAATAAAATATATTGAAGTGGCAGTGACAATGAAAGGGGAAAAAAATAATCAATGATTTATTGTATATTGTTTCTTTCTCTTTCTCTTTCTTTCACTGTCTATGTGTGTTATAATGTTTTTGGTTTTTTGTAATTGTTGTTATTTGGTGTTGAAAGAGTCTGCAACAGCGGCGAAAAGGTGAAGGATGATGATGATGAAAAAATGTTAAGAGAGAGAGAGAGAAGAGAGTACGATGGTCAAAGATAGATTCAAGATGTTTTTAGATACGCACGATGACGATCCATCATCACCAACATTTTTTATTTATCATTATATACACCCTTTTTATTTTGAGTTTATTGTCCCTCTATATATATGTCTTATTACTCCTTTGCCCTCTATGTTTTTAATTTATTCTCTCCAAAATTAGTTATATGTAAGTTTTATCAAAAACATAAAAATAAGTATATCATAGAGACACTAACACGTATGAAGGGGGAATTGGTGGTTTGAATCCAACTAATTATATAATGGATACATTAATTATTCTAAGTATCTAAAAAGTGAAATTTCGTTTATAATAGTGATCTAGGGAGTATGTATCTAGCTTTTTTAATAAATAAATAAACGAGTTAGATCAGTTAAGATTTTAAGTAGACTAAATTATAGACTCGTGAGTTTAACTTAATTGGTGGAAACAATGCATGATATATATAAGGTCCGAGGTTCAAACCTTGACCACTACAAAATAGAATCATAGACTCATGTCAGATATTCTAATTCTTGCTTTCAAGTTCAACAATAATTTCAGACATATAATAATGGGATTAACTAACTGAGGATTATGTTGTAAAAAGGGAAAGAAAGAAAAAATTAATTAAATTTTTCATTTTTTTTTGTGTGACTCTCCGGTTTTCATTGGAAGGACAACTTGAAAATATGGAGTTTGGTTGAAACGTACACAAAATAATAAACATTCAATTTAGTCTCTAAATTATTACTTTCTCACTAATGTGGTCCCTAAACTTTTAAAATCAACTAAAAGATCTTCAAACTATGAGAAATACATCAATTCAGACCCTCAACTGACTGGTTTAGGGACCAATTTGATGGACGAGAGTATAGTTTAAGGACTACATTTACATACTTCTCGTATTTTAGGGAGCTTTTTATTGATTTTAATGGTTTAGGGACCAATTTCACGATAGAATTGTTGTTTAAGGACCTATTCAAAAATTATATCACTTAAAAATCAAACTCGGAATTTTCTGAATGATTCTTCCTATAACTAAGAGCCACAATTAAACCATTTTTTGTACCGTTACTTTAAGATCTATTTTTTGTAGCATATTTATTCCATATTTAAGATCTTTTTTTTTTCTTAAAAAAAAAGTAAACAATTCGTTTCCTTAAGTTTAACTCCGTTAGCATAGATATTGCATAATATATACAAGACTGAGATTTGAACCCCAAATACTTCATTTATTCATCTTATAATGATAAATTTTTAGTCATTATACTACTTGAAAAGAAAAAGAAAAGAAAAAGAGTAGTTCAATTATATTAACATGTCACATGACAAGCTTTTAATAAATATTTCCTCAATAAAAAAACACTTATAATAACAAAGTTAGATTTCTATAGAAATAAAAAAAGAAATGATATTTCCATATTTAATTTGAATGTTATTATTCTCTCTTCAGTTTTCTCTTTTTATTGTTTTTAATCAATAAAAAAAGAAAAAATAAGTTGTTACAAAAATTGTCTCAAGTGATTGTTTGAATATCACTACTCAAATAAAAGATATCTTTGAAATGAAGATAGGCTCTATTGTTAATGACAACATCCTCGGGTGTCTTTCTCTATGTACAATCCCCAATTTTTTTTCTTACATACAAAAAAGTTTGTGTGAGTTTGGTTTTACAAGTTGGTAAAAATCGGTGCAAACCATAAGGTTCAAAGAGCATTTAGAAAATTATTTATAGATCAACTTACAGATAAGTTAATTCTTATCAATTGAAACAACAACCTTTGTCGACATTGAGAGTTTATTGTAGACTTTTTATAATCATCTTTCAAACGAGAAATGATATTTATACAACTATTTTTTGATAATCTTTATGACAACTTTCTCTTATACCCATATTATATTTTTATTTTTTTTCTTTCTATTACTTTAGCTTTTGTTTTAATACATTTCTTTTATAAAATTATGGTTGTTTCAAAAGTTGTCAATCAAATAATTGTTCAAATAACACAACCCCTTTCGAATAGTTACAGAGCAATAGTTGACGGCGCTTATTTTTATAGATTAACAAAATTTAAACGTTTCCGTCTTTAAGGAAAAGTGTGGAGCAATTAAGTGGCTCTAGAATAGATCGATCTTTTTTGAGATGGAAAAATGGAAATAGCGACGTCTATCACAATCAGGCAACTAATCATACCCAACCTAAACACTTTCGGCCATTTTGCATAAACGTATCTTATTTTAACTCTTTCGCATTTTGATAACTGTAACCTTTTTGGTCAAAAGAAAATAAATATTGTATCTTTTCTTTCCCCTCATTTGATTATTTGTTGCTGTTAAAAGTTCATTCGTCACTAAACAAAGTACTTGAGCTAAAATGATTGATGAAATGGGCCGTGAAACAAAGTTAAAAATTACACTAAAGTAAGTTACTAGCAATTATAAAAGAATATACGTAACAAATAGACCTCCCAAGGAAAGGTATATTGAGAAATGAAAGACTTCGTAAATTTAGCTCAGTTGTTAAGGACAATGCATAATATATGTAAGATTCGGAGTTTGAACTTTAAAAAGAAAAAAAAAACCCTTTTTTAAAGTAAAGAAATGAAAGATTTTGTAAACAAAATATATATATCATTATAGATCAACATCAAACCAACATTACCATGGTTGAGGAACTAAAATCTGATCTTTTAAACAAAGTCTTGAATTTGAATCATCTCACTAAAGATTGTCAAATAGAATCAAATATTACTCACACCATTTACTTGGTTAAAAGAAAAAGAACAACTTCAAATTGTCAAATAGAATCAAATATTATCGGTTAATTTGCCCAATAGATTTAAATGAATATTTTATGGTACAGCTGAATTTTGAAGATCACAATGCAAATTGGTCTTTGATATGTTGCTAAAAGTAGTGGTAGGAAATAAAAAGAAGTATCTAGAGCACTTTTAATGGTTGGATATCATCGGTCTTATCTTGGTTAACACCTTAAATAAATAAATTAAAAGTGCTTTTCTGCTTCATTTTCCTGTTTCTTTAGAATAATGTCTGTCTGTCTCATCTCTCAATTGAAAATCAGAAAATAATAAATATTATTGTCGGAAAATATATCAGAAAGTCACAACCTTTGTCTAATCTAAGATTATACGAAGTCATAACCTTTATTTAATCTAATAGATATAGATATATTTTACAATTTCATCCAAATGTTTGAGTTTTATCGTGTTAATTTGTTGTATTGTTTCTTAAAATATCTTTAAAAACGTGTACATAGTGAAAAGTGATTAGAGATGGCAATCCTTTTGGGTTGGATACTATAGTGTTCATTCTTATATTCGCGTTTTGATAAATGTTTGAACCCGAGTTTAGGTCTAAAGCGAATTTTAAGTTCAGGTTTTTTAAGTGTGTTTGAGCTAAAATGAGTTTTTAAACAAAGTCAAAAATTACATTGAAGTAAGCTACTAGCCGTTATTCATTCAATAATTAATGTATTTGATCGGGATCACAATATATTTGTCATTGAATGAATCTAAAAAGATAACTTTTGCTTATAATTCAGACAAGAGGAAATAGTTTTCTTTTTTACACTATAGGAATACTCTATTTTTAACACTATTTCTAACACTCACTCTCATATTCGGTGAAACTCATGTGTGTCTCACAGTTTATATAAAATCTATTTTTAATGTACGGTTTTTACATGAATTTGAGTCAATAAAAGAGTGAATGTTATAAAAAAAGTTAGAAAGAGAGTGTCAACGACACTCCTATTACAATGGACGTTACTTTTAGTACATTTTTTGATTTTATTTTGAAGTTTTCTCTCGTTACTCTGCGTGTGCCTCTTAATCTCTTTCATTCCAATATGCTCATGCCATTTATTATTTTCATTCTAATAATCCACTCCTGCCTTCCATCTTCTTTCATCTTCATCTTTTTTAATTTTGATTAAACACCATTCAATTCATCCGTAACAAACATCACTCTATTTTGAAATTAGTTTTTGATAAGTATTTTTAATGTCCATCCATTAATAAAGACCATAAATACGATAATATTTTAATTTTTGGTAAAATTAGATCAAGTTTATGAAGAAAAATTTAAAAATATTTACTTCATATAAAGAATGATAGTTTGTGATCTTGGTAAAAATAATATTAATTAGAGAAATGATATTTAAATAACTTTTATTATAATTTTGTCTCTCATACTCATCTTATCTTTTTAAAAATTGTCACGAATAATAGATTTTCAAACAACACTATTCGATTAAGTTTATTTCTCATTATTTTTTAACTTATACGTTACTCAACCACCACAAGATGTCATAAAAGTTGCAACTCACCCTGCGCAAGAACCATAATTGTGATCGACTGCATATATGCATATGATTAAACCATGATTAGACACATGTAACATCCGACTTCCAAATAATAAGAATATTCTACATCATGATTTTGACTTTGATATAAGCAATTAAGCAATGGAACCAGGCAAAGATGGTGAATTTGGGGTTGTTCACGTGCAATCACTGAATAAATAATCACAAACACTGCCTTAGGCATGTGACACAGACATGCTTTTGGTGTTTGTGTGTCCAATTTTGCAGTTCCTCATAATACCACGTACGATGTGTGGGCTCTTAATTCAACACCTCACGCACATGATCGTGACCCTCAACACCCTTAATGATATATATCAATGTCATTGTCTTATTTTGATTATGTTACAATTTCAAACCGTTGCATCAATTTAACTCAAATAATTAGGCAATGTGACAACGAAATTGGGATGGAAATAGAATCCATTAATTGTCGATTAATGGGAGGGGAATATTGACTAAGGTGTCAGATACGAACCATTGAGGAAGAGTTGTTGATGTCGTTTCAGATTTTGGGTGTGTGTCCTTTGGAAGTGTTTGAATGGCACAAAGTCATTAACAAGTCCTACCTGTTTTTGGTTTTGGGTGAGTGTGTCTGACCACTCATGACTTAGAGCATTCACAACGATAGTTCCCTAACAAGAACTCCTTAAATGAACCTCACGTGACACATCACTTATTTATAATTTTTTAATTAAAGTACATATTAAGGACTCAATGACTCCAATGACAACTCCAATGAAAAGTACTTAAATATGTCTCACTATCTTTACATCATTAAACAAAAATAATTTACCTATTACTCATTTTTACAAGTGGGATCAAGTAGTACACATTTTATTACTCTCTTATGCAAGTGGGACCAAACAATACACATTTTATTACTTTTTTAAACGTGAGACCCGTTAGTTACCCAGGAGAGAGAGGATCCTTATATAGTTGCTCGTTCCTTAACGGAGACTCATTTCTTCTTCCTCCAATGGATGGTTCTTAACAGGAAGGGATCCTTATTAAGGAAGTGATCCTTATAGGCCGGTGTGTATATGTGGTTTGTTACTGAGATAATATCCAGGTAGTATGATTCAATTATAGTACAACACTGTTGCTAACATTCATGTGAATATGACCTATAAAGCATCTTAATTTAATTAATTTTTAGGGGGTACTTTTTATTGGTGAAAAAAATAAATAAATAAAAGAAAGTTGGGATTTACAATGTATGGTCGCTTGTCAAAGCTCTGTGTTTGTTTCATGTGTGAGATTTTTACCAATGTTGTGGTTTAATTTCATTTCTTGGTCAAAGACTTGTGTTTGTTTCATACTGACTAAAGGTCACTTAATCATCAAAGACATAGTATCTCCTTTGTTTTATATGGTGTGATTGTGATTTTTTTTTTTTAGTTTCGCAACTGCTTGTTTGACTTATTAAAATCAGTCAATTTTAATCACCAAAGGCTAAAGCGTGTGAGTTATATTGGTTCTATCCAAGTTCACACAGTTTTGTACTCTATGTTGCAAAGATATTCAACATTTCAATTTATCATATCTTTAAAATCTACTTTTAAAATACAGATTCACTTTGCTTCAAAAGAAAAAGAAAATACACATTCACTTTAAATTAAAGAAATTAAGTTATTTTGAGTCAATAAAAATTCACTCAATCGATGAGTTGTTGGCTCATCTGCAAAATTGTGAATTCAATTCTTATTGCCGATGTTAAGATCTCTTTAATAAATGATTTATGAATACATCAACCATAAATGTTTTATACGAACCTCTTCTCTCGATCATGGGGAGCCTCTCACCTCAACCCCTTAACTTTTTTTTACAAAATAACTTAACCTTTTCTTAAAAAAAGATGAAGTCATTTTGAGTCAAAAGAAAATGAATTTAAAAATAACACAAACATGATTAATTGCATTGGGAGATTCCACCCATGTGTTGGGGAAAATCAAATTTTAATACTCTATAGCCCTTGTCACGGAACAATCAGGAAACGGCACGCAAATAGGATTTGGTATCTCTCACTTTCTTAGTAGCTTTTTTTGCATTGCATCATGTGCCACTACTTTATGCATAGTTCAGGGAACATCACAAAAACAACACAACTCAAATAAATATCTATGTCTTTGCAATGTGCATTGCGAAATAAGGGGAGATAAATGCGTCACACACTTTCTAATTCTATTACCAACTTTCATAACACCGTTTGCTTCACGTAATTACCACTCAATTTCTCAATCCGGTGTGCCCATTCTCTAAATCTATATTGGACATAGCAACTCACATTTTCCTATTTTGTAACCATTTGGCTAAATGAATTTCGGTCCACTCTAATGCATAAAATACTCATATATCATATCATATACGTCTTCAAAACACATGCAACGTTGCTTTAAGCTAGGGTCTCTCGAATTGACAGTAGTATAAATCAACTAATGAGATACTACTTTTTCTCTTTGAGAGGAAAATGAGATAAACATAAGATTTGTCAAAATTATTAACCACATTATATTTTACTAAATTTATTAGGGAAATTTAACATGTGCCTCTAAGACACAAGTTAGAGTCTATTTGGTAAGGTTGGATAATGAGCTTATAGCTTATAGCGGATAAACTTGTATGACAAAAAAAACTTTGTTTAGTAACAACATTTTCATCACAAGTTTATAGCTTATTTTACGAGCTTATAACTTATTGCTTATTGTTTTTTCTTCCACTTTTACCCTTACTATTTTATCTAAAATTCATTTTTACCGTTTATAATATATTATAAAATTAAACAAAAATGTCTTAATTTTCTTCAAAAAACAAAAATATCTTAATATTTTTTTTAGCAGATAAAAAATATCTTTATTAAATGCAGTACACTTCCGTCAAAAAATTAAATGAAGTATAGGAAAGGTGTCTTTATTCAAGAATTATGCCAATTAAGAGAAATTAGATATCAAACATTGCTTTGATTAATGGCAAACACTTGAAAAAGAATTTTGTTTTCATATGATTAGTTTGATAAAAAAGAAAAATGCATATAGTTCCAGAATGATAATTTATATGATTAGTAGAGGTGTCAATAGAGCCCCAAATTTCAAAGTCAACTTAAAAAAAACCCCACCTAACCCACTAAATTAAAGCCATCTAATTAAAAAAAGTTTTATTTTTTGGTAAAAAAAAAAATTTTTCAGTAAAAATATATTTTTTTTAGGTAAAAAAAGTTTTGTTGGGTAAAAAAGAAGTTTTTTTTTAGGTAAAAAAAGTTTTTTTTTTAAAAAAAACTATAATAAAAAAAAGTTTATAGAAATTTTGAGGCTTTGAGACCTTTTGATTTTTTTATTTGTGAGCTTGCATGAATGTGAGCCTTTTAATCGTGTGAATATTCGAGCCCCTTGTTGGGGCCAAAACTTCAAGGCCCCATAATATTGACACTTTTAATGATTAGCACAAAAATGAAATTTGATGGCTTCATAGTGTATTTGTTTAATGGCTGAAACTAAGATTTTCTTTTTTCAGGATATAAAAAAGCATGTTAAAATTCTTTATTTTATTTTTAATATAAAAAACATTTTGTTCTTGTTTTTATTAAAAAAATATATAAAGATATCATTTTATGTCATTTTACATTTATCACTTATGATCTATTTGTCATCGGTCATCCGCTGTAAACTATCAATTATCCGTTATTTTTACCGAACAGAGCTTTAATGAGTCAAATTTAAATTTTTTAGTTGTAAATCGTGCATTGAATTTAGAGGTAAATACACTCGCCTCCCCTAAACTATGTGTATATATCACTTACACCCCCTCTATTTTCTCACTTGATAATAACCTCCCCTGTCGTTGAAGTCATCCACCTTCCGATAAAAAGAAATAGAAACGCCAACGACATCGCTCCTCCTACCTCCTCACTGTGCGTCTGTGCCGCAACTCTCCTCCCTCCATCCCTAACTTGTGCCTTTAGAGCACATGTCAAACAACTCAAAAATAAAATTATTCCTTTAATACTTTTGCATTCAATTAATTAAAAGTTAGCATTACCCTATTTTGTTTTTGTGTGATTTTATAATAACAATTAACATAAGATTTATTTCAACACTTCGCTCTTTGACTTAATGGTCTCTTAAATATGGAATAACATTTTAAACAACTATTTTTTTTTTAGGATTATACTTCTTTTTTTTATATTTACATATCTCTTATTTTTTTTATATTTTACATGTTACATACATGTTCAAAATATACACAAAAACACTTAATATCGTATTTGTCATCAATTTTTTATGGTCAAACAACATTTCTAAAAAAATATCTACAAAGAAGAAAATGACAATATTTTTTAGGCATATTGTACAACCTACGTCTTTTTTTTTTCCTGGTACAACCAACAAGTTTATTCGAACATATGTGGCTGCTACTCTCTCCATCATTACATTCATATGTATGTACAGCTATCAAAAGATAGGATATTGATAATAATTAATGAACCAGAAGTTACTATTATTATTATTTTAGAATAATGTCCAGCTGGGGGGAATATCATCCCGAGTTGTTGCACATAAATTAGTCATTGACCAGCAAATGCAATCAACAAAAAGGCTCCGACTGGTCCCGCATTTTTGTTTTGTTATAGATTAATCTTTTAGTAGAGTTCTATTTTAGTGATAGAGGAAAAATGCGAAATTCAATTTAGCTCATCAAAAAATAAAGGATCTTATTAATCAATGTTTTAAGGATTTTAAATTAAGAAATTATTTATTGAAAAAAAATCTAATATTTCAATGTTTGATACATTAAATGGATAAATTTTCATAAAAATTTATTATCTAAAGTCTTAAAAAAATGCTCTTAGAATACTCGTAAGTATTTTCAAAAATCAAAATAATTTTAGTAGTTGAGAAAAATGACAAATTACTCCTTACCGCAATTTACAAGGGCAAGTTTTTACTTTTAGAATTACATTTGTCGTTGTTTCGTAGAGTTAAAATCATCAAAAGTTATATTCAATAAAAAAAATCCAGCAATCTGATCTTCAATATAAACAATTTTTATGTTTTTTTTTTGAATGGCAAAATATATATATATATATATATATATAAAAAATATAAACAAGAAGAGCCACCAAGCGACCCTACGCCAAACCTCCACAAAAAGGAACACCTCAAAGCCCCACAGGTGGGGCCAGGGCGACCCCAAAGAGAGGAAACCACCAAAAGAAACAAAAAGGCACCAAAAGCCGAGAGCAAACCAAAGCAGCAAGCCCAGCAAACACCTGCAAGCACAAAGAACAACAAGAAAACCCCCAAGGTCACACCGGAGAGGAAGGGGAGATACAACCCCACCCACCCCAAACTGGCAGCCTCAAGCAACCAACCACCACAAACCCCTACCGACTCAAACACAGGACGGGCTGCACCTCCCACTCATAGAGATAGCAGGGATTGGCAGGGCACTTAGCCAGGAATCACTTCCAAGCTAAGAGTTTAACTCTATCTACCACAGGCTCCTCACGGAGTAAACCACCAACAAAAATAAGGTCGTTCCGGGACGCCCAAATGGCCGAAATAACAGCATGCCAAACAAGAAGCAAACCTAACCTAACTATCCTCCCCCCTCCTAAACCCGTAAACGCCTGAAACTGCTGAGGTAGCCTCAGAGGCATCACTAACTCCCAACCCAACCACCTAGAGACCTGATACCAAACCGGGAAGAAACAAGGACAGGAAAGGAACAGGTGCATCGCAGACTCAGACGGACTATCGCTAAAAGCACACCCCACCCCACCAACAGGAAGCGGCACAACGCGCCTAATAAGATTGCTACGCGACGGGATCCTATCAAGGAGAAGCTGCCACGAAAAAACAATCACTATAAAAACTTAATAGCTACACCTTTTTGGCGATAGTCTTTGTATACTATACTGATATAAAAAAGCAAAAAGCTACAAACAAAAGGACCATAATCTCTGTTGACCATCATATAACTTGTCTCTGATGGAGGCGGATCAAATTTCTGGCTTTTTTTCATGTCTGCCCTAGTTGTGAGTTTTTATTACCAACCTGCCCCACTTGAAAATTTAAATACGAATATGCCCTAGTTGAAATTTTGAAGCATGAGTATGCCAAATGAAATGGCGCACTCGTAGGTGATGTGGCAACGAGTTTGTCAATTGAAATGGCAGACTCGTGAAGACCTTTTTTGTTTCATTTTTTTCTTTTTTTTTTGTTGTTGTGGTTTTGTATTGTTATTTTTTTCAATTTTAATTATTAAAACCTAAAAACTTAAATTAAAAATAACTTAAAAATAGACTAATAAATTCATAATAAAGCGCTACATGGGGCACAACCGATCAAAAGTATGGCGTCAAGACGGTACTAGTCAATAACTTTTAAAAAATATTCACACCAACACATAATTTTAATTTTCCTAGTCCATCATTAAGTGCTACATGGGACACAGCCGATCAAGATTTTCTACGCGAATTACGGCGTCAAGACGGTACTGAAGTTGAAAGAGGATTTTTTTTCAATCATTTAATGTAATACTTCAAGGAGGCAGTTCTTCTCTGCAATCATCTACCGACAACATAAAATCGGAAGAACCACGATATCCTATTCGTGATATTAGAAGTAGGGGATGTGGCACGAACGAACAATTTGTAGTTTTTATTTGCCGTAATAATTTTTTAATTTGTAATATCTTATTATGAAATTATTTAGTCTATTTTTAAAATATTTTTAACTTAAGTTTTAAGGTTTTAATAACTAAAATTGAAAAAAATAATAATACATAACTAAAATTGAAAAAAATAATAATACAAAACCACAACAAAAAAAGAAAAAAAAGAAAAAAATAAATAAAGAAAGGTCTTCACGAGTCCGCCATTTCAATTGGCAAACTCGTTACCACGTCACCAACGAGTGCGCCATTTCATTTGGCATACTCATGCTTCAAAATTTCAACTAGGGCACATTGGTATTTAAATTTTCATGTGGGGTAGATTGGTAATAAAAACTCACAACTTGGGCAGACATGAAAAAAAGCCCAAATTTCTCTAGTTGTCTTGTGCATACACTAGAATTTCTTCATGCAATTTTAACCTTCTTTATTCTTGTGACACAAGTTAATACTAGATAGAATTGTATCCATAATTAAATATTTCTAGTACATTTTTTTAGTAAAAATATTATTGCAAAAGTGAGCTTTCATAAAGCTAGCTATTTTACAAATAATTCGACTTAATTTCTAAAACTAAAGTTCAATATTCCCTCACGATTAAATTTAAAATGTGAAAAAGTTTAGATAAATTGAGTTCTTGGGTTCACCGGTCACCAGAGTCATGATAGACCTGAAAGACAATTTTTTATACGTCATTTGGATTGCTCAACCCTTAAGAATATCAGTCAGGAATTACAATCCAACGGGTTTTGTACGTTTGGGAGATATAACTCAATGACTTGAGGTGCTTTTGAGCAAAACTAAAGGTCCATATAGCAATTCTAACCTCAATGCTCAAAGAGCCTACTTACTGATCAACCATCAAATATGCTCTCACATTGACAACAGTATTTGATGGTTCCTCTCGCGATTTTGATTTGGGCATATTGAACAGTACAATATAATTATGATTCATCAATTTCATTTTTAAAATCTATCCACACCAATCCAGGTTAAACAATGATAGTTGAAAACAACATTCTGATTCACTCACCTAATGAAAACATGCCCCCAAAGAAACAGATTAGCCAAGACAAGAAGTCACTCTATAGCCAAACATTAGTGCGCCACTTTTAAGTGTTTCAAATTGCATGCTACTACTTTATATCTCATCTCACATATATTATGGTCACGGTTTTCCCTGGCCACAACAGACGAGCTCATAATTAAGACCACTACTGACTACACGCATATAAACTTTAAAAAATGAGTAAAATATATTTGGTATAGTGGTTTCATTGAGCTTCAGACAAGAACATACCAACAAAACACTAAACTCTATTATACCCAGCAATGATCCAGAATCCAGATTTGTGTTCCCTGTTTTAATTTAATGTGGTTCAAATGTTTTCTTATGAAGCATTAGCTAGGGACACTAATTAAAAGGGGGCACAAAGACCCCTACCCAGCATGTCTCATACTCAACATGACCAGATTCCATTATTTTGAAATTATTTACCTAATCTAAAAAGCATGCCCCGACAAATAAATCAATGTCTTATTTCAATATCGGTCTCCTTATATTTTTATATTGTATTAAAAAATATATAGATAAAATAAGCAAAATATTATAAACACTGACCTGATATATCTCTAATCGCAGTTAAGGGGTGGATCACAGAAATGTGTTTTTCTTCAAGAGAAAGAAAAATACTAATATAAAAAATGGATTCGATCTGGATAAATTGTTTTAAAACATTAAAATTTATTCTAATGTAATTAAAAATATAATGAAATGACATTGGGAATAGAAATCAATTGTTATAAACTACAAGGGTCAATGAAAGTTGGCCGTTTCACCGCCATTATAATTTGCATATAGTCACATGCATCTATGCAACAAGTTTCTTCAGGTTGTATTTTTAACAGAACACAACCAAACAAATTTGAAGAGATTAATTGCAACTTTGCATGTAGATCACTCGTGGTGAACACTTTATTTTATTTTATGAGATGATTGGATCTTATTAAACTGACTGGCATGCGATCCGTTCATCGAATGATATTTTCAAAGTTTAATAAGCAATAAGACCATCCACAATGCAGCACTCCATTTGAGTGTTTAACGGGTCCCGACTGTACACGTCATTCGTTTTATAATTAATACTCCCTCCGTTCCAAATTGTATGACGTTTTGACCATTTCACATATATTAAGAAATGTAATTAATATTGTGTGGAAAAGATATATTATGAGTTGTTTTACAAAATTGTCCTTAATAAATAATATTAGAAAGATAAATGAAAAAATTGAAAGAAGAGAGGGTGATAAATAGTTAAGGTTATAATAGGAAAAATAACATTAATGTTGCATTGGTATTGTAAAGCGACATATAATTTGAGACAATTTTTTTTCCCTAAAGCGACATACAATTTGGGACGGAGGAAGTACTTGATAAGCACTCAATCTCTCCAACCCAACACCTCAAAATAATTATTAATTGGGTTCATGCAATAACTCTATATCATTAAATTTTAACAATAATTTATATATTCATTTATAATTATATAATTTTATAATATTGAAATAATTTAATTATAAATTATAAAAGAAGTTAAAACTTGAAAAAACAATATAAAATAAATGATGGTAAATTGTTTGTTGTTTTGCTTAAATCCAATCACTGTATGTTTGTTTCGTTTTTTTTCCCATTCAGATGGGTAAATTATTTGTTGTTTTAAAAAAATGTTTTGGTTGAAAATTTAATGTTGATCGATTAAATATTACTCTTACAACTAATATATAATTTACTTTTTAATATTAAAATAATACAACAATTGAATAGAAAAAAAAAGAATTAATTGCACATATGGGATCCATGAGTAATAGGAGAGAGAAGGTGTCTATAAAAGCATTCATCTCTATAAGTACTATATTAATTGGTATCACAATATGGGTACCTATTTAGCATAGTGCTAAATAGGGGAATGACTCCCCATTGTAGATGGTCTAACAAAGCTAAATCCATAAATTTTAATTAATTAATATTAAACTATAGGTATATACAAGGCCGGACCTTGGGTGTGCAAGGAGCTCGGAAGTTTTATCCCACACCCCTACTTTATACCTTTACCCATACATTTGTTTCAAAATTCCTATTTTGTCCTTTAATACAAACTAAAATTCACCCCATCTTTTTTCACTTTTCTCTGAACAAGATTCAATGAGTGATAAAAACGTGCATCGTTCTCCTTCTAAAAATCTTCTTCAGTCTCTACCTCCCATGTATCTATGATGTTAACTTATTTTGTTCCTCTGATTGGATCTTGGGTCTGAGAGTTTCTACACTTATATTTCTCAATTTGATCTGTAGATTTTAATTTTGAAATTAAGATTATGGTTTGTTTTATTCTTCAAATCCTTTGGAATTTAGCTTGTTATTCTGTTATGGAATTTCATGTAGTTTTTATTTAACTTGTTGTCTTCCTTGATTGCTAGCTTCAATAAAAAAAGTGGAGAAACTATGATTCTGTAACAATAACATAGAAAACATTGGCAAACCCATAAAACCTAAATCAATGATTTTGGTAAATAATTAAAAGAACAAACACAACCATATGAAGAAACGATTCAAATAACAATAACATTTCGGTTGCAAGAATCAATGTCTATAAAAGAAAATCAAATTGAATCGTTTTTGACAAAGAAAGGGTTCCACACGATTTGTTGAGAGCGTTTTCCGGGAGAAGGGTGAAAGAGTGATTGAGTTTTATTTTATATAAAAGGGTAAATTTGATACTTTGTGTCAAATGTTGGGGTCAATGTATAAATGTAGGGGTGTGGGGTATAACTTCCAAGGAGTTCAATGGAACTGGGTCTCTCCAAGGTATGGGCTTAAAAAAAAATTATAGCCCAATAGTACTACTAAGGGTCTGTTTGGTAAGACCACTGAATGAGCTCATAGCTTATAACGGATAGCTTATAAGCTTGTCCGACAAAAAAAAACTCTGTTTGGTAATGTCTTTTCACCACAAGCTTATAGCTTATTTCACGAGCTTATAAACTATTTTTCAGACGCTATTCCAAGTAGCGTTTGAGCTTATAACTTATAGCTTATCATTTTTCTTCCTATTTTACCCTTATTATTTTATCTAAAATCCTTTTTACCCTTAACCATTAATTATAATTTAAACTAGCATACAATCAGCAGTAAATATGCCTCGTTAATGAAAATATTTTTTTTGATAAATTGTTCACTGCTATCTAATTTCCTTACGCTCCCTCCAAAAAATAAAAATTATTTACCTTACGCCTTTTTTTGTTTTTTCATATATAACTTCCGTTGTAGTTTTTAAAAATAAAAATAAAAATACACCTCCTAAAAAAACTGCTTTACATCAATTTTGTTTTTTAAATACTGTTTCAAGTCTACTTAACATGCAGTAAAGAAAAGTTCTCGTAGCTAACCATTATTGTAAATGGTAAATAATGCACTACCAAAAAAAATAAAAATATATGGTAAATAATACATATGACAATAATAATACATTTAAGTACCTGTCAATTGTTACGTTTAATTTTTCTATGAAGTATAAGCATTTAGATGAACCTAAATATAAAATAAAATTTTAGTGAATAAAATTTAATTTATAATATAGATGTAGTAGATTAATGAATTTAAATTACTTCCTTTTAAAAATAAATTAAATTAAATTATGAAATTTTATGTCATTTTACATTTTACACTTCCTTTCAATTAAGAATACCCTTTTATGTCATTTTACATTTATCAGTTAGTTGAACCGCTATTTTTACTAAACACTTTAATTAGCTTATCAACTATCAGTTAGGGCTGAGCATCGGGTGGGTTTGGGCGGTTTCGGGCCGAAAATCCCAAACCCGAAGAAAACCGAAGTAGGGAATACCACAACCATTCCCGACCAATTGTGGACTCGGATTGGTCGGGTGACGGTTTTGACGGGTAACGGGTATGACAGTTCGATTGTAGCGGGTTTCAACTTTGATCTTAAATTTCAAAAGAATGACGACAATTTAAAGAATTATTCTTTGTTAAATCAAGTGGAAAGAAAAAAAATTAAGAAATGTAAATCTAAAGATAACAGTGAAAGAAAGAAGACGCAAAAAACTTGTAATAACTGATGAGAAACAACCAATTGTGATTACCGTGGTGTGTTCAAGTCACTTATTTTTTAGGAATAAAGGAGAGGCTACAGAAGAGGGAAAACATAAGGATGGAGAAGAAGACACAATATTTAATCAACTATGGTTTTTTAGGAAGGCTACAAAATATTAATTAAAATTGTGATATGAAGGTTGCTTATTATTACTTGCTTTGCGTGTACTAGTAAATACATAAAGTAAAAGTTTGATTTGACCAAGTAATGTGGCAAGCTGCATGTGTTTGTGTAGTACATAGGAGAATGTGAGTGAACTATCAACATGTCTCGGGCGGGTATGGACACCGCTGGTTTGGCATTTTGAAATCCGAACCCGCCCATATAAACCCATACAGACTCGTTTGTTTCTATTTTT
>Ga0228711_1000356_pt1 | contig 52638 bp, 29 predicted proteins | sample MedpolnodulmetaG_2_FD_177996 | JGI IMG/M metagenome (GOLD analysis project Ga0228711, IMG submission 177996) | Root nodule microbial communities from Medicago polymorpha collected in Santa Monica, California, United States - brown nodules | ecosystem: Host-associated > Plants > Roots > Nodule... | reverse complement strand
GTAAACTTGTTTCCCAAATATGTGTAGCCCTGAATTAAGATTTTGCTTACTTTAGTTATGTTATATTGACAAAGTTATCAATAATTTTTCTTATGTATCAGTTAATTAAAGTAGGTTAGTTTGATAACTGAGAGGAATAAAATTTACTTCTTGATTGATAGACTACTCCGCCTTATCATGACTCTTCCAGTTTCTACAGCCACAACTGAGAGATCTTTTTCAGCAATGAAGATTATCAAGACTAAGTTGAGAAACAAGATGGGAAGTGGGTTTCTAAATGATATCATGGCGGTTTATATCGAAAGGGAAATTAGTGCAAGTATTAGTTTTGAGTTAGTTATTGATGATTTCAAGTTAGTTGGATCGCGCTACGACTTATTTTAATTTTCTAAGGTATGTAGTTTACTTTTTTGATTAAACTTTGCGCTTAGCGTTTATTACAACTGAAAAATTTATGTTTTATATATTAGAGTATATTTTGCTGGCCCACCCCCGATATTTTTTCTCGCTCCGCCACTGCTGAGACATTGTGGTGAGAGTGAGAGAAGTCTATGTGTTTAAAAAATTTCACATAGGAATAATAGTCTATGTGTTGTAAAAAATTTCATATAGTAATAATTCTTTGGTTGTCGGTTTAGACAACAATTTGTTGTTTTTCCTCCGGTTTTAAAGTTTCCACGTTATATTATTGTGTTGTGATTGTGGTTATTTTTCTTCTTCAGCCCCGTTATTTCCCAACAATACAAACAAAGGAGACTCCGCCTAGTTTTTGATTGAAAATTATACATTATCATTTTTAACGTATTTTTGAGAAATATGCAATTAAAAAACGTTTCTATAAATGAGAATTTGCATTGTTATGTCATTGGTTCTAAACATATTTTAAAAACTTGGTTATTTTGAGAAATTTCATTTTACCATGTGTGAGAAAATATTTTGAGAAAAAAATTTCAAGAACAAATCATAGTGACCACTAGGGGTGGATATGGTTCGGTTTGGGATGAAAACTGAACCGAACCAAACTAAACTGTTTGTAATATTTAAAATAACTGAACTGAACCAAACTGTTTGCATTTCGAACTGAACTGAACTGTTTCAATCCGAACTGAACCGAACTACTATTATTTATAATGTTGAAAAAAAAATACAAAAACAAACGAAATCGAATTTTAGTTACCGAACTGAACTGAACTGTTTCGAACTAAACCGAACTATTTTGAATTGAACTAAACCGTTTTGAACCAAACTGAACTATTTCAGTTCAGTTTCAGAATTATTAGTAATGATTCAATTTTATTTTATTTTAGTTCAGTTCAGTTTTTTGTTTTTTTTCCCACCCTTATCATTTGGTCCACTCTTAAGCACCACCTTATCACTAACTCATGTCACGTCACATTTAATTCCTCTAAGGACACCAAAAAGTTTTCTGCAGTTGCATCATCTCTCATATAATTCTAAATAAGTTTTATGAAATCCTCAAATTATATTTAGTGTTATAACAAGAAGTACAAGGGAGATTAAATGAGCAAATTTAATTGACATACAATAAGGATTATTGACATTGATACAATTAGCGTAATGTGCACCAAAGTATATAAGGAGACAATCTTTATTCATATTTAGATCCCCATATTGCATCACGTGAGAGCTTGCATCATAAGCTCCAAAAAATTTCTGACACACCTGCACATAACTCATAATATTTAGTACAAACCCAAATTGAATTGATATACATATAATTAAGTACTCATAGATAAGGATAAAGTTGAATTGACACTTACAATTTCATATTGTTCTTTCAAAGTTTCTTAAGTCATATCATGTTTCTCACTGTTTCATAAACAACCACAAAATAAGAAAGTCAATAATTTTGAATACCCTATTGATTATTATTTAACAAATCTTTAAATCATACATCTCTTCCGTCCATGAAATGTTGTATATATCTCCCAAACAAGTACGGTACTCATGTACACAACAATATGCAAAACTACTCTCACTTGCATTTGAAGTTGTGGTTTTGAAGATGTTTATATCATTTGGAAGCAACACTTTAAATATATATATATATAGTTCGTGTATTCCGTCAAAAAAAAGTGTGGCAGTGTATTATTAAAATAAGGTGCGAGAGCTCTCGCTCGCCCACACTTGCCTGTGCATATATATTAATAAGTCTATTGTGTTTAGAATTACAAAGTATGTAAATCTAATGAACAATAAATGTCGAAAAAAGAACAACTTAATGTATTACTAATCAATAGTGTCTTTAAAACCATGGTTTGTGCAGTAAATGAAAACAATATCTTTTCATCCACTCTTAAGCACCACCTTATCACTATATTTAAAGGGCTAGGCGTTTGAACATGCACATTGCAACTAAGTAAATGGAGAGACCTAAGAGGGAGCATCACTACAAGATACTTCCATTTTTTTTCCGTTTTAGAACAACATTAGTTGAGAGTTTCTTTATTATGGTATGCAGACATTATTGTCATTATTTTTGTAGTGTCGATGAATTCCATGTAGAGCTCCTCTATGCTGAATAAAGATTACAATGTGTTCAATTTTTTTTTAAAAATTGATAATATAATCCAATAATTTTTCGTTACATGTGCCTATTAAATGTGTGAGGACTTTATATAGATTTTCCATGTGGTTAGATTGAGTTCAAGAGATCTATCTTTAATATTTTAATATAACAGTTACCTCTCAAAATTTTTGAAGACTCGCAAACTACCAAAGTTGACAAGAAAACATGCAGATTAATCATATGATATGCTAAAATGTGAGTCTAAATTTTTGGTATGTTTGAACACATTGGAACTAACAATTTGTTCTTTTGACAATTGAAATAAACCGAAATCCAATAAATTAAACCTCAAATCCCAGCAACCAAATACTAGTACTAGTACTACTAAATCATATCTAAGATCCACCTTAAAATCTATTTCATATCTCCTATTTTCTTATCTAAAAGTATTAGTTGAGAACCAAGCAAACAACAAATTCAAGCATACCTAAAAAATATAGACTCACATTTTTTTCTCATGTAAATCAATGTACTAGTAACCATAACCATAGGCATTACAAATTAATTGCGAATACACATACCCTAATTCCACTAATCAAGAGCCAAATCTAAAGATCCAAAAATACATTTAAGCTAAAATCATTCAAGCATGTAGTTGTATGATCTTTATTCTCATTCTCACAATTCAACAATGTGCACTAAACCCAAAACCCTTATCAAAATATACAAGTGAAAATAAGAACAGTTGGATATCAAACAAGTGTAGAACCAAACAGAAGATCAAGACTTAATACCAATCCCTTTTCAAAATAACCTTCAACAAGTGTTTGTAACAAAACAGTAGATTAAAGAAAATTGAAATTGTCAACTATCCAACCATATCTGAACAAGTGTAGCACATCAATTCGAACACTTGGTTCAAATTATATATAGTGCTATAACAAAAAGTACAATGGATATTAAATAAGCAAATTTTATTGATATACAATAAGTACTGTTGCCATTGCTGCAAGTAGCGTGATGTGCACTAAAGTAGGTTTGGAGACAATCTTTATCCATACTTAGATCTCCATATTGCATCACGTGAGAGCTTGCATTATCAGCTGCTAAAGTTCTCTGGTGGGCCTATACATTGCTCAAAATATTTAGTACAAATCAAAATTGAATTGATATACATATAAGTACCCATAAATAAGGAAAAAGTTGAATTGATACTTACAGTTTCATATTGCTCTTTTAAAGTTTCTTGAGTTAATTTATGTTTCTCACTGTTCCATAAACAACCACAAAATAAGAAAGTCAATGATTTTGAATACCCTATTGATGATTATTTAACAAATCATTAACCGATACATATCTTTCATCCATGAAATGTTGTACATATCTCCCAAACAAGTATGATATTCATGTACACAATAATATGCAAAACTACTCTCGCTTGCATTTGAAGTTGTGGTTATGAAGATGTTTATAACATTTGGAAGCAGCCCTTTAAATATATCTATAGTTCGTGTATTCCGTAAAAAAAAAGTGTGGCGGTGTATTATTAAAATAATGTGCGAGAGCGCTCGCTCGCTCGCACTTGTTGCATATATATTAATAAGTCTATTGTGTTTAGAATTTAAAAGTATGTAAATCTAATGAACAATAAATCTCGAAAAAACAACAACTTAATGTATTACTAATCAATAGTGTCTTTAAAATCATGGTTTGTGTAGTAAATGAAAACAATATCATTTGATCCACTCTTAAGCACCACCTTATCACTACCTTCTTTCACGTCACTTTTATTGCCTCTAAGGAAACCAAAAAGTTTTCTGCAGTTATATCATCTCTCATATAATTTTAAATAAGTTTTATAAAATCCTCAGATTATATTCGGTGTTATAACAAGAAGTACAAGAGAGATTAAATGAGCAAATTTAATTGATATAAAATTAGTATTGTTGTCATGGATGCAATTAGCATGATGTGCACCAAAGTATGTAAGGACACAATATTTATTCATATTTAGATATCCATATAGCGTCCCATGAAAGCTTGCATCATGAGCTACTAAAGTTCTCCGGCAGAGCTAGACATTACTTAAAATATTTAATACAAACTAACATTGAATTGATATACATATAAGTACCAATAGATAAGGATAAAGTTGAATCGATATTTACAGTTTCATATTGTTCTTTCAAAGTTTCTTGAGTCATATCATGTTTCTCACTGTTCTATAAACAACCACAAAATAAGAAAGCCAATGACGTTGAATACCCTATTGATGATTATTTAACAAATCATTAAACCATACCTATCTTCCATCCATGAAATGCCGTACATATCTTTCAAACAAGTACGGTACTAATGTACACAATAATATGCAAAACTACTCTCACTTGTATTTGAATTCGTGGTTATGAAGATGTTTATATCATTAAGAAGCAACCCTTTAAATTTATCTATAGTTAGTGTATTCCATCAAAAAAAGTGTGACAGTGAGTTATTAAAATAAGGTGTGAGAGCGCGCGCTTGCGCACACTTGTCTGTGTATATATTTTAATAAATCTATGTGTTTAGAATTAAAAAATATGTAAATCTAAGGAACAATAAATATCGAAGAAAAAAGAACAACTTAATGTGTTACTAATCAACGATGCATTTAAAACCATGGTTTGTGTAGTAAATGAAAACAATATCATTTGGTAGGGGTGTGCATGGTTCGGTTTGAGATGAAAACTGAACCGAACCAAACTGAATTGTTTGCTAAATTTAAAATAATTGAACTGAACCGAACAGTTTGCATATCGAACTGAACTGTTATTATTGATACTATTGAAAAAATATATAATAAAAACAAACGAAATCGAATTTTAGTTACCGAACTAAACTATTCCGAACTGAACCAAACTGTTTTGAATCGAACTGAACTGTTTTGAAACGAACTGAATTGTTTCAGTTCATTTTTAGAATTGTTAGTAATGATTCAGTTTCTTTTGGTTCAGTTCAGAAGTTCAGTTTGATTTTTTGGTTTTTTTCCCATCCCTAGTGACCACTATCGGTCTCAGACAATTTTACTAATCAATAATTTTGAGACTTGTGATTATCGGGGTTTAACCCAAAAACCACTTCTAGAAGTTGCATTTAATCCTCTCAACTCATTGCTTAATTGATTAAGTTTCGCAGCAGGTCGTCGTGAACTTAACTCAGTTGGTAGGGACAATGCATATTTTATTCAAGGGTCGGGGTTCGAACCCCGGACACCCCAATTCTTCACATTTAATTCTATGAGCTCTAGCCACTAGGCTATTTGACACAAAAAAATACATCAAATCGTTTCCATGTTGTGATTTTTGTCCACCTTCTTGAACAACCATTTTGTTTAGAAAATTTGATTTGTTTATGTTTATACTTTTCCAAATTCATCGGAATGTAAGCGAACCACAAAACCAGGATACTCTTATTTACTAACCTTTCCTCCGTTCAATACTCCTGAAAACTGATTTAAATGGTTCATTCCATCAATCACCAAGACCATATGCATTTTTTTTTGGTCAAGTAACCTAGTAGTTAGAGCTCACACAATTAAATTGTGGAAAAGTGGGGTGTCCAGGGTTCGAACCCCGGCCCCTGCATATAATATGCAATATCCCTACCAACTGAGCTAAGCTCACGGGGATGACCATATGCATTTCTATATCCAGTTCAACACTTTTTTTTCCACACAATTGAAGAAAAAAAGGCATTCAAATAATAAACGGTTCACTCTTTCAGCACACCCAAATCCTCCTACACATATTATCCCCAATTTCAATTCCTCTCCTCAATATCAATGAGCAATGACAAAAGATTATTGAAATTCTTTAAAGATATTAAATGGTTATTAAGTTATCTTAACTTAACTTAATTTTCTGAAGGGTGAAAAAGTTGTCTTAACTTGCTCATAAAGGAACCCATGTTAACTATCTCTAGTATTTTGCTTTCCCAAACTTTAAGTTTCAAACTTGTGGTTATACGTCACGACTGCACGATCCCGTATAATGTTTTTTCCTTCTTTTTAATGACATCCCGTATAATGGTGATATCATGCTACATGTACTTTGTAATATTGTCACCAACTTGCACCTATATTATAAGTTTACACTAAAATAGTATAATATGCTATGATACTACATACCAAGTACTACTAGTATACTACTAGTGTACTTCCTTAATAAATTTCGTCACAAAAATTAACTTCCTTCATACTCTTTTTCTTTTGACCGGGTGTACTTCCTTCATACTCAAAAATAACTAAAAGTACCATATCGAAAGAAGTTATAATAACTAAATGTATGTTAGTTAATATAATTATGGCAAAATGACTCTCAACCGTCCTTAATTTAATTTTAGGTAACAATTTCGTCATTTGTATTTTTTTCTTGTAATTTTTATCTTTTTGATCCGTCTCCATATCGACTTTCAAGCATCAAAGATAAAATTCATAAGAGTACATGAATGAAAGACCATAGATTTGAACTCTAAGAGCCCGTTTGATGGTCATGATAGGATAGAGGCAGAATATGATATAAAGCTGGATAGAGATATGATATGATAAGGACATGATAAACATTAATCCTATCATGTGTTTGATGTGCACATGATAACAAACAGTATATCATTATAATTAAATGAAAAAATTGCTCTCACCATTAATTAAATATTGTAAAAATGGCATGTTATTAATTATAATAGAAAATACATGCTATCATTATTTTAAAAATGACAATATTTTAAAAATGGCAGAATATCAAGATAATAAATAAGGAATGATCTTCTAATCCCATCAGGATAATTTCTAACCCAACTTATACTCAGGATAGAAATTACAAAGGATAGTCGGGATAGGATAGGAAAATGGTTTATTTTATCCTATCCCTTTGGTGCATCAAACATGAGATTTCAGTAGGATATGATTATTGTATCATATCCTGTCTCTATATCCTAACCATCAAACGGACCCTAAGAGCTTATATTGAAATAAAATCATAATTTGAAACTTGAAAAATCGTATGCAAATTTACTAAAAGGAAGAAAATGACATGAAAAAAGATAGAAGCCAAAATCGTTACCTAAAATTAAGTTAAACAATGATTAGAGTCATTTTTCCTAATTAATATAATTTCCCTTAAAAAGGTTAGTTTATGTGATTTTTTATCATGAAGAAAAGACAAAAAAAAAATTAAAAACTACACTCTGAGGCGAGCAACTCGAAGAACATGAGCAAGGAGGGAGTGTTGTGCTGCAGTTGATGAGGGTAAAAAAAATTCAAGACTTCAGAATATCTGAAGAAGAAGTATCATGGTTTGCAAGCCAATCCACACACTTGTCGCCTTGAGGGATGATCTGATCAAAATTAACAATCCAATCTGGATGATAGAGCTAGGAAATCCGACTAATCAAAGGAGAATAAGGATAATGAAGTTGGACATCCGACATGATTCCATCCTTAGATTCTTATTCCTAAATTTAACCTCTCTCTATCTCTATCTCTCTCTCTCCCCTCTTGATCCAGTATCATGTTATACTCATTTTGTAAAAGTCTTTCAGAATTAACAAGACCATTTATTTTAAAGTATCAATCATTTAGAACTCTGTTTTATAAAAATGAAAAACTTATTCAAAATTGATTAAGAACCAACTAAAAAATATTTTTATGAAGGTTTACTTTTGGAGAAATCAAAGGTTATTTTGAATAAATTAGAACCAACTAAAAATATATTGCAATGGATAACATTAAAGTAGAATCAAATTAGTTGGATTTACTCATATTTTATCTAAGTAAATAGAACTGACTATATATATATAGTCACCCTACATTTCCAAATAATTATTGTTTAACTTTTTTCATGCATAATAATTTAGTAAAACAATAATTAAATAAATAAGTGATACAACTTTACAAAATAATTCTTATTAATAATTGAATTTTTTTATTATCATCATAAATACATATTGAATGAATCTTTTGCAACAATTGTTGATATAACGAATTAATGATTGTGAACGAATCTTTTGCAACAAAAATGCAAGAAAAAAGACATTTAAATAATTAATTAATAGTTAGACACAAGTTTATTGATCGAATAATTAATAGCTAGACACAACTTTATCGATCTGCTCATGGCATAAAAAAATTAGGACCAACATACGTATAATAGGAGGGAAAAAAACATAAGTACAAAGATTATGAGAAATACTCGAGTAGAGAATACAAGAAAAAACAAAAGGAATAAGAGATTTATAAAACTAAGAACATGAACACAACCGAGAGAAAAAACGAGGAACCACAACAACAAGGAGAGTGTCGCCAATCAGACGAAACCCCAAAACCAACCGGAGCAGGAGGAAAACGAGAAATAAAACTCGGCTAAAGAAGCAACTAGGAAACGCACAACCTTAGAGTGTGTTTGGATGGGGTAATTAAGAAATTTTGAAGAATTTAGAATTCTAGGTAATTCAAATGATTCAATTAAATTGTTTTCATTCCTAAATATTATTGTTTGGATGGACTAATAAAAAAAATATATTATCATTATTTTTGGGCAACTTTTATAAATTTTAATTTTTTTGGGCCAAATTTGAAAAATGAAATTAGGGGTCAATTTGCAAAATTCAAAATTTTTGAGGGGTCAAATTATAATTTTTGGAAAATTTGAGGGATCAAATTGCAATTTTTTATAAATTTATTGGGCTCAAATTGAAAATTTTGGAAAATTTGAGGACCAAATTGCAAAATTTGATAAATTATAACAATGAAGAATTTTGAAATTCTTATCCTTTCGGTGTCATTTGAAATTCTTTAAATTTAACTTAACAAAATACTTCATAAATTAAAGGCCCGGGTAAAATTCTAGAGAGAGAAGCTCTCCCTTCTCTCTAGAAAATGTCCCCCCAAATCTTAGGGTTTGGTGGCCGCCCCCCACCTTCATGGTGGGTTTCGCCCACCTCTTTGGTGGTATTTCCCTCATCTTGTAGTAGGAGCATCCTCCTTTCCCCTCAACTATCTCTTCATCCTTTTCCATTTTCTTTCTCACTCACCAAAGATCTTTCTTCCCCACCACCAGGCGCCGCCAAGCTTTCCTTCCCACAGATGCGACCAACACCCGAGCTACCACCACAAAACAATCAAATGGTTGTCACGTTTGTCTCCCCCATCCCAAATTTGAAAACAGTATTTCAAGCTCTCTCCCTCATGGCTGCTCCCCCACCCTCATGGTTGCATCCCACCCGCCCTCCACCAAAATCACCATGGTTAGGATGCCATCTAGATCTCAGGCTTGATGATGTTTCTGTGTTGCACTGTTTTAATGTTTTGATTTGTGCTTTATTGTTATTTTTATTTTGCTTTAAGTATGTCTTCGTGGTGTTTGAAGAAATGTCCCAAAAGAGCTTAACTTGCTGGTTGTTTGGATCTAAGAATTTGTCCTTGGGCGCTTCAGATATGGTTTCTGCTGTTGGTTTTATTTTTAATTTATGTCTTTGTTTATTCTGTTTTAAGGCTGCACTCTTCTTGTTTGACAAAAAGACCCAAGAGGGTTATGTCTTTTGGAACAAAGTAGCCAGTCTTTGTTGGCAATCCATAGAGACTAAGGAAGCTTCTGAGGCTGGCCCCCATTGCAACAACCTCTCTATTCATCCACCAGCTGTCAAACATCTGGAAAAATTGGACAATTTTGAGACCAATGATAGTCGAATTGTGCGAACACAATTCAAAGAAATTATCCGTAACTGGATAGGAAAAAAGACCGTGGATTCTCTTCCTTATATTGCCTGGTTAAGGGTTTGTAAGAGGATGAATGAACTGATGCTAGTTTGTTGTTCTTGGTTTGGTTATGTCACTTTGGCTTTCGAACAACCTATGTGTATGATCAACTATGTATGTGTTATCTTTTCTTTAATCTTTGATTTTCGACAATGGATGGGGAATGTCCCAATTCAAGTGTCTCAATCTGTTTGTATTGTTTCTTGCTTAATCTATTGAATGAAGTTGTTTTACCGTAAAAAAAAAAACTTCATAAATTTCCATCATTTTGAAAATTCTTCAAATTATTATCCAAACAATGGAATTCACATCAAAGTATTTGAATCCCCTCAAAACATTACATTCCCTCAAAACATTCCCCATCCAAACACACTCTTATAGTTATTGACCACACATAAACAAAATGATCCAACCATGTCTACCTCACAAAACACTACTAACAACAAAACATGACAGATTCCACTTCCCACTCATGGTATCAATTTAGAGAGTAGTGTAGTAATTTAGTGTATTTGGTTCCACTTTTATGGTTAAATTTGCTTCTAGTTTTAAATGTGAAATGTGTATAATTGATTATGACATATTAGATCGCTTTCAAATAAAATTGATTTTACATTTAAAATTAATTTTACTTGGTGTTAGGATTTATATTTTTTAATTTTAGAATTGTTTGTTACACTTTAATTTATAGTTCAATTCGTTTTCTTATGAAATTATTTAAACACAAATTACTTTATGTCTATCTTATTTTAGTTAGAATTAATTCACTAAAAATAAATTCTTAACACGGGAGTATTCATCATACATTACTGTTGAAATTCACACGCAAATAAATCGGCAAAGCCATACCATGAGAACCAAATTGCCTTCTTCAGCTCTTTCATCGTGAATCGTGCTATGCTTTCTAATTGGGATTTGAAACTGCAGAAAATTCATCAATTCATTTATGGTATTAAATGCTACTCTATTGATGTTGTCTGGAATAAGTTCTCCTCCACACATAATTTTATCCTAAAAAATGTAAATACTCCATACACATATGAGTAATTAAGCATTGAAATCAACGAGATTAAAAGTTAGATTCTTACAAAGTATGAACAGGGTGTGCACTCAGTCCGAGGGACATATATCATTATCTTACTAGTTCGTAAATGTAATAGGCATGAGCCATTTTTGATTTGATTTGGCATAAGGATATTTAGTTGCTTGACGCCTCTTTCAGAATAGGTAATCTACCAAAGACAATTTAGGTAGGCGTGGTGTCTTAGATTATTGGTTGTGGTGACCGAAGAAAAATGTTGTAAATGTTTCTATTGTGTTATTTAGATGATGACAAGGTCCTTTAGGTTGCTTGGACGCTACTTAGATGTTTTTATTGTGTTTCTTCTTTTTGGTGGTGAATATTTTATTGTTTAATTTAAGTTTCATCTTGACTTATTAAAAAAAGTATGAACGAACGAATGTTGAATTCTATAAGAGCAGTATAGACCGAGCATTTTCAAATAGATTAACTTACAACATAACTGAGATTTGCCTTCCTTACAAACCCTTCCTTTACAAACCCTCGCCGCCTGAACTCTCTTCACTCCTCGCCGCCATCATCCCCTTGTTCCAATCCCTTTACAAGATGTAGACGCGGTGGTGGGTGGTGTGATGATCGGCGTTTCGCCATCCGCACCACTACGACACCAGTTCTTCCGATGGATGCGCCAGTGGTTCATGGTGGGGGTTTGATTCTGTTTTGAGTCACTGTGTAACACCCTAATTCCCGACGTTGATTTAATAAATAATGCGATAAAATTTAAACAAAAAGGATGTTACACATACTCATCAATCATTCATTCGAATAATAAATAATACGTCATATTTAAGAATGCAGAAAATACTTCAAAAATATTTCATAAAATAAACATGTATGATTCTCAATCGTCATTGTGGAAAATATCATAATGATTTCAAATACTTAAGATTCCTAAAATTAAACATTCAACGTTTAACCCCAACCCTAGTGTTACAAATCAGAGCACATGATTATTTGACTACATAAATAATTAGATAAGCTACAGAAGTATATCTCCGTCGCCACCTTATAAACGTCCCGCACACTAGAGCTCCTCGTCCTGAGTGTCCGTACCCCCAAGAGTACAGACACCATAATACACAACAACAACAACAAAGGGGTGAGAATATTCATCATAACATATATTGGGATACATGGATAATATATGAATAGGCATAACATCATTTGATCATTATTTACAAATATTCACAAATTCTTCATCAGGTTATACAACATCATTCACACATCATCATTATCATAACTCAGCAATTTTCAAAACATTAAGAAATACACACAAGACTCACAATACATCAGCATTAACACATACCACATATATCACATACACATCATAGACACCTAACATGAGCTATATGCAAATACACTTCGTTCCTAGACCTATATGAATGTGGTACCACCTACTCATCGTTTATTGTATGTCAGAGTTGTGTTACAGAACACACTCTCATCGTTCCCTAATTATGATTCTATATGCATGCATAAAGACAGACCCACCAAGTAATGCACATTAACAAATCATCAATAAATTACACCATAACAAAAATTCAGCTCATTGTACACATCAACATAACAGGGTATGTTTCATCGTTACTCATCATTAGAAATAAGGTATTTCTCATCGTTACTCATCATCATAAACAATATTTAACTCCTCATTATTGAACAACATAAAACAATTATTATCTCATCATTATCGACATCATAAATAAGTATCATCATATATATAATTACCAACATCATCCTCATCATCATAATAAAATGAACATCATCGTTTCTCATTGTTTAATCCTAAAATAGACACCGTATTTTTCTCTTCATATGTATTTTAAATATAAGTGTATGTCATTATCCCACCGACTTTCTTGTTACAATCATAGAGTCTTTCATTCATTCTAACTTAGATCATTATCTCTCTAGTGGTTCATTATCTTGTCTCATCGCTAATATTACCCCTACATTATTCATTAATTAACACACAACTTTCTATTCTCATTCTATTTCGTCCCATCAATTCTCTCAACATCATATACCCTCTTAAATCGACCACACTTATTTTATTTTAACCTAAGGCCGTTACTTCATACTTAACTTCCTATCTTCTTTTATATTTCATCCTAACAATCTCCTAGTCGTCATCAATTCTCTAATTCGACCTCACTATTTACATTGACTCTTCTTCTCTTCAACCTCAAAACTTTCCTATGTTCTCTCTCTTATCATATACATGTCTCTACAATTACCCTTTACTCTGATTTACTATTATTTTCACCTTTATTAGTTCATGAATTACCCTCTTACAACTCTCTCTACTTTACCTTCAAGTCTTCCACAACATCATTTATTACGTAGTGCATCGTCGCCATATAATATTTATACTATCAACATATCCCATCATATTTCAACGTTAACATCTAATTCATCGATTAACATCATATCTACATATCAAATATATATAGTTTACATCTTCGTTATTTCAATATCATGTTTAGAATACACATCCCTCATTAGTTGTATCTCTTATTCTTTTAGGCTCATTAAGTTTAGGAACATATTTTCATATATAGTTTAATAATTACTATCTTCTATTGTCTTAAGCCACTCTCACAAATTCATGTTTTGGAATCGTCATTACCTTGAGGCAATCACTCCTATTTATGCCTAGGCACACTTCTTCATTAAACATATCTTTTACAGACCCTTAATTTTATTCGACACGCTAACGACTTGCTTACACTCACTATCGCTTTCATAGTCGTTTTAGAGTCCATAAAAAGGGTTGTGATGAAAAACGCAGCATGACCCAGACGTGGTGTTTAAATCATAACTCAAGTTCTAGAGGGAATAAATGACTCAAACTATTGGGGAATTAAAACTAACACATACATCTACAACTTTAATGAAGACTCCCAAACCTAATTAGAAACATAAAGTGGCAGAAAAATTGATTTTCCCATGTTTGGGGAAAAATGACGACCCTGATGACCCCTGTGTCGTAGTTTCATCATATCTTGAGTTCTAGATACTTAAATAGAGTCCCTCCAAAGGCTAGTGAAATATAACATCCACATCTACAACTTTTATGAAGACATCCAAACCTAATTATGAACAGAAAAGTCCCAGTTTGTATTTTTGTTTTTCGGTTACAGAAATCGAAAAGAGTACGACCATGTTGACTCTTGTTTAGTATTTTGATCATATATAGAGTTATAGACGTTGGAGTGAGGTCAAACCAACGCCTAATTAAAGCTAACATGCATAGCTACAACTTTCATGAAGGCACCGAAACCTAATTCTGAACAGAAAAGTCCCCGTTTTTATTTTTATTTCGATTACTGAAATCACATTTGCGATTTAGCCTTAGGGGACTTTTCCAAACTCCGTTTTTGACCCTAAACTCGTCAAACCCGACCCTAATCTTTACTCCATGATTACCCTATCAATTAAACACTTATTCTTCATTAACCTACCAGATTATCCACTCTTTTTAAGACTAAAACATAATTCAAAAACCTAAACTAGTTTTCCTCAATTCTCATCTTTCAATTCGTTCATCGTTATTCTCTGGTCAAAATTCACATTATAACATCAACAACATATTAAAATTTAAGACAACCCTCTCAGAGATTAAGATACCCTAAAGTGAAAAGATTCTCCCCCTTACCTCGATTTTTTGCAAATTGATGAATTCCTACGGCTGAATCTCTCATTTGTCGTCTCTTTTTGCCTCCTTTCCTCTTAACCCTAGTTTTCTTCTTTCGCCTCCGCTATCCGCTATCTTTTTCTCTTTTCTGTTGTAACCCTAATTCTATAATGTCCTCCTCTATTTATAACTACCAAGAGTTTGTTTCTCACTTAATCTTTTTAATAGGCTTACTATCTGCACACCCCAGATTGGTTACTAATTCTATTATAATTATTCGGCTCAACTATTTACACCCGATTCTATTTATTTAACTAAAACACTACTCAACTTACTTACTTAAACCTCTGTTTTATTAATACGCCTCTATTTTCTCATTTTTGCTAAAAATATCCCTTTTCCCTTAATCTCTAATAATCTCCTATTTTTCAACAATTAACTGATTCATCTATTCGCTTAATACCCACAACTTCTATCGAAAACATCAACAGACAATTACCTAATAATACTAATATTACTAATATTAAATAACAATAATACTAATAAATTAATATTAAAAATCTGGGTGTTACACACTGCTCATATTTGGATTTGACGGCGGGATTTGTTCGTTTCCGGTGGAGAATCACAACGATTTTCTCTGTTTATGGCTGCTGTTCACCTCCGGTGGCTCGTGGTAGGTGAGATATGGGTGTGTGTGACTCGTTCTGGGTTTCTAGATCCATGTGTTTCCTACGATGTTTGTAACCTTTTGACGTTAGGATTTCGGTGCCATCGTCTCTGCGATTTGGTGGCTGCTATCGTTGATCAGAGACCGTCGTGAAGATGTTCCTGTGTTTGTGGTGTTTTCTTAGACCTAGTTTGCTTCGTGTGTGGTTCGAAGGGCTCGAAAGGGTTGTCAATGCCTGTGTGATTTGTTGCATGGGCTTGGTTCGTGAATCTATCCGTATTGACGGTTGGTTTATACCCCATACTTGAAAAGATAGTTTGATTATCTTGTTTATTAGGGATATTTTAAATTTGTGTCAATCCTCCTTGAATGAATTCAGATTGATTGGTTGCTGGTACGAAGGTTCAAGTTCAGGTGTGTGTTGACTCAGTTTGTAGTCGCAACACTGTGTTCAAATGGATGGTTTTGGCCCGAAAGGGTATTTGAAGGCTTGTTGTTTTTCTACAGGGAGCAGATGGATCTTGGATCGCCCTGTTTTGGCAGACGATTCAAACGCCAGGAGAAATTCTCATCAGTTTCTTTGATGTTGGAATGTTTAGCTCGAAAGAGACGCGGTGCTTGTTGTTGTTGCAAGAAGTTGATGGTTCTTGGATTCATTCCGTGTTTACAGTTTGTCCATACGCCGTACTTTAGACATCCACTAGTGTTGTTTTCATTTTTTTATAGGCTTAATTACACTTTTTGCCCCCTAAGTTTCCGAAAGTTGTGATTTTGGCTCCCTAAAAAAACAACTCTTTTCAGGCCCCCTAAGTTTCCCAAAATTGGCCCTCTAGCCCAATTTAGACTCAGTTAACGCTGACTTGGACGCCACATGTGTAATGTTTTAATTATTTTTGTATTTTTTAATATTTTTTATTTTGTAATTATAAAAATAATTTTTTTTTATTTGTAATAAAAAAAACAAAACAACTTTTTTTGGAATTAAAAAAAACTTATTTTTGTAATTAAAAAAAACTTTTAATTTTTGTAATTAAAAAAACAATTTTTTTAATTACAAAAATTTTATTTTATTTTTTTTAAATTAAAAAAAACAAAAAATAATTTTAAAAATAAAAGAATTATACACGTGGCGCCCATGTGCCCGTTGACTGGGTCAAAATTGACGCGGGGGGCCAAAATTGCAACAGATAGTAAACTTAGGGGACCTGAAAAGAGTTATTTTTTTAGGGGGCCAAAATTACAACTTTGGAAAACTTAGGGGGCCAAAAGTGTAATTAAGCTTTTTTTATATCACCTGATTGAGTAGGCTTACACTTTGTGTGGATTTCTGGGTTAGGTTTATGTCCCCCCAAATTTTTTTGTATTACTTTCTTCTTTTTTTAATAATATATATGAGCACGTGATAAGGACTGAAATCTGTAAGACATGTCAACTTCGTTGGAGTGTCTTCCATTCCGTTTCTATGACAGTGTGCCCATCCCTTATAAAAAAAAAATCATTTTCAAATAGTTCACCTTACTTGATATGATAGTATACAAAACTATAAACATATAGTATATGATTTTGTATATGTTTTCCTTCTTAAAAACAAGCATAAATTAGTCGATCTGTTTTAAAATAAATGTCATTCTAAAAATTAGATTGCCAAGCAAATGTTATTTTCACTTTTCAATTTAATATAAATTAATTTGAGGTGTATGATACCTTTGAAGAATTTTGCTCCTCTAGTTACTATTATAAGCAAAAAATAATTTTATAGGTTCATTGAATAACTGATGCATCTGATCTATATTATTTACCATATACATCAGTTATTCAATAAATCTAAAAAATAATTTTCGCTTATAATAGTGACCATAGGGACTAGATAATTTACCCAATAATCAATAAACATTAACCACATGAGTAAATTTGCAAGCGGTGTCTACAAACTGATTTTTTACTCCACTTATCAATTTGTTAATGTGAATCATTTTTATTGGTTGTTGAATAAATTACTCAGTACAATTCTTCAAGGAAACCTAGAAAAGTCCATTAATTAGTTGTTTTCAATTGTACCATTTAATTGATAAAACACACATTTCTTCAAAATTATCATATTCCACTTTGCATTTAATAGAGGAAAGCTTAATTTGATAAAATTACCATCCTGTTTCTTCGATTATTACATTTTTAATGTGTGTCAAAACTTTAAAAGGGGCGTATAGAAAAGAAAAAAAAGTCATATTTAGACACATATATCCGGTGGCGAAGCTAGCATAATTTTTACGCGGGGTCAAATATAATGAAGAAATAAAATATATTTTAAAACTTAATATATTAAACTAAATCAATAAGTAAAATAAATTTATAATAATTTTTACTTATATTTAATGAAACGATAACAAAGAAACTAAATCTAACAATAATTATTTTTAAAAGTTGAGCTCTATAAAATTTTAAGAAGTCAAAATTATCTATAATTGACACTAAATTAAATAGATTATCAATATGTTATTAACAACATTCATCTTTAAACCAAAAAAATTGTTTGAAGTAACTAAATAATATATTAATGGGGTAGCTACATACTAAACTATACTATTTTTTGAAGTTTTTCTTTTTCTAATTTTGGGGTAGCCAATGCTACCCCATTCACATAAAGTCATTCACCCATGCACATATCTTACATTGAATATTTAGACACGTATAAAAGCAATGATAGGTAGACAACCTTAATTTGTACACCTCTTTGTACCACTCTGAAAAATTTCAGGTAACCAAATATGTGGTCTGTGTGACTATATTTTTTTAGTTGCGTGACCACTAGTTTTCCATAATTTATTTGGTTAATTAAGTGGAGGACATATTAATTTAGTTGCGTGACCATATTTTGTTTTTAAGAAGAATTTTTTTTATAAAATAATTTAAAATTTATTTTTGTAATATGAACTTAATTACATTTTCTAATATGTATAAAAACATTGAAACGACTTATAATAAAATACAAAAGAGGAAGCAATGAAGAGTCAAAGAGGAAGCAATTAAGAGTCAAAGATGAATTAAAACCAAAGTCACTTTTCAGGTCTTGTTTAATCCTTACATATTTTAGGGGAAAGAAAAACCAAAGGGTAGGTACAAAGATAAAAAACAAGGTTATTAGGGTGAAAACAAAAAAGGAGAATATAACAGGGGGGCAAAAGGGTGGGAGAAGAGAATGATGGTAGTGACTGGTGTGTCGCAGTGACTGCAAAAGAAGCAGGATACAGGACCAGAGTGGTGCAGTGACTCAGTGTGTTGGTGAGCAATTGCGTACAGAAGGACTCTTTTCAATTAATGTATTCCTTCACACCTTCTGTCACTTGGCTAAGGTACAATTTTTGTTTGTGTGTTGAGATCATTGTCTTTTCATATGTAACCATTTCTTTCTTGTTTCACAAACCAATTAACCATGTTTTATCTGCCCCGTATAAACAGGGGATCTCATTACCTCAATTAATGTCAGTCTAACCACAATAATGCTATTTCAACAATCCAATGTTTCTTTTAAACTGTACTCTTTAAACGTAATTGTAGAGACCAATCTATTGTAGATATGAAAATATTTTCCAGAAAATTTAATATTGCTGCATTTTTAGGTTAAATTCAAACTAAGAATCTTAGATTACATTACATTGAAATGCACTTGGTTTAAGTATAAATAAAAATTATCTTTTAGTAAAAAATACTCTGTAACTTACAAAGTTTATTTATAATTGTACAAAAATTGATATTCTTTTTAATTAAAAAATATTATGTCTATTTTTCCGGAGACTTTCTTTTGAGAAACCCAGGCCATTATTATGATTTCTTAAATTTATATTTTACTGAAAAAGAACCATAAAAACTTAAATGTTTGTCATGTATTTAATTTTTTTTTATTAGTAGCATATATAAAGGTAATGAAATTTTCACATAAAAAATATACAATAAAGATATGGATTATTTTTTGGGACATGAGTTGGAAGAATGCAGAAAAATTTGATATGGAGCATAAATTTAACACAAATTAATGAACAAAAATAATAATGTTTGACTTATACTGTAAATGATTAAGTAATTTATTTTGTTGGAAAAATATTATGGTGAGAGGATGATAGATCAATTAAAATAGAAAAGACCTTAGAGTTCAAACTTGAAAGAGCAAGAAACAAAACGAATAAAGTATATCTCATTACATCAAATTGTAAAAGAAGACAAAAAAAGGTGGGAAAGATCGTCCAAGTCCCAACTCCAAAATAGTCCAAAAAAATCACCCTATAAATGAACCCGTAGGGTAGAATCATTTATCAAAGGGTCTGCCTAACAAATATCATACATGCATTGTTTAAGAAACCTAAATTAAGAAATTTTATTTTGAAAATACAAGTTTTTTAAATACATGTAAAAGTAATAACTGCACAATTTTTAATGTAAACGTTACTACTTTTAAATGTTTAAACAATGTCTTAAGAACACTTGTTAGCGTTTTCCTTTATCAAATTGAGGATGTCGATCAAGAGGCCTTTGAGGTTGGCAATTTTAGTGCACCCTCTTTTAATGGTAGTAATCAACACCTTGGACTTTGTTTGGGAGTTTGGAGGAGAGGGAAAGGAAGGGTTTTGGGTGGTGAGAAATAAAGGAAAAAATTAAGAAATCTTTTGTATTTTTTAAAAGAGTGTTTTTTAGAGAGTGATAAATTAAGAATATTATAACAAAATAGATTAATTTGAAGAATTCATATAAACCTTCCCAAACTCTCCACACCCTTCATCCAATACAATTTTTTAGTTCCCAATATGATGAGGGTTTTATATTTGGAAGAAAAATAAACTCCCAAACCCTCTTCTCTCAATATCCTCTATTTCTTCCACTTACTCTCATTTTTTTTTCTTTCTTTTCTTTCAGACCTTCCCTCCATTTTCCATCAAACTTGCAAACAAAGCCTTAGAGTTTGATCTTACATAGAGTCACGTGATTGAAAGTTGTTTGGTTAGGCGAGAAGGCCATAGAGCATACCCCAAATATCAACATCCACAACAGAAAAGTTCTAATGTGACAATGAAAACCTTTGATATAATGACCGATCGAGGATGTCCCTATGGAAGCTCATATTCACAAACATATGTAAGACACAGGAGACTTCCAAGCCATGCATTAGGACGAAAGAAACAGTTTCCCGGGTTCCTTATAGAAAATATTTTTATAGGATGAAAGAAATATTTGTTTCAAAACGTTAAAGTATAAATATAACTAATGCACAAAATAAAATATTTTTAAAATACCATACTATCAAGTTCAGTCATCCAAAAATTGTAATTTGTGTTTAGTCCCAAATTTAGTTGGCGAAAATTTTCATCATTTTTTGGACTTTAAAAAAAAAAAAAAAAAAAACAACTAAGTATCGATAGAAAAAATATATATATAATGATAATAGATAACTAAACTTAATAAGAAAGAATTACAACTATTTTATAAAAGCTTCAATTATATTAAGTTTTTGAATTATCTTAAAATTAATAATTGGACTATATAAAAAATAGCTTCTTGTGTAAAAAATAAGGTAAAGTTGCGTACAATACACCAAATGGTGGGACCATTTTCGGAACCCTGCGTATGCGAGTCTTTAGTGCACTGTGTTACCTTTTAATAATTGGACTATATAATTATCAGGGTGCATTATCCTCTGTATCACAATAAGATAGTTTTTTTTAGTAAAAATCATTTGATTTTATACGTTATTTTTTTTTTGGTACAAATACGTTATATTTTTATATTATAAATGAAATACCACTACAATATTTTTTCTACTCTACTTTGACTATTGCTTGTTTCTTTTATTTTTCCAGCTCTTGTAATACACTTTTCTCATACTGTATATACATGAAGTTAATTATGGATAACTTTTAGTTAAATTATATTTCATCCATCCTAAATTATATGGAGCTTTAAAAAAATCAAAATTATATATTTTCAGTATAAAATAAATAAATAAAGTACAAAATAATTTTTAATTTATTGTCATTTTTTAGTTCGAAATGAAGTTGTTGTGATGAGTTTGTTGCATGAACATGAAGATTGACCTGATGACTTCTGCAACAACATTCACTCCCATCACAACACTAGGTTGTCTCAATTATTTAGCAAATTTTGAAAGTTCAATTCTCCTTGTCATTTCCCCTAATGCTTTTTGTCGCTGTTGACTTTGAAATTGGTGTGGAAACTGTTGAGAAGAAGTAGGGAGTCCTATCACGTGCATGGATTTGACATGATGGGAATGAATACCAATGAAACTTTATTTGTCATTATTACTATTAAATGGATGATATGAATATTCTGATGCTATCAATAACGTCTCCTGGTCTGGTCTGCAATGTTGTCTGATTAGTATTACAACCTTTTTGTCCTCACAGCTAAGCCAACCAATACCCCACTCACTATCACGTGTCATCTAGTTAATCATACTGCTCTTGCCATTCAAGCCTTTACCTATCTACCTAGAACTAGAAAGGGAAGGTTTACCATCTTCTACTAGGTAACTGAGATTTTACCTTGTTTGAGAGAATCAATTTTATTTGGGCAAGCTTCCCTTTCTTTTCTTTTCTATAATAATTTGCACATTAATACAAATATATCCTTGGCTAGTGAGAATGATTTAGTAAAATCACTATTCATTTTCTTTTATTTATCGATTTTTTTAATCTATTTGAAATAGTCAAATGCGACAATCATTGTAAGACAAATGAAACATAGAGAATTAAAGAGAGGAAAGTGATAAATGACACGACACAATATTCATCGCCCACGTATGAATATTAAGCCAACTTGCAATTTTATTAATTATTTTTACAGTTTTTGATAGGTTCTCTTCTATTAGCTAGTTGAAATTTTATTTGAAGTTTCTTAGATTAGATGTGAAAACTTCTCTTGGCTGAGATTTAATTTTATCATGTGTGAGTTTAGTATCTTCCACAAATATTTTTACTTATTTTAAATTACACTTTAGTCCTTTAAATTATTTTTAGATTTTAGTTTAGTACCATAAGTCATTTTTCTTTCGTTATTTATCATGTTTTCTTAATCTATATGAAATAGTCAAAAGAGACTGTTATTGTAAGACAAAAGGATTAAGTAGTCCGAAACCGGATTTTTGACTAAGAACAGTTAACAATGACCTAAAATAGAAAGATGCGAGTTAGAAAGATTAATATTGTCCTGAAAATGTCTATCCATGTTACAAACATGTTCAAAATATGTGCTGATACAGTTCAGATTGTATAATCCAAACTGTTTTTCCCTTGAAAATGGGGGGTGTTCGGATTCTATAATCCAAAAAAATCAAGTAACGCGCCCTATTTTTTGAGATTTTCAAATTTTTTCGGATTATTAAATCCAAATTGGTGAAAAACTCATTTTTTTTCACCCTATAACAAAGAAAAATACCAGTTCAGATTTTAAAATCCGAAAATCTCAATGACATTTTGGAATTAAAAAAAAGGATGCGCGAGAAATAGATAGGGTGGGAAAAGTAATAGTCTAACATATATGATAAACCTACAAGTGAGTCCAATACAAAATGCCCAAAATTAAATGGGCCAATGAAAAACGATAGGTCCAAAGGACCATTACTAAACACATCTCCATCTTTTTGTTCGTTGGGTGAGATAAAAGAAAGATAGAAAAAAGAAGTTTGCACATCTGGCGGGAACGGTAGAGCAGCGCATTTGGCGTTGCCAAACCGTGTGATCGTTTGCACACAGAAAAAACAAACGCAGCAACAACAAACAAAAACAACAACAAGAAGAAGATAGAAAGAAGGAGAAAGAGAAGAAATCTACATTTTCTTTCCTCTCTTTTTCCTTCTCTTCCTCTTCTTCCCAATGACAATGTTTTACAAATAATGAATCATTCTTATTCTTATCATAATCATAATTATTGTAATGTAAATTATCGTCATGCGTTGGTTGCCAACCCTAATTTTCTCTTCTTCTTCTTCTTCTTCTTCTTCCGCTACATCTCCTTCAACGCGAAAATCATCATCAGCTTCTTCTTCTTCTCCTTCATCTGCTTCTTCAGAACCTTCTGATTCAAGAAAGAGCTCGCGTGGTACGTGGTTTTTCGGTAATGGTAAAAAATCAACGCGATCAAGGAAGCTACGACACGTGGATGATGATCAGGTTCAATACGATGTCGTTTCAACCGCACCTATTCAACGGTCTCCGAGTGCGCGGAGTTATATTCGGTCTAATACTTCTTCCTCCGTTGCACCTCAGCCGTTGCCGTTGCCGGAGTCACCTGGTGGGTTGTTAAGGCAAAGAGATGCTGATTGTCGGTTGCCGTCGCCATTGCCGAAAGAAGCTTCTGGTAGAGTCACGGAATCTGATGTTAATGTTGGTGTTGGTTCTCTTCCTGTTGGATTTAAAATGCGCAGGTAATCATTTTGAGGATTTGGTTAGGTTAAGTTAATTTCACAAGTTACCTTTATATTTAAAATTAGTTCATAATTATTAATGTCACCAAATCCATATTAGTTATTAATGATTTTGTTAGAACTACTCAAATGAAGGATATTAAATTGTTGTGGCCCCGCTCAGGTTGGGGCGCATAGGGCCACCGCGATTTAGATGGCTTTCAAATACACAGGTCTTGAGAGTTGTACATTGAAGTAAATGAGGGAGTGAATTGCTCAAAAAAGATATGTAAAAACAGTCCTTTTGATTAACGGGGATTTTCTTGCAGCATGTTCTGTCTTCTGACCTCTTAATTGCATGTCCAGTGTTTTTGCAAGCAAAGAGGCAAGAAGGAATGCGGAGAATGCGGAGACAAGGCCACCTGGGAGTAGGAGTGTGCATCAAGATACAAGCGGGGATGCAGCTCCAGGCTTTCGAGGAAATAAATTCCGGATAAGTGTCCCTCCAAGGAGTACTAGTTCTTCAAATAGTCCCTTTACCAGTCCCACAATCAGCTCATATGACCCCAAACAAGATGATTTTGTGCCATATTATTACGTTTCACCAAAAGCAAATCAATTCTGGTCTGCACCAGAAATGCCAACATCTACGGGGCAACCACCTCCTGCTTTCTTTGATTTATCTGCGTTAGGCATTGATAGCGCCTCTTCTCCCCATCAAAGTCCTGGAGGAAAAAACCCCAAAAGCCCACCTAGATCTTCTTCACCCCTACCAAGGTTATCCCTTGACTACCCAAATACTGCACGCCGTGAAAGGTCATCTCTTGACCACTCAACAACTGCACCTCCTCCCAGTGTTCACCCCTTACCCTTGCCTCCTTGGCCTGGAACTTCCTTACCTTCACCCTCTGCCAATGCTACCTATTCTCAATCTGGAGTGGCTAAGACAGAATCCTTATCTATGAAAAGTCAATGGCAAAAGGGTAAACTTATAGGGCGAGGTACTTTTGGAAGTGTTTATGTTGCCACTAATAGGTATGTGTACCAAAGTTAGGCAACCATTTTGAGCTATTCACTTTTCTCTTTCTCATTTGGCATCTCGGAAACATATTTTCATTCCTTGCAGAGAAACTGGAGCATTGTGTGCAATGAAGGAAGCAGACATATTTTTTGATGATCCAAAATCTGCCGAGAGTATAAAGCAGTTAGAACAGGTTTTCATCCATCACTTGGTTGTTAATGCTGTTTATTTATTATCTGTATAGTGCATGAAGTATGTACATTTAAATTCACTATCTGTTTTATTTGCTCTGTCTATTGGTGTGGACACTTCAATTATAATCAGAACCATATTATTATGGTTAAAGAGTTTAAAACTTAAAATGTGAATATAGCATATTTCAGTGTCAATGTCATAGAGACAATAAGTTTCATTCCAAGCTAGCCTAGATGCAGACTGCATTGCTCATTGCTTTGGATTCTCGACAATTGGATATGTAATTTTTGGGGGGAGATGGATGTGTGATCAAATTATCTCATCAATTTGCTATCTGAAACCACTTAGCTGTTCAAGATATTTTTTATTGTTAGTTACTTGATCCTTATTACTATTTTGTACCCCTTTCTTTTTCAGGAAATTAAAGTTCTCAGCCATCTACAACATCCAAATATTGTGCAGTATTACGGTAGTGAAATAGTAAGTACTCTAATTGATGATTAGGAGTCCTGTGTACATGATAAGTAATTTTTTTTGATAGAAATGCCACACAACCTAATTATAAGTCATAATATTTTCAGATAGAAGACAAGTTTTATATTTATTTGGAATTTATCCATCCTGGTTCAATAAATAAATACGTTCGGGACCACTGTGGTGCGATAACAGAATCCGTTGTTCGGAATTTCACACGACATATTCTTTCGGGGTTGGCTTACTTGCACAGCAAAAAGACAATTCACAGGTATGGGTCACATGCTTGATAAGCTGCTCAATATCCAACTAGGATAAGAAATCTCTACCTGATATTTGTGCAAATATATTTGAATGGAGTGTGTTTTCTGCTTTTCATTTATTTTTTCCAGAAATTACTGTTTGATTTTTTATTTTGACCATCTCATGACATTCTTTTTTATTTTCATATAGGGATATCAAAGGGGCTAACTTGCTTGTTGATTCTTCTGGTGTTGTTAAGCTTGCTGATTTTGGGATGGCCAAGCATGTGAGTTGTAAAATCCCCCCTCTATGATATACTTTTCAATAAAGAAAATGGTTTTTTTGGTGGTGGCCGGGGTTCGAACCCCGGACCTTGCATATATTATGCATTGTCCATACCAACTGAGCTAAGCTCACGAGGACATAAAGAGAATGGTTTACTCGTTGTACAAATACTTTGAATTTTTAATCAATATCATGATACAAGAAGGAATTTTCATTTCAAGTTCAGGAGTTAAACTTGAAGGACATATTTATTGTTTGCAAAAATTTCTTTTTCTTGTTTGAAATCAACAATTCTATTACCCATTCAAGCCGGTTCAGTTGCAATTGACTAACGAAACTTCTTTCAGCATATATGGGTGATCATCTATTAATTTTCATTACTCGGATATGATTGTGATGTTTATACGTTTGCTTTTAGAACTGTGTGCTTCTCTAAGTTTTATATGTTCTTTAGTTTGAATTATGTATGACATAGAATTATCCTTTCTTTTGAATTTTAGTAGCTTTCACCACCAATTTGCTGCCAGTAGTTACTTTGCGCCTATTATAATAGTCTTGGAATCTCTGTTTCCACAGCTAACTGGGCATTCTGCTGATCTGTCTTTAAAAGGAAGTCCATATTGGATGGCTCCAGAGGTATATTTGTATATATTTGAACTCTACATTACTCTTTTATGTATTACATGTTCTTTACTCAAACTTGCTTCTCAAACAGCTTATGCAAGCGGTCATACATAAAGATAACAGCTCTGATCTAGCTTTTGCAATTGATATTTGGAGTTTGGGTTGTACAATTATTGAAATGTTCACGGGAAAGCCTCCTTGGAGTGAATATGAAGGAGTAAGCCCCTACAATAAAATTCTGGCTCCTGTCAATTTTTGTTCAGGCCACTTCATTATACATATCATAATTGGATTTCCCATTAGTATAATAAGCCCCAAATTTTTTTAAAATAAACTTGATAACAATGTGACCTCATATTTAGAAATGGTCTTATACGAGCTTATGTGAGAAACTGAATTTGCCAATGGAGGATATATAATATTGAATTGTTAATATCTCTTGTTTCGGTAAACTTTCGTTTAACCACCAACTCAAGCATCTTTATTCAACTCTTTTCCCCCCCTTCTCTCTATATGTAGCTTGTGGATTTAACAGAGGTGTTGTATGTATACATGTCCTTCATATGTTAACTAGGTGTGAATTTTGATCTAATTATGCAGGCTGCAGCTATGTTTAAGGTAATGAAGGATACCCCTTCTATACCTGAAACATTGTCACCAGAAGGTAAAGATTTCTTGAGGCTTTGCTTTATAAGAAATCCAGCAGAGCGGCCGACTGCTTCAATGTTATTAGAGCATCGGTTTCTGAAAAACGTACAACATTCAGATCCTTCACCTTCCTCCCATCTATATAATGGAACAACCTCGATGGTAATAATATAAGATCTGTGGCTCTTTTCTATTTGCCAAACCATGCATTTGATATTAACTTTTCTTATGCTGGCAGGATAAACCCCATAGCCCCAGAGGGTTATCAGAAAATAAACCTGATCAGTTTTCCATTGTCAGTGCACAAATTGGAAAAGGGAAATCTGCCACTGAGAGGTGAGGATTCTTCATTAGTTACTTGGATATCTTGATTATCTTCCTACATTTTTGAACCTCTGAATCCATGACCCATCCTGCGTACAACTTAACCATTATGTTCTGCATAATTTTTATACATTATCCTTATCTTTACGTATATGAGAAAGTAACTTCTACTTTACAATCGATTACCCATTTGTTGAAGTATGTAACTTAGTAACTTCTACATTACAGTGGCATTGCGGTGTCCCACTTGCTCTACTCTTGAAGCATTTCCCTGCTCACCCTCGAAGTCTACACTCGGCTTGCAACACACTCAATCAGATTTGTGATTATTGTCATTGTAGATGTGTCAAACATGGCAATAGGAAAACAAAAAGGGTCATTTTCAGATGAATGTGATAAGGGAAGTTCTCACTCATTATACAAATGACTTTAGTTCATGCGTACCTTATTTTTGGTGACTTGCAGTTGTTGCTGATGTAGGTTCTTCCTAAATTTTTTATTGATGCCTATGAAAGGAAGGGCAAATTCAAAATGGAGTTTATACTGCAAGTGAATGTAGAAACAGATTTTGTATATTATTAGAGTGCTCCAACGGTGACATAAGTTATGTAAAAAAAAAAAACAATTAAATCAAAAGCTGTTGTTTTTCTTTTATTTTTTCATTAGATGGGATCACACCATTGTATTTTGTATTTGACAACTTTTCTGTAAAAAATTAAAAAATTGGACAGAAATGTCAACATTAGGATGAAATCAAATTTATTTATGTACATAATATGTCTGCCTCATCCTCCGGGTTTACGCTGGAATGTAATCTAATAAAATGTTTTCAGCGTGTTTGATTCTACTCTGACCTAAGTTGATATTAAATGAATTGATTCTGTAGAATTGATTTTCGTTAAACTTGAGTTGAATGCAATCATTTATGTTTTGATACACGTCAAATTCTATGGTACACCCAAAAATTTGAGTGTATTGGCACACCAATTTCTTAAATTAATAGTTAAATGAGTTATTTTTGGAAGAAAAAAATTATTCTTTATCACCTATAATTATAATAACTAAATCTTATTTACCAAAAACGTCGACAATTTTTTTTAAAAAATTTTTCTGAATTTTATTACTCATTTAATTTTACTAAATCTTATTTTTTGAAGAAATTTTTGATTATTTTTTACAATTAAATGTAAAAAAAATTAGTATGATTTCTATAAACAATCAAATGATGTTTTTTCTTATGAAATTATATTTTCTATAATATAAATATCAATAAATAACTTTTTATTTCATAAAAATGATAGTTAATTTATAGATTTTTGAAGCAAGAGTACCGGTACACCTTAATTTGCGAGTGTACCGTAGAAGTTCCCTTGATACATTCGTGTAAAAGTAAATTGAAAAGGGCAAGAAATCAATTAAAGAAGCCAAAAACTACAAATTCCAGCTAGAATCAATTGTTTAAGTGAAATCGTTTGTATTATACCGAATAACATCTAACATGTTAGAATCAATTCTACACATTTAGAATTAATTTTTACTCCTCCAAAAATGAAACCAAACATACATTTTTTTTAAAGCCAAACATACACTTATTTTCTTGATACCGAGACTTTTGGGAGCTTCTTTTCTCACCCAACATGTACTTCACATGCATAAATGTAGGGAAAAAAACATTTTTTATCCTCCAATTGGGTAAATTCATATTAAAAAAATGTTTTTTTATTCATCCAAAAATGTAATTTTACACGGGTAGGTTTTAAGGAAATTAGCAGATAAAAATAGCTCTCAATTTTTTTTTAGTTTTTACACCTTATTTCTCACGAACACTGCGCTATTTGGTAGGAATATTTTCTCTCACGAAGTTTTTACACTTTCTTTTAAGAATAAAATAAAAGGAGAGGTACTCAACTTAAGTTTTTTGTCTTTTTCATTTTGGGCAATGAAACTTGCACATACTATGTGCATGAAAGTGTGGAAATGAGTATTCGATCAACATCTCAATGTATCAAATGTTTATTGAATGCAATGTGTGTTGTAGAATGTAGTTATGAGATTTCTAACCCTTTTTGTTGGGTGAAAAATTTATTAAAAATATTTAAGATCAATTTTTTTTTGTTTGACAAATTTGATATTTAAGATTAAAATTATACATTATAATAGATGCCAAAGTCAATTGTGTTACTTAGGAAGAGATTATTTGTTGAAGGACCCATATTTAATTTGTTGTGCAAAAAATAAGGAATGTATTTAATTGGGGCATGAGAAATTAAGAATGAGCGTTGATTCTTTTAGAAAATGTAACGGCATGACAATACGCGTTCACGTGCATTTATTATCTCTCCCACTTCACTTTCATTGTTTCACATCACTTCACCTGTCATATTCCCATTGAACATACTCATCATCAATTCATAGATAGAACAAGTGAGAGACTTCTTCAAGAGAAACATCAAAGAGCAACAAAGCTATGGACCCTCCTCAAACACAATCTATTGATATTTCAAATCCAGCTGGAGATGATTTACAAGACAAAATCATCAACGATTGGTAATCAATCTATCTTGTTTCTTTTCGTTCATAAATTCATTCAATTTTTGCAAACATGTTTTTGGTATTGTGGTAGGTTTGTCAAAATTACGATAAACTATCATGTTTTTGCAAGAGATATATTAATTGAAGGGTCATGTTAACTAGTGACATTGGTTAAGGAAGTTAAAAGAAGAAATTCTAAGTCAAAAAAGACACTTTTTAAATTTTTAATGCATTGATTATACAACGCAAATATTACTCCCTTAATTGAACTACCGTGATTCTGCAAAAATTACGTTGTATAGTTTTTGCAAAATCAAGATGGCTACCATGATTACAACACATCATCCACCGTAATACCAAACATATATTAATTGTCTGACTTTGTTTTTCATTATGGGATGAAGCAGTTGTTCTTGCTGTTATGACTGTACACAAGGTTTCTTTGACTTCTTGTGTTGCAGCTTCTGGTGAATTCTTTGAATTAGATTTCAATTTCAAGTATTATTAGCAACAATATACTATTACAGTCAATTATGTAATGGGGGTTTCTTCTATTTCCTCAACCCTTTCTCTATCAGATAATTGATGTATGTTGATAATAATTATTAATTAATTAGTTTATATAAAGTTGTGGTTTTAGACTTAGTTATTGAGACTTGTAGAACATTCTCTTTTTCCTTTCTTTTTGGGTCCCTTTACAAACATTCAATCCAAACTCTGTTGTGTTGGCAGTTTCACTGAATTTTTTACAGTTACGGAGGATCCTGTTGCTATTCTAAAGTAAGGTGGGGCTGCATGTTTGACATAACTTCGGTAAAATTATGTGATATCAAACATTCACTTCGTCTTTTACTTTTTTGAACATCAAATATGAATTTTATTGTTGTATATATAAATTTTTAAAAAAAGCAAGACACCCTTCTCTGGCTCCATGTTGTAGAAAACTACTTCCATGATGTTAATTTAATCTCATATACCATTTTGATGAAAAAATGATCGTGTTTTTCCCTTCTCAAATCTTCCGTATTGTCACATGTCAAATTAGTGTTAGCCTTCTCAAATCGAGTGTGGTTACATTTTCGAAAAATAGTACTCCCAGACTACACACCCACCTAAAAATATTATACCAAACACTTCTGGCACAACTGCATCTACAAAAATAAATTATCTTCTACCTCAAGGAACACCACACAATTCAAATTTAATCCTTCCAACAACACCTCCTTCTTAGTAAGTTACCATGTGTAGGAAGTCTCGTAAAGATTAATTGCCAAAAGAAAATTTAAACATTTTATAATGCAAAGTATGCCCAAATTCCTCTTAACCCCTTCCGGTTTGTCGTGTTCAAAGTGGTAGGAGGAAGAAATTTACCACATTAAACAACGTATAACAATTTTACCGCAAAATATTTTAGGTATCAATCACCCAATTACATTTTCCCCACCACTATTAAGCATGATGTTTACTAAGTGATCACAAACTCTAAATGCCCAAAAAAGTTCATCTCCAAACAATATCCCATTCCCATACACCATTGGTCCATCGCCCCATCTCACTAATGAGGCTAAGTTTTTGAAGAGACAAATAAAACAATCTCGAATAAGTTAAAGAAAGAGGTATTCGTTAATGATTTAGATATTTAAATACTTATTTTATGATATTAGTGAACTAATAAGATGATATAAAATACTACTTTATTTTATAATGCTTTAAATAATATATAACACTAGAATTTATCAAATTAAGGAAATTAAGAGAGAAGGAAATAGGATGATATATTTTGATTTCTCAAAATGGTGTGTTTTTACATGAACCAAAGTGTGGTATTTATACTACTAAATTTACCACTATTACATGTGTGAAATTATTTGTTTTACTATTCTAATTTGACATTTACATAAGTACTCCATCCGTTCCTTTTTAAGTGTCGTTTTAGGGTGAATTTTTCGTTCCTTTTTAAGTGTCGTTTTAGGGTGAATTTTTCGTTCCTATTTAACTGTCGTTTTGATATTTTAATTAGGGTATGATTTGTCAATTATACCTCTGTCAATTACTCTTGTATATTTAAAAAAACTAAAGTTTGTTTTTCTAAACAAAGTTTGTTTGTTTTGTTTTAAAACAAAATTTGTTTCTTGCTATCTTCAAATTTAAACATGATGTAGAATACGATAAAAGTGATAAAGTAAACGGATATAAAGAGATAAATATTGTACCAGTACCATTGTTGCGCTCTCTTTTGTCTCCTCTTCTAAGTTATCTTCATATGACTCCTCTAAATCAAATATAGGTTGGTTTGTTAATGGTGTTTCAACAACAATATTTAAATCTGGTAAAGGAGTAATCTCAACATTCAAATCTATGTCACACAGTGCGAATCTAACATTGGTTGAAGTCATAGTTGAAGCCTTAATTTTGATTAAAGGAGTTGGAGGAAAGTTAATTTTTTCTTAACTTTTGATTAATGTGAAGTTGAAATAATTTTGACATAGACTTAAAATAATTAAAGAGATATGCACAATATTTAGAAAATTGAAAATTGTTTGTTATGAGAGAAAGATAAAGCGCGAAAAAAATAGGAATTTGTAGGAGAAAGAGAGTAGTAACTAACAATTGTTTGTTACATATTAAATTTATTGGAAAGATAAAGTGTGTGCAAAAAAATAGAAGATTATTAGTGGATTAAAATGAGGTTATAATAGGAAACACTTCGCTATTTTTGTGTTAAAATTCTAAAACGACACTTAAAAATGAACGGAGGGAGTAATAAACAATTGACACTTACTATTGTAAGTTGACATTTTAGATAGATATTTCAACCTAAATATTAAGACCTATAATTATTATGTTTTTATAATTTCTTATAACAGTATTGACTTTAACCAAATATCATGCCAAAATAAAGTTGTGTTTCCATCTCCGCTGCTTATCTTTGGTTGTTGGATGAAATGATTGAATCTAAAAATTATTATTAATACTTTTTAAAATTAAGGTTGTTGCCCCGGGGCGGACCTGGACGTCCAATATCAATGGGACAATATTTTTTTGTCAAATAATTAAATAATACAAAATTTAATAAGAGTTATATTAAAAGTGGGTGTAGCAACCAAAATTACAAAACAAATGCTCTGTTATAAGCAAGGAATGTAAAACTTGTAATGTAATGTAAAACTAATTCAATGCTACTGATTTAAACCTGTAATGTAAAACTAGTTGCTATGGTTATCAAAGGAATAAAAAACAATGCTACTGCTGCTTCCCCTTTCAGTAGGGTGAGGTAGGCATGGCAATTAGGTAAAACTAGTATTGAATTACGGTGTACATCCTATGCAAACTATTATATGAAAACAAAGGAATAGAAACAGGGAATAAACAACACAGGAACAGAAACAATTTTAATTTCAATATCCTGGTTCAATTGCTTTCACTGCTACTATCAAGTCATTTGAGTTCAAAAATTGACCTAAAAGATAAGAGAGGAGATGGCTGACTGAGAGAGGAGAGGAGAGCGACGACGCCGGAGTCAGAACTGGTGTCTGGTGGTTGTGCGAGTTGCTGAGAGAGAGAGGAGAGGAGATCGATTTGTGAAAGAAGAAGGAAAATGAAAAGGAAAACGCGTGTTCAACTTCTGCTGATACTGTAAAACAAAATTTTGGGTTGGGGATAGCTTGTTTGGTTCAGCTTTTATTTGCCGCCACCACATGGCTGAAAATATCCTACTCTAAAATAGGACAAGCTACAAAGTGTAGCTTTCACGTATGGACATAAAAACCTGTCTAGCATTTTTTTTTTATTTTTAAATAAGTCCACTGTTAAGTTTTTTTTTTTGAAGGGGCTAAAATGAAATATATTACCACATAAAAGCGTTATTCCTAGCACAAGGAGTGCCAAGGAAAAACAGCAAGGTCTGAACAATATTCACAAAGGGAAACAAAAACAGGTAAAGAGAAACAAAAGGAAAGAAACTATTAGCCTATGTCCAATATGGTGAACGGGCTAAGCCACCAGCCATGTAAATTGAAGGGAAGAGTAATGTGCTTCGCCTTCAACCACATATAGGAGATGGACTTAATCCTATCAACCACCTGAAAAACGGGGCTTTCTTTGCCTTTAAACAACCTGTTGTTTCTTTCCTTCCAGATTTCCCAGACAGTTGCATATCATATAACCTGTAAAATTGTGCGCCGTTTCTTTCTGATCCCACCAGTATAGCTAAACTGATGAAAATGATCAGGCACATAAAATGGGTTGGTCACTGAGACACCTATCCAACTATAAATCAAGTGCCAAACATAACCAAAAATATTAGAATGCAAAAATAAATGAGGAGACGATTCGACAAAGTCACATCCTGCCACACACATCCTGGAATCATGGTTAATAACACCTCGCCGGAGGAGATTGTCTTTAGTAGGCAATCTATCCCGAAACAAACGCCAAACAAACACCACCACCTTGAGAGGCACATCCTTGTGCCAAATAGAAGAAACAACAACTGGCAACTCAACCTGCGGTTGAATAGTAAGATAATTATACAGGCTACGAACAGTGAATGAATTTGAGTTCTCCAAAGTACAAAGCCATCTGTCTTCGTTATTAACCTGCAGTGTAACATTAGCAAGCAGTAAAATGAATTCCCCCACCAACTCCTCCTCCCAGACGAACAACCTCCGCCTCCGCCTCCACGCCTCCACTGTTAAGTTAATGAGCAAATTTTGAACCCATTACATGAGGTTAATTTAGTGGTTGGTTTAAGACTTAAAATGTGCTCGTGAGCTCCTCTCAAGACATCATATTCGATTTCTCTTGATGCTAATTTCAGTGGATTAAGTCCGTACATATTTATGCTCTAGTTTTGAATGAAACTCCCACAAGTAGACGATGGAATTTAACCCTTCATATTAGCCGGTTCTTGAGTTGGATGTCGTATGTATAAAATAGTTGGGACAAAACAACGTGGCAGTGACAAGATTCACTGTCTCGCCAGCGTCTTCTATGAGACTAGGCTCCTGGAGGACAAAAATAAAAAGAATGTTAAATTACAATGGTAGAAATGTGTATTTTGTTACATGATTTTTTTTAGACTTTGCACGTGTTACATGGACAATTTGAATAATTAACCCAATAATAAATCATTAAATTTAAAAAATTAAATATCGAATATTAGATAAATTATACACAATTGATTTTTACTCATTCACATGTATTAAATATGACTCTTGAATTCATATATTCAATTATCTAAACCACCTCAAAAAGCTACATGCATATCAATCACTAAGAACACCACCAACCAACTACATGCAAGAATTTTGAATCCAGTGTTCTCAATTCCTCATATATTAAGTATGAATCTTAGAGTCACACTATTCATGTTATAATAAGTATTTTCCTTTTAAAAAAAATGTTATAATAAGTATTATATTGTTAATTAGAAATACAACAGGATTGTAAATTCTCACCTTTATACATTCATGTATTATGTATTTATTATCGATCTCAAATAACTTCTTTTTTTATTTATTTATAAATAATCGTATAAAACTTGATGATATTCTATTTTGTCGGACAAATTGTTATAATTATTACACTTACCACTTTGAACGTAAACATAAATCATTTACTTGATCTCTTATTTGTCTTCTTTTCTTTTTTATATTTCACTTTTTTTTCCTTTCATCGATATATTTGCACATATTACTAAAAAATATAGGCTAGTATTTTACCTTCATCTATATATCTATCTCTTAAATTTTTTTGAAAATAATGTAATCAAATTTAAGATCTTTAACCCACTCATTAATCACCATCTTCAATATTGTCAAAGATAAATATGACATGTATATGTAATAATATTCAAATACCTAATTAAAACACTATTATATTACTTTAAAACCATTTTTTTTCCTTCTAACGCCACTTGTATCCATCTTAACCCCAAAATCATCATGTATGTGTGCTATTTTATATTAGGGGAATGTTAAGAGTGTTGTCAAGTAGCAATTGTAGGGGCGCAATAACACTATAGTGTAGCGAAACTTGAATAAACAACAAATTTTTGTAGTTGGTGATCAAGGACACAATTTTTAGATTTCTGCTCTTCATCCAGTACAAAACATTCGCGTCCAGCTGAAATTACCAATTTACCCGTGCGCTACTTAAGTAATGCAGCGTGAGTTAAATCACACAAGTGTTAAAATCCAGTTTTTACGGTGATGTTGGACTATATTAGACTAGACTAGAGTTATTTGCTATCTGATGCCTAAATCTATTAAGTTTTTTAAATCACACCTTCAAACTATTTTATTGACATCTCATTATTTTGTTTTTGTTAAGTAATCCTATTTGTTCCAAGTCAGTCATTTTTCTTGCTTATGTGGCACCTATGTTTCATTGTACTGCTCTCATATTCTTAATGTTATTCCTGTGCGACACCTTTTTATTTCATCTTCTACCATTATTCAATCTATGTATGATCCGGTCTTCATTTATTTCTAGTTCCTTTAACAGATATCCAACACGTGTTAATTAAAGATTTCAAAGCTCTAGATCCCAACCCTCGTTGTAACCCAATCGCCTCTCCCTCTCGCCGCCTGCATCATTCCATCTCACCGTCACCACCTCGCTATCTCACTGCCTTACCGTCTTTTTGTTACGCTGCCTCTCCATCGCCATCTCTCATCACATGTGTGATTCATTTAATTTAAGACTAGTCTTGAAAAAGTAAAGAGAACCTGTAACACACAGAGTGTTGAATCCACGACGCGGTGATAGTAAAAGCACTCTTTACCGTTAGGCCAAATAAGAATACATGAAACAAAATACAACAATACAACATATATTGTATATAATATATAATGCATTATTTAAGTCTAATAAAAATGGATAATAATCTGGTGTGCTACAACCACGCTATACCTTATGGTGGGTCCGCCCCTGCCTGTAATAGTGCCGCTAACATAGCAACAGAGAGGAAGGACTCAAGGGTAATATAACATTACATATTTTTATATTTCACTTTATGTTAAACTGAACAATAAAAATTATTTTGTTATATTAAATAGAATAAATACTTTTTTTGATCTTTAAGTCTAACAAAAATACTGGATTAGTTTTTTAATGTTTTTTTTTAAGTAATAAGTCTTTAAGTTGTTAATTTAATGCACTTATATGAAATTTTTTAGTGGTCCAAATTAGAAGGAACCCAACCCTCAATTTAATTGATTCATCCATCTTATACGTAGACAAAGATATCATCATGAGACAAGAAAACAACGTATATCCTAATGGTTTGATTTTTCATCGCATATATCCCATAAGTTTGATTTCGTCACCGCTCCGCTTTGTTTAGGTTGGAGGCCAAACAACTATCACACACACACAATCATTCATTATCAATTCAACAACCTAAAAATTCCACTTAATAAAATAGATGAAATAAGAATAAAAATTATGTTGAGAGAAATGAAAGTTATAATTGTACGATATGTCTTTTCCCTTGGTGTCACCCGATCTAGTTGATTTTTTGTTTTTGTTTTTATTTTTGAGAAACATTATTCATGTGTTGTATTTCTAATGGATGAAAAATGTGTCCATGCATTTATTTATTTTTTTGGACAAAAAGTGTGTCCATGCATTTGATTTGATCAATATCGATGCATAATTTGTACAAATTCTAGAAAGATAACAAAGCTACGTACCTCGTTATTTTTCCTACAACTATCACCTAAACAGTTCTGTAAAAAATTTAACTCGTTTTAAGTCATTGACCAAAAAACATTAGACATGCCTCTGATTAGTGGTTGTATATATGTTCTCGGCAAAAACATGTCATGTTAGACCTAATTCATGAGAAGTTTCTTATTGTAAAAAGACTTTGGAAGTAAGGTGATCCATGCATGGTGCATCTTTGGAATGAGAGAATGTGTCTCTTCTTTACTGAATACTACTAAAACACTGTCCCTCACCAAAACTTTTGCTTATACAAAAGGGTTATGCTAACTTATTTTTTGAAGAGACTAAAATGGAATATATTACCAAATTAAAATGTCCTTCCTAGCACAGGGTGTGCCCATGAAAAACAGAAAAGTCTGAACAATATTTACAAATCGAGAAAAGAAAAAACAACAAAAAGGAAAAAAGAAACGAAAGAAATAACAACTACTTGTAGCCCAACATTGCGAGGGGACTAAGCACCATCCATGGTAATTGAAGGAAAACTGAACAAATTTCTCCTTCAACCACGAGAAGGAAAGTAACTTAATTTTGTCCACTAATCGCATAATCGAGCATTCTTTACCGTTGAAAATCCTGTTATTTCTTTCTTTCCATATTTCCCACACATTAGCAAACCAAATGACGTTCAATACTGATTGTCGCACCTGAGGTCCGCCACCACCAAAATCGAACTGATTAAAATGATCTGAAGCATAGAACATGACAACCTATCGAAGAAGACAATTCCAAACCAACCCAAAAAACGAGCAATGTAAAAATAAACGATTGACGGTTTTTGGAGAGCCACATCCAGTAACACAGAGACAAGAATCATTAGTTATAACTCCACGCAGAATCAAGTTATCTTTTGTTGGCAATCTATTCCGAAACGGAGCAAAAACCACAACCTTCAGAGGGATATCCTTATGCCAAAGCAGCTTCACATCCACCGGAGCGTCAACAATGACCTGGGCAGTCTGAAAATTGTAAGCACTACGAACAGAGAAAGCATTTGATTTTTCTAGATTCCATAGCCATCTGTCGTCCTTGTCAACCTTTAAAATCACAGTTTGAAGTAATAAACATAGTTCCCCCAACTGCTCATCTTCCCACGCAAACAACCTCCGCCTCCACTCCCACGCAAAAGTGGAAGAATCTCAAATGATAATGATGGAATCTATTTTTTTTTAACAAGGACTAAAACCAGAATTCGCTAATATTACAGGGATCAAAAGCAGTATTAAACCTATTTTTAGTGTATCCAAAAATAGAGGGTATGTAAGCATTCTTTATTTTTCCTCTAAAAGAAAAGTTCTTTATTTTTCTCTAACCTAATTTTTAATTTTTAATGTGCAGAACGTGGGATATATTGAGATTCAATTTAATTAAAGGGACACCCATACATATAAACCCCACTATTCTTCATTGGAGTCCAAGTAGGAAATCAAAGATCAAGATAGATTACTTTCAGTGGCTTTGAGTATAATTATGTCTTTAGTTTATATCATATCGTCCATTTGGAACATTAGATTAGGGTAGTTTTTTTTTTTGTTTTTTTGAGGGGATTAGGGTAGTTTATGTCACGTTGTCCAATTGTCTAAAATACGCAATAATGTTAAACTCTAGAGAGAATTTTTTTTTCGTCCATGTGATTAAACTCTAGAGAGATTCTTTTTTTCGTCCATGTGATCTTACCTAATTTGTACCATAACAAAAACCATATGAGAAAGCATCGAGAGAGGTTCTTTGAAAGGTGTTGGAGAAGAAAAAAAAGAGTGTAATAGGCAGAAATGGATTCTCTCTGTTGAATTTTTTCTTTTTGAGAAAATAATGTGAAGATCTTGAGCTATGGTCTTAATATTATTAATGATCAAGATTAATGGTAAATCTTAACCATTGATAATGTGGAGATCAATAATGAAGAACTTCTTTGCTACTCAATTCCCAAATCATATAAAAATAACTGGTAGTTGTTAAACTATATATGAAGCTGGTCAAGTTAACCCTTAAACTATATGAAATTTGTCAAATTAATCATCATTGCCACATATTGAAAAAAGATACTAGTGATTAAAGAGACATGTTTCATAAAGTTTATAGGATAACGGAAAGCAATTATTGTGTGGTCACAATCACAAATATAATTGGTTTAGACACACATACAAATAGAAATATGTAAAAAAAGAAAAAAAAATTAATTTATTGTTATTATTATTGAAAACATTGGTTAATGTTTATTGTTGTGTGTGTACATAAGTGATTTGAATTTGTATATGTGTCTATCGTAGAATTTCACCTTAGCGGGTTTCACAAAGTTTAAGGATTACATATTATTTTCTTATAGCTTAGTGGTGGAGCCATGATTATTGTAAAATCCGGGCAAAAAAAAATTGCAACACATTTATAGAGGTTTTACATAAGAAATTGCAAAAAAATTGGGCAGGAGCCCGGGCGAGTGCCCGGGGTCACCGAGCCATAGAACCGCCCATTAGAGACTAAAGAGGAATAATAGTCATACTTCATGACTTTTGAAAGTTGAAACACAAGATATTCGGTTAAGTAGAAGTAAAACATAGTATATAAAATGCAGGTTTAGTAAGTGTTATACAAATCTTAGCTTAGAACTAAAAAATTCATACAATACCACTAAAGTTATGTTTTAAGACTCAGTCCCTTCACACAACGGTGGGAAGATAAAGGAAAATACCAATCATAGAATCCAAACAATGAAATATCATCAAGATTAAAGAAAATTCTTAACTGCCACACAAAATCATAAAACCAAACTATGCACTATACTGTTTTTAATATTCTCATATACTGCATCATCTTGCCACTTAGAGCAATTGTTTAACTTCACGAGGTGGGACTATAGCAGAAATTTTGGACTTTTACTAAGGACAATTATAGTGGCTCTGCCACTCTCAATAAAAACTATTGTAACAACTAACAAGTGTTTTTTTTCTTTCTATAAATTATTTCAGCTTACAGCTTATTGTCACACAATCCTAATTATGTTTGTTAAACTCAACAAATTTTAACTTCCCTTTGTTGTCATCATAGTTTCAACTCATGAAGTGTGTCTCTAACAAACATGTTTTTGTTTTCATGTTTTGTCTTGTGTTTCTTACTCCAAATGTGTGCTCTCAACTCTATTACAACTTCTACATTAGAACTTGTCCAAACCTGAACAGAATTGTTAAAAATAATATCTTGTCAACTATAGCTAATGACTCAAGGATTGCTGCTTCTCTCTTGCGCCTTCATTTCCATGATTGTTTTGTCAATGTAATTAAATACCGTTAGATCGTTAAAATTATTCTTTAATAATATTATGTGTTAACTTCTTATCTCATTTGTGTTACATAGGGATGTGATGGATCTGTGCTACTGGATGATACAGACACATTAAAAGGGGAGAAAAATGCACTTCCTAATAAAAATTCATTAAGAGGATTTGATATTATTGACAAAATAAAGTCTGATTTAGAGTATGCTTGTCCTAACACAGTGTCATGTGCTGATATACTTACTCTTGCAGCCAGAGATGCTGTATATCTAGTAAGAACTCACTACTTTATAACTATTTGAAAAAGTTTGAAGAAGCTGATTCAATATATCATGCATGAGCAACAACATTTTAATTATTGCATGTTTCCTACATATTATTACTTAAAATTTTTGTATTTTTTTTCCAGAGTAGAGGGCCATTTTGGGCTGTACCTCTTGGTCGTAGAGATGGCACAGCCGCGAGTGAGAGCGAGGCAAATAACTTGCCATCACCCTTTGAACCTCTAGAAAATATTACTGCTAAGTTCATTTCCAAAGGTCTTGAAAAGAAAGATGTAGCAGTGCTCTCAGGTTTACTTCCTTCACAATTATTTGTATGAAAATGTTTGTTACATAACATGAATAACATATAAAACCCGTTAGAGTTGCCCTAATAGAAGAAAAAAATGAATAGCAAATATATGTCTCAAATGATTTTATTTGATAAGATCATCAAAATATTACTCTATTGATGTTTAAATCCTTAACTCCAAAGGTTTGGTCTAGTAGTAAAAAGACATGCCTTAAATCCTTAATATTTCATTGAATCTGAAAAAAAGAATTTTTACATATGAGACCGAACGGAGTACTAGTTAGTCGAGAGACCAATTTCACACGTGTATTGACTATATACAGGTGCACACACCTTTGGCTTTGCTCAATGCTTTACATTCAAGCCAAGGCTATTCGACTTTGGTGGCTCCGGTAAATCTGATCCATCACTTGATTCGTCACTTCTACAAAACTTACAAAAAGTATGTCCAAATCAAGCTGATTCCGACACCAATTTAGCTCCATTGGATCCTGTCACAAGCAACACATTTGATAACAGATATTACAAAAATGTTTTGAGCAATTCAGGACTACTTCAATCAGACCAAGCTCTATTAGGTGACAGCACAACTGCTTCATTGGTTAACTATTATAGCAAGTGGCCTATTCTGTTTTTCAGAGATTTTGCGGTTTCTGTTGAGAAAATGGGTCGCATTGGTGTTCTTACGGGACAACAAGGTCAAATAAGGAAAAATTGTAGGGCTGTTAACTAGATATATGATCTGCATTTGTATTTTCTCTTCCTTTGATTTTAAAAAGTTGAGTACTATAATTGTACGAAACCGTGCCTGCCTCAAATGATGATATACATATGTTATGTGTGTTTGGATTTGTCACATCTGAGTCACTTAATCCAAGTGGAACTCATATTGGACCGATAAACATTTTAGTATTGGAAATGCATGCATTTTGTGTTAAAAGAATAAAACATAAATAATCATATAAAACTAAGGTTTGAAGTATTTGTTTACCTCTTGATCCTTTTCGGTCAAAAGATCACCAAGTTTACTAGTTTGGGATTCCCCAAAAATTACACAAAAATAAATTAAAAAAATAAAAGTAAAAACCAAAAACAAAACCGAATATAGAAATAAAAACCATAAACTTCAACAGTGGCGGAGGCACATACCACCGAGGGGATGCACTTGAATCCCCCGACATTTAGAAATTATACCTAAAATTTTAATTATTTTTTTACTAAGAACCTCCTGGTTTTTTTCACAATGAACCTCCTGACCAACTCTTATAATTATGTTGCACTTCTTCTTTCTTATCATGGCAGTTTGTACCACATTCTCTCACTAGTGTTTGGACTTTGGACCTTTTTACTTTTCTTGGTTCACTATCTTGCAAATTGTACCGATAAGTGATAAACTACAGTTTTTATTTATTTATTTATAGTATCTAGCAAACACATGAATACTAGGCTTTCGACTCAATTTTTACTTTTAGACTAACATTTTTCTTTTACATTGACTTGTGTCTTTTAATAATTAGGGTTAAACATTTTTTTTTTAAATATTCTAAAAAAAAATTTGGGAGAGATTTCTATAATAATATAATTTTTCTGCAAAATTTTATTAATAAAATATGAAATCTACATATAAGTTTACTTAAAAGTAGAGACAGAAAATGATGATTGAAAATTTATAAATTGATCAGAGCACCAAAAATCTCAGGATCAATCTTGGATTTTGGTTGTATACATTTAACATTGTGTCCGTTATAGGTGTTCGTTTATACATGAGGAATATATTATAATTATTAATTAAAAATTTAAAAGTCTAGTCTTGTAAGAATAGTTACGTTGGTAGCTGCAAGAAAAATATTATGTAGGTGTCGGATTCAAACCCTCAACCTCACTTCTCCATACTTAAAATGTGTGAACACCAGCCACTAGATTGCTTGACAAAAAAAAATTAAGAGTCTGAACCCTCTGACTCTGGGTCCTGGCAACGCCACTGACTTCAATAGAATATAAACTCACAACATGTAACCGAATATAGAAATGTGGATTTTGACACCTTCACTACTCATGTTGATTATATTTTCAATTTAAATATCATTATGACCAAATTAAAAGAAGATTTGGAGTGGTCGTTTTGATATTTCATATTTGAATTTTATGTTAAAATATCACGAGGACCAAACCAAAAGAGAATTTAGAGTAATCATTATTCACTACAAATATTTTGATTGTAATGACCAAACCAATATATTTGAGATTTTGTTTTTCTTTTTTGGTCAAGTCATATATTTGAGTTTTAACAATTGATCAAATGGGGATAAATATAAACAAGCATTCCCGAATGAAGAAAAACAGAACAGAACCGAACATGAAAGTTAAATGGACATGGTTCGATAGTTCAGAATTTTGGTTTTTTTTTTTTTTGTCAGGTAGCCTAGTGGCTAGAATTCACTTTATAAGGTGAATAAGTAGGGTGTTTGGGGTTCAAACCCCGGCCCCTGCATATAATAATGCATTGTCCCACCAATTGAGTTATAACCTTACTTTTTGTTTCATGTAACTGAACCATTGTATAAACGTGGTCAACAAGTTAGTGAACAGGTTAGTATTTGCTAATAAGTATATGGGTTATGTTTAAATTTTAAATTTAAATAGACTAACACGCTAATAAATCAATAAGATTAAACTCCATTTTGATATTTAACATGACATTTTAGAAAATGTGACCTATATATGATATCATACTTTAATTGTAGTTTATATTAATGTATTTAAATATGAGAAAGTTATTGTAGGCCGATAAATATAAATTACTCAAAACATTAGCAAATTTATAATGTAATCTAAAGGACAAAATCTAATGAAATGAAATAAAAATATTATTTATGTTTACTTAAATAGGCTAGTCATATATGCTTAAAAAACTTTTTAACAATCCATGGTCTAACCTTTTTAACTAAATAGACTTTTCAAAAATCTAAGCTTTATCTATTATAACAAACAAGTCTGGTATGACTTGAGTCTAATGTAGACCGGGTTATAAATCTCCATCGATCGACTTGGCATATTTCCACCTATTAATTCGAGCAATAAAATTTTCTATGAGGATATCACAATCCACGCAGCTAGTATAAAACTATGAGTGATAATATAAAAGAATTTTCTATAGCTGGAAATTTTTATCTTGATTTTGGACATGCTTAATTTAAAAAGGTTGTTATATGATGCATGCTTTTGTAGAAAATAATACCTCCCGGTCCCATTTATAAAAAATAATTGATTTTTTAGATTCATATTGAATAATTGATGTATTTAGTCTATATTTTAGACCAGATACATTAATTATTCAATAAATCTAAAAAGTCAATCATTTATAAATAAAACCGGAGGAATACTATTTTTTTAATTGGATAATCGAGAGAAGAGATAGATGAAAAGTTTGAGATAGGAAGATAAAGTTTTGAAACAAAAGACTTGCGCTTAAGTAGAAGCGAAGCATGTTAGTGTATAAAATGCAGGTCTAGTAGAGTCGTACGAAACTCTTCTTAGAAGAAAAATACATATAAAACCATTGATCTTATGTTTTGATAAGTACCGGATCACATTATACAAAATGGTGGGGAGATAAAGAAAAATATCAATCACTTTGGGTGAGTAATAGTTAATGTCACATTACCATTAGTATTAGTTCATATAAAATCTCAATGTTATTTCTCTTGAAAAGTCAACTTATTTGGTCTTTCGGTTTTTAGAAGAAAAAAAAAACCTTTCCTTAATTTAGAGTTCGGTCAAAAACTAAGGAATTATGGATTGTTCGAATTTAGATACTTCCCGATTGAATCGACCTAAATCAAAGACTCAATACTTAACAATTACTTGAACCAATCACAAATTAAAATCAATTTATTTCAATTAATTTGTTGTCCACAAGTTTTATTATTTTTTTGGTGGTGTCTGAGATTGAAACCCAAACCTTGCATATATTATGCATTGTCTCTACCAATTGAGCTTAACACGAGGGCTGTCCACAAGTTTATATATAGCAGAAAGTTGATCATGTAGTTTCCCACAAAATGCTAGGTTAATAGTTTATTATTATCTAATCTCCCTAGTTTTGTTTTGGTAACTTTTATATCATGACAGTACACTCATGTTCCACCACATAACATATTCACAGAATATAACACAGTCAAACATGAAACATGAAGCACTTCGGGTATATATCTATAATTTTTGCTTTGAAATATTCTTCTCCTAGCTAATCCTAACAATGCATGTTTCTTAGTATCTTAGAAGTGCATGGACAACTAGGAGAAAATAAAACAATACTCTTTCAATCAAGCTTCCTTATACATCATGTGTATATGCACTATGAGACTAATTTTAATATTCTCATGCATCATCTTTGCCACTTAGAGCAGAAATTTTGGACTTTTACCATACTCAAGAGATAAGGACAATTATAGTGGCTCTACCACTCTATAAAAACAATGTTAACAATTAACAAGTGCTATTTTTTTCTTCTATAAATTGTTTCAGCTTACAACTTATTGTCACACAAAGTTCTAATAAAATTTGTCAACTCAACAAAATTTAACTTCCCCTTGTTGTCAACATAGTTTCAACTCATGGAGTGTGTCTCTAACAAACATGTTTTTATTTTCATGTTTTGTCTTGTGTTTCTTATTCCACTTGTGTGCTCTCAACTATATTACAATTTCTATAACAGAACTTGCCCAAATCTGAACAAAATTGTTAAAGACAATATCTTGTCAGCTATAGCCAATGATTCAAGGATTGCTGCTTCTCTCTTGCGCCTTCATTTCCATGATTGTTTTGTCAATGTAATTAAGCTCTCTCAATTGCTGTTTATCTTTTATTTTTGCTATTTATTTACTCAAATTTTTTTATCAATCAACTATGTGTTTCTTATTTCATTTTTCTGTGTTACATAGGGATGTGATGGATCTGTGCTACTGGATGATACAGACACACTAAAAGGGGAGAAAAATGCACTTCCTAATAAAAATTCATTAAGAGGATTTGATGTAATTGATAAAATAAAGTCTGATTTAGAGAATGCTTGTCCATCCACAGTCTCATGTGCTGATATACTTACCCTTGCAGCCAGAGATGCTGTATATCTAGTAAGAACTCACAGTTTAATTATTTGGAGACTAAGTTACAAATTTACCATATGATAATGTTTTGGGGGAACATGAAAAACAGATTTATCATGCATGAGCAATTACCTCTTGAGTATTGCATGCATGCTTCAAACATATTATTAATCACAACTTCTTTAATTATTTCAGAGTAAAGGTCCATTTTGGGCTGTACCTCTTGGTCGTAGAGATGGAACAACCGCGAGTGAGAGCGATGCAAATAACTTACCATCACCCTTTGAACCTCTTGAAAACATTACTGCCAAGTTCATTTCCAAAGGTCTTGAAAAGAAAGATGTCGCAGTGCTCTCAGGTTTGCTTCCCTTGCAATTATTTGTACGAAAATATTTATAACATGTATAACATTTATGATTCATTAGAGTTGATCTATTCGAATTATTTTATCCTCATTTTCATGGCAAACATATTTCTAACTCTAATGATCATAAGGTCCTTTCTTATATGTATTATAAAGTTAGTGAAGAGACCAATTTCATGTGTATTGACTAAGTACTCAATATATGCAGGTGCACACACCTTTGGCTTTGCGCAATGCTTTACATTCAAGCCAAGGCTATTCAACTTTGGTGGCTCTGGTAAATCGGATCCATCGCTTGATTCATCACTTCTACAAAATTTACAAAAAGTATGTCCAAATCAAGCTGATTCCGACTCCAATTTGGCTCCATTGGATCCTGTCACTACAAACACATTTGACAACACATATTACAAAAATGTTTTGAGCAATTCTGGGCTACTACAATCAGACCAAGCTCTTTTGGGTGACAATACAACTTCTGCATTGGTTACCAATTATAGCAAGTGGCCTATTCTGTTTTTCAGAGACTTTGCGGTTTCTGTTGAGAAAATGGGTCGCATTGGTGTTCTTACAGGACAGCAGGGTCAAATAAGGAAAAATTGTAGGGCTGTTAACTAGAAATCTAGATATGTGATTTTAAAAAATTTAGTAATGTATCTGTATGAAACTAGGATTGCCTCAAATAATGATATAAATGTGTGTTTAATATTTTATTGGTTTGGTCGTGTTTGGAAAATTTATGTGATACTAATAATATTGTATAGAAGTAAAATCCTATTTGGTCCATTGATGATGGATTGATGTACTACATGTTCTTCACAAGCATGTTTCTGTTGTGAATAAATCCAACTAGTTAGTGGCTTGTAGTGCAAGTAACTCCACTTAGCCTATAATAAGTACTCAATTGATATAACTCATTTCCTGTATCATAATCACTATCACTATGCAATACAGTTCATAGTTTTACAATGCACCATAAACAAAACTCTCTTCATCCTCTCTATTCTCAATACATGACAGAACGTTCTGAACTCTCTTTTCTCTCATCATTGAGTGTAAGCATCAAGCTTGCACCAACAGTTTCATTATTGTCTTTGTCTATATATAGTAGCATATTACCTTGTTAAAAGTTACAAAACATAATACTTTAGTCCATTAGCTTTAATAAAATCAAGTTTTTATGAATAGTTTTGAACTCCTACGTTAACAATGGAACAATAGAAGATAAAAACAATATTGCGAACAAATTTTTAAAACTGGATTAAAGAGTGCTTAAAATTCATATATTTTCTAAAGTTACAAAGTCATTATTAAAGAGTTTGAGAAGTATAACGATCTCCTCAAAATTCATCATTTGAAGCAAGCTTCCTCTACCACCGGTACAAGAATTCGAAGACCTTTTCTGAAGATCAGTATAGAGGAACTCAAAGATAAGTGTTCTTGAAGAAATTCGAAGATTCAAAGTATCTAACTTTTCAAAATAAGTGTCGTACCAAAAGTTTAAGTAGAAGAACTTTTAAAGAAGCACTTAGACTTGAGACCTTCAACGTTCCAAATTGAAAATGCTAGAAGAAACTTGGAGGAGAAGTTTGTCAAGTTAGTTAGAAGATGTTTGACATTCATGTATCATATAAGTTAGTTTCATTTTTTTTTTTGTCTTGAGTTTAATTTTTTTTCTTTCTATAAATAGTATAGAATCAAATCTCTGCAAAAGAGTTCATTTAACATATTAAATTACACATCCATCCACATAGAATAAAATATCTTACTCATTATTGATCGAATGATGTATGAAACTTAACTTTACTTTCAATACCATTTTCTTTTACTATTTTATTTTTTTTTTTGCATTTTTACGATTTTGTGTTTTTTTCCCTTATATTTTTACTTCGTTTATTCACTATTACTCGTTTTTGTATAGCAAACTAAAACTTGTAACTTTAAACCTTTCAACATTAAATATTTAACTAGAGTTTTAGATTGATATTCAAGTTTATTTGTTGGGAGGATAGAATTTCACGACCTAAGGAATAAAACTGACATGTAATTGTCACAAACAAAACAAAAAACACACATATGATGCATTCTTTTGTAATTTCTGATGATGCTAATATGTCGTATGGAGAAATTGATATTAGATGAATAAATAAATTTCGTTTTCCATTTTAATGATTATGGAATTTGGAATGGAATTGTGACAATGAAAAAGAAAGGAGATATAAAGAAATAGTGCCAATTTTGTTTTATTTTTTGTTCTGTTTGTTTGATAGGGAAATGAGGTTAAGCATGCGCATCAATTGTGGGGATACAAAATTGAGGTAGCCATCAATATGTCTTCTTCATGCATGTTCACTCTACCTCTCCTCATCATCACTTTCTGGTGAGGTTAACCTTTGACTTCCATTAAATATGTTGATACTTTGTAACATGATTACCAAAAACATCTTTTTACTTGCATCATTGTTTTTTGATGAAGTCAAAGGAATTAGGAAAAGCAAAAAGAAAATGTTAATCAAATTTTGGTCATTATGATAAGTAAAAGTTAACTACTTTTGAGCTATTTGATTTGATGATATAATCTCTATATATAATGGAAAATTCTATGGTGAAGTCGTGAAAATGACTTTTTTGATGAAGTCAACATTATAATATCAAAAGTGTAGTGAGTAACACCCCACTGTTTGTACAGTGACATCAAAAATTCAGTCTTATAGTATCACCAATTCATTAGATTAACAACACTACACTTAATCTAATTTTATTCTACCTTGTTTTAAGTGTAACAGCCCACAAAGTGTAACACTTAAGACTATCATATAATACCATCAAATTTGTTTGCATGTTAAAGATGCCAACTATAAAATAGTACTTGTAAGTCCAAGGTGTTGTAAGCATTACTAGATGAATTACTATTGATCATTAATCAGTAATCAGCAATTTAAAAATGAATCAAACATTAAAATCAAAATTAACTTTTTCAAAAAAGTCAGTTTCCTGACTACACCGTAGAAGCTCCCTAATTCCTTTAATTCAAAAATATATGTGTGTAGTTGAATGTCTTTTTTCACTAAATATATTAAAGGGACAATCTAGTAAATTTGATTTATTGTTTGCATGAAATATTGAAATCTAGTAAATTAATTGCACTTAACCAAATTCTTTAATTACTGCGAATGTACTATTTTTAATTTGAATGAATTAATTAGTTTAATTCTTATTTTTTTAAAGTAAGTAAAATATGTTAAATAGAAAAAGGAAGTACCAGTCCCGTGAGCATAACTCAGTTAGTAGAGACATGCATTATTATATGCAGGGGCCGGTGTTCGAACCCCGAACACCTCATTTATTCACCTTAAAAAAATGTGAATTCTAACCACTAAACTACTTGACAAAAAAAAATAAAATACCAAGTTAGGGGGACATAAATGATAAACCTGACCAAGGAAAAGAAAAACAACCCTAGCAGGATGATACGAGAAAGATTAACAAAAAGTGCTATAAAAAAACTGGACGTAAATCCAATGACGAACCCAAAATACAACCCAAGAAAATTATCATCATATGCACAATCCAGAAAAAGCTTCAAGTAGATTGCAAAAGAAATTAATGCGTAGAAATCTGCAAGCATTGGACGAACCAACATGAACTAGAGACAAGCTAATAAAATCAACCCATGGTGTATAAATCAACAGCTAACACGGACATTACTTATTTTTAAAATTGGATCAAGTACTGTTTAATAGAAATGCTACAATACACAAATTACACTTTTTGAATGAGTACATTAGTAATAGTACCTTGCATCATTTTATTTGGATAATAAAACCATTTTTTTTTTTGTTAAAAGCAATCAAAGTAGTCGATACAACTGTAATTTTCAAATTCCCTTCTTTCTTGAAATTCTAATTTCTGATTCTCAGCCTTCTCACTCGAATTTTAGTAGTCTTCTCTTTCTAAAGTTTTTTTTAAGAAGCAAAAATGGAATTTATTAAAATCACAATGAATCCTAACTAGCACAAGGAGTGCTAGGGTAGGAGTCATAAATTGGCAAAATACAAATACAAATGATAGATGAGGAACACCGAAATGTAAACACATACATCCGTGCATCAAAGACAAAATCTAAAGACCCCTCAGAAAACACCACCTAACATTAAGGACACCAAAAATAAAGCTAACACCAAAATCAAAGACAACCCTCCGCACAACAACATAAACAAAAGTTGTACCAAAACCCTCAAATATCATCACAAGCTGCCACAAAATCCGAAACTAGATTATCCACGCCTACCACATCCATACCAACACGCAAAAACCACACCTCCCACAAAACCCCCAACCATCACGCAAGTAGCCATCTCCATCACACCACGCAAACACCAATAACCTTGCTAACCCTCTCGTTGGCCACCACCCGCCCACCCATTTTGCCGGTGTTTAAACATCACCGAAAACAACCGTAGGAAACGATTCTAAATTACTTTCATGCTATTGAAGGAGAAACATATAAAGGGGGATAACGCATTTGAATCCCCCCCTCCTGCGAGGTAGCGCAACTGTGGTTTTGGAAGTCTGAGGATTGTTTAAATGGTATAAAATTACCGGTGTGGTTTATTTCGAACTTTTTTTTAGAGGCCATGGATTGGAGTGATTAAGCTTATATTAGATATTAGGGTGAAGAGTACTGCTATTTATCCAAACGATTTTGCTCATCCCCAAGTGAAATGTTCATATTGCCCCGACGCGAGTTAACTTGCGCTGCGTGAGTTAAGTCACGCTGCGTGAATTAACTCACGCTACATGATGTTATATGCCCAGGCAGAGCCTCATTTCCAATCAAATCTCTTTCAAATTACTCCAATCCGAAATTCCTTCAACTTCAAATCAAACAACACTACAACAACAAGAACAAGTAAGTTTTCACTTAAATTATGTTGGTATGATAGATTTTTTCACTTAAACTAGTATTTTTTAGGTTTAGTGTTTTGTTAAAATTTTGATTTTTTTTGCAAGAAATTATAGAATGTTACATGTAAATGACTTATAGTGCTTAATTGTTATGATGTTTAGATGTTTGCATGATTATGTTAGATTTTTTTAGTTTTAGTGTTTGCATGATTATGTTAGA
>Ga0228711_1000355_pt1 | contig 52687 bp, 23 predicted proteins | sample MedpolnodulmetaG_2_FD_177996 | JGI IMG/M metagenome (GOLD analysis project Ga0228711, IMG submission 177996) | Root nodule microbial communities from Medicago polymorpha collected in Santa Monica, California, United States - brown nodules | ecosystem: Host-associated > Plants > Roots > Nodule... | reverse complement strand
CCAGGTACACAAAAGGTATAGACCCCACCTTACAATTCAAAACCAAAGCTGCTTCAGCCAACCAAGAGTGGGCGACATTCACCCCCACCAGACAACTCTTTGAAAAATTAACCTTTAAACCAGACAATGATTGAAAAACGAGAAGAATAGCGTGCATAGCCCGAATATTGGCCCAAGATTTGTCACCTAAAATCAAAGTATCATCAGAAAATTAGAGGTGTGACACAATTGTCGACGCACTGTTACCCACCTGAAAGCCCGAAAACAGGTTGTCCCGAGTCAAAGCAACCATCAAAATATTAAAGCCCTCTGCTGCTAAAAGAAACAAGAAAGGCGAAAGAGGGTCTCCTTGCCTCAATCCCCTCCCCAGAGTGAACTCATCTGTTGGTGACCCATTAACCAGGACCGAGGCTGTAGCTGTACCAATACACTCTTTAATCCATTTACGCCAAAGAGACGGAAAACCCATCTTATACATAACTTCCTCAAGATATCTCCAATCCACCGAATCGTATGCTTTTTCGAAGTCAACCTTAAAATGAAGCAACTCCTTATGTCGCTTCCGCGCGTCATCCACAATCTCATTAGCCACCAGGATTCCGTCCAAAATTTGGCGACCTTTAATGAAGGCTGACTGAGCATCTAAAATAACTAACCCAATCACCGAACGAAGTTTATTGGCCAACACCTTTGCCAGAATTTTATAAATGCTACCCACCAACGAAATAGGTCTAAAATCGTTCAATCGGTGAGGGTTGTCAACCTTCGGAATAAGAGCGATGAAAGTACTGTTTATTCCTTTTGCCAATCTACCATTCCGGTGAAATTCCATCAAAAATCGCATAACATCAACCTGCAGAATATCCCAAAAATCCTTGACAAAACCTAAGGTAATGCCATCAGGCCCAGGGCATTTAAAACTATCACAATCCCAAACAGCCGCCTTTACCTCCTCCAGAGTAAACGGTTTCACAAGACAAGCTCCATCATTAAACGACAAGGTTCGAAAATTTACACTCGCCATACTAGGACGAGTACTCTGGACGGGTTGAAAGTGCGTCCGAAAGTGAGAAAAAACGGCATTACAGACGTTCTCTACACCCTCCACCAACGCCCCATTCACTAGAGAGCACGGGATGGCATTCCTGCTCCTTCTGCCGGATATAACACGATGAAAAAACTTTGAATTAGCGTCACCTTCTTTGAACCATTGAACTCTAGATTGTTGCCAACAGATACTCGAATTTATTCTAGAAAGAGAGAACAGAGTCTCCGACAAACCATGCAACTCTTGGATTTCCCGATCCGTTAACGCCGTTGACTCCTCTTTCAAATCAAGAGATGTTATTTTATCCTTCAGAGTCAATATTCGAGCCGGAAGATTCTGAGCATGACGCTGGTGCCAATCTTTTATAGCTAATTTCATTAATTTCAACTTTTCTTTCAAAACGTAGCTGCCCCAACCACTTATCTGTAAGGAACTCCAAGTCTCGCGCACAAAAGAATCATACCCAGGAAAGTCCGCCCAACACTTTAACATCCTCACCGGCTTTGGCCCCTAATTTTGAGTGTCAATTGCTAGCACTAGGGGACAATGATCGGACAACCCTCAGGACAGCGCCAATTGGAAACAAGTAGGCCAAGTCAAGCACCACTTTTCGGACAACAAGATTCGGTCAATGTGACTCATCGAGCGCCCATCCCCCCGAAACCACGTAAAAGTACGCCCCTTGAGCGGGATATCCACTAACAAATTACTGTCGATGAAAGAATTAAAGCCGTCAATACCTGCGTGATAAGGAACACTACTAACACTTCTTCTCTCCTCCACACAATGGATAACATTAAAGTCGCCACACACACAAACGTTTTGGTCCGTCAGAGCAGCAAGTCTAGAAGATAAGACGTTCCAAAGGACCTGTTGCCCAGGCGCATCACAAGGAGCGTAAACGTTAAAAACCACAAAGTGTTCCCTCGACTGCAAAAAACGACCTGCAACCACAAGCACATAATCCAACGACACCGACCACCACACCTCCACCTCATAATAAGTTCAATTGTGAGAGCACAACTTGAGTTCAATTGTACAAGTGAAATGAAGAAGATATAAGTTCTCTAATTCTTGAGAGCACTGTAAGAATGAGAACATAAAAATAGCAACATGCAACACCAAGATAATTCTTGAATGCAAAATACAAGAAATAGTGCAGTACTTCTAATACTAAAATCACATAGAGAAACCACAACAAAACTGATATTGTAAAATATCAAGAAAGTATGAAACAATAGACTTTACTGATGTAAATGGACCTTCAGTTGTTGGATAATATGTAATTACTTTGTTATTGTTATTGTTAATTAACCTTGTATTTCTAAGAATTATGGTTTTGTTATTGTTAATTAGCATTTGTATTTCTAAGACTTAGTTATTTATTTTATTGAAACTTTGAGAGTGTGTTTGGATAAGAAAATTTGTGATGTAATATGATTTTGTAAGATAATTCAAATTATTGAATATAAATTATTTTGTTTGGATAATAAATTTGGAAAATGTTCAAATAAAGTGATTTTTTGAGGTGTTCTGTTAAAGTTAAATTTAAAGAATTTTAAATATTACCTAAAAACTAACAATTTTAAATTCTCTCTTTAGCATATAAAAAAATGAATGAAGAAATAATTTCTACAGTTTTCTCATTAATTGGAAAAAAAAACATTTTTCATAAATTACAAAAGAATAAGGTCCATTCATTGACACTTCAATACCTTCATTTAAACAAGCCTAACAAGAATTTAATCTTTTGAATGGAACAGTAGAAATGCCGGTCGAATGTTGGAGTCCTGCTGTGAAGATATAACCAACAGTCTGATTCCCTACCTAATCACGATCTTTTGGCGGAATCAGACTGTTGATTATATCTTCAGTTGATCTCAGCAACGTTACCCGCATATCGATCCGCTAGAACATGCTGTGCTCCCAAAACATGCTCTTCACGTTTTTGTTGTTCGTTAATTCCACCCAAGTGAATGATACTCTTCCCTCGTCGAGCGTTGGACGTTTATACCGAATGTATTTCACCCTCCTTGTCTCTCTGAGGTTGACTCCTTGGTTGAATTCATTAACTTGATCCTTGAGACCTCTTAACATTATACCAAGGCACCGAACCTTTAACCTCTAAGGTTCTCCGCCGTTGAATTGTGCATGAACGTCGATCCACCCCGCCATTGCTTCAAATCTACACAGTAAAAAATTAAAAACAATCAATGAAAAACTCATTCAAACATTTCATCAAACACTTGGAGTGCAAATTATACATAAACCCTAAAACTCAAAATTACAATATTAACATGCAAACATCTAACCACAATTAAGCAACATAAGTCATTTACATGTAACATCGTATCATTTCTTGCAAGCAAGATCAAAATTTAAACAAACCCTAAATCTAAAAAAAAAAAACTACAACATACACATGCAAACATCTAAACATTTAAGAAACACAAGTCATTTTCATGTACACATTGTATGATTTCTTGCCAAAAAAACCAAAATTTAAACAATCCCTAAATCTAAAAAATTTCTAATTTAAGAGAAAAAATTTAACATATAAACATAAAAGGTTAATGGTGTTTGATTATGAAGACTTGCTTGTTATTGGATTGTTGTTTGTTTTGAACTTGAAGGATTTTTGGGTTTGGCTGATTTGAGAGAGATTTTTGAGATATTTTAAGATTTTAGATGAGAAATGAGGTGTTTTGTCTTCTTTAAGACAGCACATTAAGTGAGTTAACTAGCGCGGCGCAAGTTAACTCACACTGCGTTAGTTAAGTCGTGCAACAATAACACTTGCATTACTTAACTAATGCATGTGCATTTTGGACATGACTGCAATGTGCGAGTGTTTTGTGCTGCGAGAAGAGCAGAAATCTAAGATTGATAGCTGTGTTTAGTTATTTATTGCGGGCCTTGAATTTTCATTCTAAACATTTGTTTGGGCTCATATCTAATGTCCATACAAAGGTTCATCTGAAACAAACTCAAGAAATATATTTTGATTTGAATTGCTTATTTTTCACCTTCCAACATTCTTGCGCATTCTCTTTTATATTATAAAATCAAAAAAAAATGGAGGGTTTTAATGAGTTTTTTAACATGTTTTACGTTATAATCCAAAATTCGTAGAGTGTGCAGAAAACAAATAGGATAGGAAAAGAAACCCTCTAAAATAATTTATCATTCCTTTATCTAAATAGGCAACAAAATAAGATGTTATTACTTCTGAAACTAAGGGGTTGTTTTTTACTACATGTGAAAACTTTGAGTACTTCTATGTTTAATCCTCATTTTTCATGGTGTTTTTACATGAATTGAGACCTACATGAAATTAAATGTAATAATTTTATTTGTTGTCTGTGTTAAATAAAAGTCACAAATTAAACATTTAAAACTTCACAAAGACACACAAAGGTCTGCCGAAAATTAAAGAGATAAACTCTCATAACTTAACAAATCAATTTTTTTTAACAATTAACGAATCAATATTTGAATCATAGTTCAGAGGGTATTCATATTTGGTGTCTCACAAAACTCGAATAGAATTTCCTCCCATGAACCTATAGGAAAAAAAACCTCAAACATAAAAGCAAGTTTAATGTGGTCTTTCTCCGAATTTTTTCTATTCAAATTTGATTGGACCAACAAAAAGAAGATTAAAATTCACACTAAATAAGGAGATTAGCCTCTTTTCTACATGCACAAAAAGAAGTTGCAGTTGACCCCAAAAGTATTGCGATTGAGCATTTTTGGCTCTCTATGTTTCTCTCATTATGATTTGGAGATTCTCATCCGAAATTTCTTTGAAATTTATGTTAGTGCAGCTATTAATGTTTGCACACAAGCAACAAAAACAGAAGCAGTTTTGGGGTTTCTAGGGTTTTACGGATTTGTGTAATTTTGTAAATTAGAGAGAATGAGAAGAAAGAGTAATATGATAAGAATTGAGAAAGTGAAATTTTATTGAGATATGAACAAATGTATAAAAAGATAGCTTATATACTAATGTCTAGTTAGGTTGCTTGAAGCACAAGCTATGTAACAAACCCTAACTCTTAAGTGCTAATCTCTAACAAACTTGTAACAACATTCATAACAAACTGAAAAACAATAATGTGATTAACCACTAAGTGTGATTATCACTAAGTAAACTTGAATTAATCACTAAAACTAACAATTTATGCTTATGTGGCATTTTTTTAGGAATGTTGATGTAGCATTATTTAGTGACGATGATATTGGAAAAAACAAAAGTTTCACATAGAAAATATACAAGGTTTAATATAGGGTGAATAGTGTTTTTTCCTGTAATATAGGTAATTTCCGGTTTTCACCCCTATGAAATTTTCGGTTTGGATTTCGTCCTCGTAAAAAAAAAATACGAAAAATCCCCTCCCTCATATGACTGTGCATATTTGCTGACGTGGTACACTGTGTGGCACGCTGACTGTGCGTATATACTTATGTGGCGCGCTGACTGTTTAACTATTTTGATTTTTTATTTTTTTAAGGGTACACGTGGCATTTGTGCCTTTTTTTGTTTAGAAAAATAATAAAAAATAAAAATGAATTTATATTAATTTAAAAAAATAAAAATCTGAAAATTAATTTTCGAAAATTTAAAATCGTAAAAATTTGAAAAAAAATCAATATATATTCATTTATATTAATTTAAGAATAAAAAAATTTAAAAATCTGAAAATTAATTTTCCAAAATAAAAAATATCGTAAAAATTAGAAAAAAAAAATCAGGAAGAATATTTTTAATTTTTCATAGGGGTAAAAACCGGAAATGATTATATTACGGGGGAAAAAATACTATTCACCCTTTAATATATATACAGAGAGAGAGAGATTGTTCATCTTACAAGACATATTTGTAATAATAAGTTAGATTCAATATAATAACTTAATAGTAGACCCCAACTCTCATATTCGTGATTGTTCTTTAAAATTTAATAAAAACTCCAAAAAATGTCAACATAGTTTGTAATTCTAATCATGAAATTTATTCACTCTCAATTAATTTAAACTCCAAGATAGGTGGATTATATTTCCAAAATGTAGATCCACATTAATTTAAAAGCTAATAAAAAAAAATGAATATTAGAAAGAGTATTTAAAGAAGTGCTGCTAGCACTGCTTTATGTGATAATATAAACTAACACATCAGCTACATGACTAGTTCGTCAAAAAAACAAAAAATCAGCTACTTGATTAGCTTTACGAACAACATGCATCCACTCAATTTCACCCATGACACAATCAATCTAAATAATCTAACGTGCAAGATTGATAGATACTTGATGGAAGAACACCACCTCAATCTGCACATATATAACACATGCAGCACCAAAAAGGTTAATGAAAACGAAATTAGCTTTGACGTTTTATTCATGCTCCTAAAAGGCTATAACCATACCGACACCGCCCCATTATTTATGGTCACTGGTTCAACTTGTTAGAGTTTTTATGTTGGTTAATAATTTATCTTTTAAGATGAATATGCGGAGAATGTGGTATTTTAACTCCAACTTTTATACATATGATATAAAGTTATATTAATTGAGCTAAATTCACAAGGATCAAGATCAAGAAAAACAATATCAAAATGTCATATTGTTAGACCGGACATCAAGATCAAGAAAAACAATATCAAAATGTCAAATTGTTAGACCGGACACCAAAATCATGGTTCAAATCCTTAATCCTCTACTTACATGTGTGATTTTTAATGGTTTATTGTCATTTGTTCTTCTACCAAAATAATATACTCGTACACGGTTAATTATTTTATACTCCATCAATCCACTTGAGTTGGCGTAGTGATGTTACCTTGGGATCTTCGAGTGTGTATCACCTTAAAGTCTCAGGTTTGATTATCTCCGGTGCTAATTTGGGTGGCCTTACAAATTATAAGTCGCTTAACAATGTTATTGCATCATTAAATGCTACTTTTCCTACTATATCATTAACTATTTATTACTATCTCTTGTTTCAATTCTTTAATTTATCTTTCACATATCAATAATGAATGATAATTTTGTAAAATGTCTTATAATTACTCTTTTTCATAAAATGATCAAAGTGTCATATAATTTGTAACAAAATTTGTATGTATTTTGGATAATATGACACTGTTTTTATTTAATTTTTTTGTGGTGGCCGAGGTTCGAACCTCAGACCTTGCATATATTATACATTGTCTCTACCAACTGAGTTAAGCTCACGAGAACACTATGTTTATTTAACTAAAAGCAAAGGCCCTTGTTCAAAAATATTCCAAAAAATACTAAAAGAAAAATGAACAAGACAATAAAAATTCAGAGGTGTAAAAAAACTTATTAAGATTATTTTTAAAAATGTGATTAAATAAGCTATGATATAGTTCGGAGTTAAGTTTATTAATTATCCTTCAATTTTTATTCCAAACATATGGTTGGGCCATGTCTGATGTCCAAGCGAAGGTTTGTAGCAAACTTACTAAAATATAGATAGTTGTTCAATAAGCCTCTTGGATTGCTCATACGTCTCCAATTGATTAGATCGTAAATCTCAATCGACTTTCTTTGTGTGTAAACTTCGATCGATTGTAATTCCCAATCGGTTTTTTCATAAAATATGAGAAATTTAAGGGTCCTATCAAGAAATCATCCAAAACTAAGGACTAAGGTGTTGTTTTTTTACTACATCTGAAAACTGAGTACTTCTATGATCTGTCCCCATTCTTCATGATATATTTACATGAAATGTAATAGTTTTATTTGTTGTTTGTGTTAAACAAAAGTCACACAACAAACGTCTAAAAAATTACAAAGGCACTAATAGGAGTTGGGCCTTTTTTAATGAGCACAACACTTGTGTCTAGTGAAAAGGGATTATACTCCTACAATGTAATTAACCAATATAGTTTGGAGAGGTATTCACATTTACTGTCTCACATGAATCAAAGATAATTTCTTCCAATGAAATCCATGGAAAAAAAACTAAAACACAAAAGAAAGCTTAATGTGGTCTTTCTCCAAAAAAAACAAATTCAATTTTGATTGAACAAGAAAAATAATTATTTTCTCCTGTAAATGTTTGTATGTCAATTATTATGTTAATATTTTCTCCCTTGTCTATATTCAAACCATGATGCATTAGCTCCTTAACTTCTTTAATATCTCAATTGAACCAAGTGAGCTACCCATTTCACACACACAAAAAAAAAATATAATTCACACAAAATACGGGTCTTAGCCCCTTTCTACAGGAAAAAAAAAACTTAATTGCACTTAAGCCTTAAAGAATTATGATTGAGCAAGCATTTTTGGCTCTCTATGTATCTCTCATTGTGATTTGGCATTTCTCATTCGAAGTTGGTTTTGTAAGAACAAGTTTGACCAAATATAAAAACTTATTATGGTATCAGAGTTCATCCACCTTTTATATTCACACATCAAGTCCAATAGTAGTGTTTAACGTGACAGGGTGTTATGGGAAAAAAATAAATCCCATATAAAAAATATATAACACTTTATAAAAGCTTATAAAGAGAGACATTCATCATCTTATTAGAATTTTTTTTAAGAATGAATTAGTCCCACTGTAATAACCTATTAGTGTCTTTCAAAAATAATAATAATAATAACCTATTAGTGGACTCCAACTCTCATACTCGCCTATCAGTGTGACTTTTCTTTAAAATTAAAAATTGAAAACTCCAAAAATGTCAATAAGTTAGAAATTCTAATTATAAATTTTATTCACTCTCAATTTTCGATTTGGATATTGACATTTTTTTTAAATTTTTTTTTAAGCAAACTGGAAAACCCTAGAAAATGCAGCTAATTTTAAACAAACTAGAAAACCCTAGAAAAAGCAGCTCCAATCAAGTCAACCCGAAGACAACCGGAACAGCATGAACAACATTTATTTGGAAATCTAAACATCACCAATGCCACGGCCAAGTTCAATAATCTAACGTACAAGATTATTTTTTTGGTTATTACATTAAGTTTACAAGATTATCATAGATACTTCGTCAAAAAATAAAAAAGATTATCATCTATAGACATAGATAGATACTTGATGGAGAGAGTTCATGAAAAGGAAATTAACTTTGACATTTTATTCATGCCCTGAAAAGACTATAATCATACCGACAGTACAGTCCCATTATATATTGTCACCTGTTCAAAAATATGGAAAGATTACCCTCTTGCATTGGTATTGTAGTGATAGTTTTGACTTTGAAGTATGCTCCTCTTAAACTTTTTAATTTGATTCTTTTTTACATTAATTTTAATAGGTTAGTTTGCCTTCTTCAAAATCAAAATCAAAATCAAGCTTAACGTAATTTTTCTCTTGATTTTTGTTCGAATTCAATTGAACATACAAATAAAATGATTCGAATTTGCACGAAAAACATGGTCCTTGGCCCCTCTTCTACCCAAAACAAGCCTAATTGCACTTTACCCAAAAATACGAAGATTTAGTGATTTCATGCTCCCATATTTTTGCTCAATTTTGACCCTTGTATTTTCTCTCTTTGTGATTTGGTAGTTTTCATCCCAATTTTTCTATGAAATTTATGTTGAGGTGGCATTATTTAATACTGTCTTGGACTCCAACTCTTATAGCAAATATAACTGTTCTTTAAAATTAAAAACTCCAAAATGTCAATAAGATGCTGCATTAATAAATGTTGTCACATTGGTAAAAAGAAATGTTGTCACATTAGAGTTAAATTTAGAGAAAATTGTTGAGCTTTGTAATGCCGGTTTGTGACCTAAGTAAGATCGTTAAAATGCTGAAAGAGGTCTTTTGACGTGTGCCAAATTATTATTATTTTTTTTAGGGAAAATTGGAAAGGAGACTACAAAATCACTAAGGAGGAAATCACAAAACAATGGAAAGTCAAAATGGCTTAACCACAATGCTTAGATATCAAAGTGCAATCAAGTAGAAAAAGAAAAGAAATGACAAGAGATAACACATGCAAAATACATATAGATCAGATTTGCGAAGTTCTGTAGCAGTCCGAATAAATCTCGATTTTGTTTTATTTTTTTACCGAAACGCGCAAAATCACAATTGATGCTCTGCCAGCAACCACATTTAAGTGCAGTTGAGCTAGTGGTACTTAACTGCAGTCAAAAAGAGTGAACGGTAGTTAACTACCGCCAGAGGCCAAAAACATATTTTTCATGTGTTTTTAGAAGGAAAAAAAAACACATGTAAGAAAAATAATTTTCCTATTCCAATTTTTATATGAAATTTATGTTGAGGTAACATTATTTAGCATGGTCTTAGACTCCAATTCTTATCGTAAAATAAGTGTACACTGACATAGTATACTAATTAAATTCTTATTTCTAAAAATAAGGTGCTGTTTTTATTAGCTACATATAAAAACTTTGAGTACTTCTATGATTAGTCCCCATTCTTCATGATATATTTAAATGTAATAGTTTTATTTGTTGTTTGTGTTAAACAAAAGTCACAAAATAAACGTTTAAAAAATTACGAAGGCACTGATAGGAGTTGGGTCTTTTTTTATGAGCTCAAGTACTTGTGTCTGGTGAAAAGGAATACACTCCCACAATGTAATAAATCAATATAGTTTAAATAGGTATTAACATTCACTGTGTCACACGAGTTGAAGAGAATTTCCTCCAATGAAATCCATGGAAAAAAAAACTAAAACACAAAAGAAAGCTTAATGTGGTCTTTCTCCAAAAACATATTTCAATTTTGATAGAACAAGAAAAAAAGTATTTTTAATGACAAATGTTAGTATGTTAATTGTTATATTAATATTTTCTCTCTTGTCTATATTCAGTCCATGAACCTTTAACTCATTAACTCCTTTAATCTCTTGGTTGAACCCAATGAACTACCCATCTCACACACACAAATAAAAATAAAGATTAACGTACAAGATTATTTTTTTGTTTATTACATAACTTACAAGATTATGATAGATACTTTGTCAAAAAATAAAAAAGATTATCATAGATACTTGATGGAGAAAGTTCATGAAAAGGAAATTAAGTTTGACATTTTATTCATGCCCTTAAAAAGACTATAATCATACCAACACAACCCCATGATTTATTGTCACCTGTTCAATAATATTAAAAGATTATTTACTTGTGTTGGTTTCAATTTTGAAGTGTGCTTCACTCAAAAGTATGGATATTTGATTATTTCCGATGTTAATTTTAGTAGGTTAGTTTGGTTTCTTCAAAAGAAAAATCAAGTTTAACGTGACTTTTCTCTTGATTTTTGTTCGAATTCAATTGAACATACAAATAAAATGATTAGAATTTGCTAAAAAACATGGTCCTCTGCCCCTCTTCTACCCAAATTAAAACAAGCCTAATTGCACTTGACCCAAAAATACAAAGATTTAGTTATTTCATCGCAATATTTCTATGAAATTTATGTTGAGGTGGCATTAGTTAGCATTGTCTTGAGAATAATGCTAAACATAGCGGCAAATTCCCCCACGAATTCTTCACGACCGTATAATACCACCTGCATTTTATTCCACTAAATCAGGGATTATTATATTTATAAAGCAGGTTAGCCGCGTTCTTTTAAAGCACAAATACACTTCGTGAAGTTTTCGGAAAAAGATTTGTCGTTGTAAATAGCAGCGTTGTTGTCTTGAACTCCAACTCTTATCGCAAATGTAACCGTTCTTTAAAATTAAAAACTCCAAAATAAAATGTCAATAAGATGCTACATTAATAAATGTTGTCACATTATGGTGAAATTTAGAGAAAATTGTCAAATTTTGAAAAGTAGGATTCTGACCTAAGTGAGAGCGTTAAAATGTTGAAAGAGGTCATTTGATGTGTGTCAAAATATTTATTTTTTTATAGAGAAAATTGAAAAGGAGACTACAAAATCACAAAGGAGGAAAACATATATGGGTCATAATAGACAAAACAATGGAAAGTCAAAATCGCACAACCACAATGCTTAGAGATCAAATTGCAATCAAGTAGAAGAAGAAAAGAAATGGCAAGAGATAACACATGCAGCACCAAAGAGCTTCATAAAAAGGAAAATAGTTATAACATTTTATTCATTCTCCTAAAAGGCTATAATCATATATACCGACACCGTCCCATTATTTATTGTCTCTTGTTCAAAATTATCAAAAGATACTTTCCATTGTTGCGTGACTGTCATGTTGTCCAACCCATATGGCAGCAACTTGGTTTTAGATTCCACAGGGATCATTCTCAAAATCATTGCATGCAATGGATGCATCAGTTTTTGAAACTAAGTGGTGATCATGTGATTGATTGGTAAGAGGTATTTGACTTTGGGAGAGTAGTCACTTTAGTCCCTGAATAGGAAAGAAGTCGTCATTGTAATTCCTGAATGCAGATAAATTGCAAAATAGTCCTTGAATGTAGACTATGTTAGTCAATTTAGTCTCTGAATGTATGCTCAGTTAGTCACTTTAGTCCTTGAAATTGACCAACAGAGTCTACATTCAGGGACTGTTTTGCATTTCTCTGCATTCAGGGACTAAAGTGACTATTCATTTCCCGTTCAGGGACTAAAGTGACTAATTTCCCATTTGACTTTTATTAGTGTTACTATATGTGGTACATTAGGTTATATAGAAACCAAATGATTTTCTCGGGGAAAAGATTTGAGGTGCATGCAACAACAATTATAAATCTTTTTCTGATAAATTTGCAATGCAGTTAGGCATGGTAATGGGGTGGGGTGGGGACGGGTATTGTCATTCCCATCCCCATCGTTTACTCCCATATACTTATCCGTTACCCTACCTATATTTAACGGGGATGAGAAATTGAATCTCATCCCCGTCCCCAATGGGTTCGGGTATTCCCGCCCCATCCCCGTCCTAGAGTGAATCAATTTTTTAATAAAAAAAGAGTTTTTTTAAGCTTCAATGGTAATTTTGTAATGTATTATCCAACGATTTGCGTTCATTTTAACATTTACTTATCTAATAATTCGGTTGCTCCTTTAACTATCAATGAAAGTTCTTATATCATGACAATTATCAAACCAAATAACATGACATATCATTATCAACCCCCTCAACAAAAACAAATCGGGGTGGGTTCATATATCCATGTTACCCGTCTCGTACCCGTATTTTGAAATCGGGGAAAACCTAAACTCATACCCAAACCCAGTCAAATCGGGGAAAATCCGTCAAATCGAGGGTTGGTTTGGGCGGGTATCCATGGGAACGAGTTTTGTTGCCATGTCTAAATGTAGTTTACCCTCACATGATTCATAATCATTCTGTAGAGATGACTGGTTAGATTTTCCAACGAGACTGGATAAAATGCAACACGGATGGAGTGTTGGTTAGAAATGACCATTACGCCGCTTGTGGACCCTAAACCTTATTTGAGATGAATCGGGAGCGTAGTGTTACATATATTAAATAATATATAAATAAATATTAATATGTAATTCTTATGTAATAGATTAGTAATAATATATTGTTATGTATATTAGTAGTTAGTATTATATATTAGTAGTTAGTAGTTTTACGGAGTTAGGAAATTATGGTTAAGAAATTAACTACCTCTTCTACTCTATAAATATATATTGTATGTGTAAGTAAGATATATGAATAAAGAAATAATGAAATTCTAGTATTAATTCCTAATTTCTATCGATGGCGCTTTCATCTTCAAATTCTTATTCATCTTCAAACCTTATTTCTTCTTCACACTCCATTCGAGGCGGTTTTTATATAAATTTAGGCAGTTTTGTCTGGTGCTTATGGCAGAGATGTGGGACATTCTAACAGTAATTCTGATATATTGACAAACGAAATCGACATCGAGTTGAACTGTGCGATTTCGGTAGAGCTTATTAATAAAGGATGACCCCCAACCCATCCTTGTGCTTCTATTGTCTCTCTTGTGAACCGCCTTAGGATGAGAATTTGACGGGTCTCTATCAATAACAACATTTATAGGCAGGCGAACAAGGTTGCTGACTGGTTTACGAGTTTTCTTTCATCTCTACTTACGGATATCCATTATCGTAATCGTCTTCCATCAAGTTGTGTTAACCTGTTATGGCAGGACTACGTTGATGTTTTCTTTAATCGATGCGTCGGTTTGTAGTTTGGCGTAAGGGCCTTCATCTTAATACAAATAAAAGATAGTCCCACACAATTAATAATTAAGGTGACATTGTTTCTATGTATTTTGATTTTTGGTTATCAAAATTGAAGCATTAATTTCTTTTACCAAAATTGAAGATTTTATTTTAAAATATTTAATTAAAATTAATATTAAAATATTAAAACTTTAGAAATTTTCACTTTTTATTTAAATCTTTTAGTCCAACATATTTCAACAAGAGGAATAATACTTGAACCACAAAAAATTGAAAACTTTTGAGACAATCATATAAAATACACCAATACAAAGATTAATTTGATTGAAAGATAAGAAATACAAAATTATTATTAAATGACAATCATATAAAAATATGAATCACACATCCTTTAAATTGTTGAATTAACTTTCGAAAATTGCTCTTCTCCTTTTTAAAATTCTCCATTCTCTTAATTCAGCTTGAGTTAACTTACACTCAACATTTTTCAACGTGAGTTAACTAACAGTGATACTTTTAAGATCGATTGAACCGACTTAATAAGTGATTGAACCGGTCTTAAAAATGTCAATGAATTAACTCATGTTAAAAAATGTCGAACTTAAGTTAATTCACGTGAAAAATACTGAAACTGAGTTAACTCACGTTGAGTTAAAAAATGATAAACACTGAAGAGAGAACAACAATTTTCTTAACTTTCTCTCTAATAATTATTCGATCTTTTTTCACTAGCAGGAGGATGGGCCTAAACTCCACTACAAGTTTCTCCTTTTTGTTGGGTCCAATATTTCAACTATTCAATCTCCATTAACAACTTGTACAGCCGCAAAAATTGAGTGAAGCAATACCAGAGAAAAAGAGATAAAAACGACAAGTGGAGAAACTGTAGACAGAGATACAATGTTCTTAGAATCCACAGGAGTAAAGAACCAGAAAAGGGAATGGGCCCTAAAATGTCTGGCCAGCAGTGTTAGCAACAGTATTTCTTAGAACGCGACATTTTTCTAGTATTTTCTCTAACATTTGTTTTTTTACTGAATGAAATAGATATGGGTCAACCATTTTTAAATTCATCCAATAAAAAATGAACATTAAAGATAGTGTCTTTCTTGTAATGGTGGCCGAGGTTTGAACCCCGGACCTTACATATATTATGTATCGTCCAGGACTAAAGATAATGTCTTTACTGTTGAATACACAATTTTCAAAAATAATTTTATCTTTTTATTAGCATTTTCCTTTTCTTAATCACTGTTCCTTAAAAAAAATCTTAACCATCATGATTTTTTTTCTTCTTACAACAGTGATAGCAGCAGGTATTTATCATGGCATGCATGCATGTGCATGTACTTGCAATAGTAGTTTTTCCTAATTCCTAAAGATTTCTAAAAATGTTCACTTAAGACATTATTTTCAATACTTCTACCTTATTGAATGAAGCTTATATAAGGCATAGTTTTATGTTCAATCTATTCTATAAATAGTTTGGAATTTTTCTTCATATAACAAGAAGACACTACATAATGCTAGTCTTAAAAAAGAAAAAGACACACTATACTGCGTTTTGTTATAGATTTCATTTACCTTTTTGTTAGAGAAAAGTGTATGTATTGGAAGAGAAAATGAGGTAGTGTAGTTGCATGGATGCACGTGCTGTGACGGTAACAATGCCGACAGACACTGCATTCTCTCACCTGAGCTTTCACTTCTTTTTCGTACATATGCAATTCTATGTTTGATAGTAACATATTAACCTACGGGGTTCCACCGCCGACGATGTGTCTCTTCCTCGTCACTTCAAACCCCAATGTCCATATAATTGAAAATATATTAAGATACGTTAATGAGTCCCACTTTGAAAGAAAAATTGTTTGAAATAAGTGTTTTATAAGTTAATGATGTTCCAAGTCGATTATGTAAGGATGAGTTACATCAAATACGAAATATGATATGGTATTGTAGTCTCTGTCAAAATCTGTTAGGTCATCTGCTATCAAGTTTTATTAATCGGGTTATCCATTATTTATATCCACACACCAAACTTATATATAATGTTGAATGTGGTCGAGTGTGCTAGAGTTTCAGGATGAAAGATGGTCTAAACAATTGTTTATAATTGATGGTAATTTTCGACTCACAAACCGACCGATTTTATGAAGTTGTGTTAGAGTCAACCACATGTTTACAAGTTAGAGTAATTCTCATTTCACAAACCAATTTTATGGAGTTGTATTAGAATCAACCATATATTCTAAAATGAAATCCTCGTCTAAGATCTAGTACATTATATCCCTATCAAATTTTTCGACATATCGAGTTGAGTCAATATAAAATAAAATGGTGATGTTGACAAAAAAAAATGGTGATGCAATATTACGAAGTTAAAGACAAAGAAATGTTGATTAAGTTGAAGTCAAATGTTTCCTTTGGAAGCAATAAGCAATTATTATAAATGGAAAAAGACATTGGTCAAAGAAAATAAAAAGGGTTGCGGTGTTGTGTGCGGCGGTGTGTGGTTGTTGTTGGATGTTGTTTTGTCTCAAAGTTTATGAGTTGTATATGTGGCCAGTAACCACGTCTTTCAAAAATTTTCTGTTCTTTCCACCCAAAGACAAAATATGTCCTTTTTTTCGACAAAGTATCCCTGCATTCTTATGACAATTCTCAACACAAATAGCTGTTCAAACCTTTATAATAGGCAACTCTCTTGTTAGTTCATTGATCTATTTAAATGTTGATCACATTATTTATTTAAAGATGTTTATATTAAATATGTTTTTAAACAATCAAATTAATGTGTCATATCAGAATTTCAGAAGGTAAGACTCAGATTTAAGAAATAAGACTCTGACAATTGCAAGTCATATTTAAGCCTTAAAATTTTTGACAGATCAGACTTAAACTTTGCAAAGCCTAACTCAGTCTAACTACTCAGATCTAAAAATTAGATTGTGACAAATCGCAGGCCATATTTAGGCCTTAAAATTTTTGACAGATCAGACTTAAACTTTACAAAACCTAACTCAATCTAACTTATTCTCACGCATATATGTAAGGCACGTAAAATCATTCCTTACTATAGTAATCAAAATCCACTCCCTCAATAGCAAAAATATAGATATAGAATGGTGATAATGCATGATTCTTGCAATCTATGCAGAGTTGTTATCACGATTGGGTTGACGTACACTCATCGCCCCGTTTGAAAATAAGCGACTTAGCTGGCTGTTTTATAAATATTAATGCATGATTTGACCTTTAATATATTTAATTGTTTTTTAGAATAAATATATTAAAAAATTAATATTTTGAAGATATTTTGCATATTTTTGACTAATCTTTGAAAATATTCAAAGATCAGTAATAAGTAAAACCAAAGCGGATGAAAACCAACCATCATCTAACGTTAAAAAAATATCTGACGGTAGAAAAGCATTCGTGATATTTTATGAAAGACAAATTCGTTGCATTTATCTTTGAAAATTGCTAAAATTTTCGCGTAATATACACGATTTCCTATTTGAGACAGCTTCTCTCTCTTTTTAATGCAATTGCTCTGCCTTTTGCTTTTAATTTTTTTAATTAAAAAAATTGCTTCAAAACAAAATCAAAGCATATATTATATATTAAATATATCAACACTAATAAAATTAAATAAGATTTAGAATATAGATTCCCTCAAAAAAAAAAGATTTAGAATATAGATGTGTCTAATATGCGCGCACCTCTCAAAAATAAGCTAAAGGTGAACCTTTACCATTTCTAAAAAAAAAAATTGAGAATGAAAATACCATTTTATCAAAACTTACAAAATATTTATGCACGGTTTGGTTCGAAATTGAAAATCAAACTAAAATTTGATCTGATTTAAACAATTTTCACAAAAGAACACATTTAATAATATTACATTTTCTATGGTTTTTGATTTTTTATTTTTTTTATCTTTTTGTGTTTTTACTTTTAATTTATTTGAATTTCAAGACCGATCATCACTGCCTTATCCGTAAAACCAAATAAATTACTACCATTTTTTTCTTTCCATTTTTTCATTACAACAAAATACTATATATTATTATTTTTACTTGAAAATTCTTGAAATCAAGGAAAAAGGCAATCACAATTCCAAGAGAGAGGGAATAAAACATGATGAGATTTAAGAGGCACTTGAGACACTTGAGAGGCATTTGAGAGAAGCACGATGCCATGAATTATGAAGCAAAAGCAAGTGTGGTAGTGCCATATAGCATTACTCTTTATCTTTTTCCTTAAGCAAATTTCGGTTATTTGACACAATATTAAAGCTCGAGATATGAAGATTCTAATTTTGCAACCTATATTTGGAAATTTCGAATTAACTAAATATGAACATTAATACATTGAAATTGATGGACCAGCTATATATATGCTTGAAGTTGATGAGCCTTGAATGTGTCACCTTTCTTAAGAACTGAAAACCTGAAAAACCGTATTTTGGACCACAATGAAAGTGAGACTTACATAGAAACGTCTTCCATGGTTAATAATTGCTCACAAATCAAAAGAAGAAGCTGAAAAATTAAAGAAGGGCGTTGGGAACAAAGATCTACACATCTCTATTGCATTAATTTTATACTTCCATTTTTTTATGAAACTAATTTAAACCACCGCAAATAGTATGAAGAAGTGTCTTCAAAAGAAACCAAAAATAAGTGTAACTTTAAAAATTAATACTATATATATATTAAAAGACTTTAGGTTTAATTCCTAAACCAACCATGGGACATTAAGTTATTAGTACCCTTTCAACTAACAAGATCCCAAACAAATTACTGAAACTCCTACAAAAAAACAACTACGGTACGTCTAGAAAATTTTATTGATAAATATTTAAATTTAATATTTGAACCCATTCTTGCATTTGTTTTTTTCCTATTGAAATGAAATGTGATAAGAGAAAGTTGGAGAAGAAATGATTGATGAAAATATTAAATTTGACACCTAACTAGCAAGTATCAGTTAATCAATCATATATGAAAGAGAATTTGCTTGCACCAAATAATTTCATATTGAGATATCTTTTCTTATGTCCTATATGTTACTATTGGAGCCTACTTGTCTTATAATGTCTGTTTATATCAGATTTTGTGTAGCACATGAATCCTGCCAAATATTTGCCACTACGTTCTTATTTTGTGAAGATATATAAAGTTGATGGTTGTTTAGTTACAGTATCAAATAAAATATGAAGAATATTTTTGAAGTGAAAGAATCAAAGGAGGAATTTTTTTAGTAGAGATCGTCTCCATTTCTTAAAAGAATTGATAATATCTATTATTATAATTTTGGTGTATAAATATCTAATTAATGTGACATTCTAGAAATATGTGCATTTATATTACTCCCTCCGGTCTTAATTACTCCCTCCGTTTTTAAATATAAACAAATTTTACTATTTAGGTCCATTCAATTAATGATGTATGTAGTCCATGTTATGAACTACATACATCATTAATTGAATGTACCTAAAAAGTAAAATTTGTTTATATTTAGAAATGGAGGAAGTATAAGAGAAAGTTTGGTCAACAAAAGTTTATGTATCTGGACTGAATTTTGAACTGGATACATCAACTTATGTTGACTCAATATTCTCCTATAAATAGGACCGGAGAGAGTATCTATTTAATCCAAAACTATAGTAATGAATATTGGAAAATAAAGACGATCTCAACTCGATTTTTTTTAAGCAGATTAGTAGTTTATAGATTCTGTGCTTGCTGAAATTAATTATGAGAGCCAAGTGCTAGTTAACAATTAGTAGGTCAGACTGTGATATCTCAAGCATCTTGAAATGATTTATAATTATTTTCTAATTGCTAATTAAAGCAAATCATGCTGATTTTGGTCATTTGGAGCGCTTACAACGGAATGCAGAAGCATGTGACCATGGAATCTCATTGATTCATCATCCTCTAGGAAACTTGGTTCAACATAATCACATGAATATTTAAAGAAAACATTGGTCGTACATCTAAATCATGGAAGAGAAAACAGTAGTCATAGATCTAAATATTCATATGATTTGCATTGATTTGTTATAATCTCTTTGTCTCGTTTTAAGTGTAATGTAAAGTTCATTATGCAATTTTTTAAGAAAATTCTGGAGGGTAATAGTTTTTTATGATAAAATTATTTTTATTGACTAACATACCTTTATTAAAATTATTTTTGTATGTAGATTAAGAAACACTGGACCACAAAATTAACAAAAACATATTGATACTTAAAATGATAAATAATATGAGATTTTTTTTTCTTCCAAATGTTACACTTAAAACATCTCCGATGGTCATTTTATTGGAACCTACTAAGAGTTTCATGCACTATACTAAAAATTGACCCCTCAATGTGACGTGGTACTTATGGAACTCATACCTATTTTGCTCAAATAGTAAAATAAATTATACAACTCATAAACAACCCATATTCTTATAAACAAGTGAGTGTATTTTAGTAAATCTCATATATATATATATATATATATATATATATATATATATATATATATATATATATATATATATATATAGGATCGAAGGGAGTATAATTTTACACTTTTCATACATTAAAATTCCTCCCCTTATGTCATCGAAGCAAACACAAAATATTTTAAAATCTCCTTCATTCCCTCCCCTTCTCTTCCCCTTTCATCCAATAAGATCCCTTTCCTCATGTCTCGGTAACCAAACATGCATTTATAGTAACGACTAGTTTATGACCAGGGTCGGACCTTGGGGTATGCAAGGAGCTCAATAGAGTTGGGCCTCTCCAATGTATGTGTCTCAAAAAAAATTATAGCCCAGTAGTACTACTAAGTACTACCCCACTAAAAAAAATTCCTTATTTTCTTGCTCTCTGATACCACGTGTTCCATCACCATCACTCCATCAGACTTTTCTTTTCTTCTTCCCCGATTTGATTTCCTTTTCCTCTTCTGTTGTCTTGTTTTAGGCCGATTAGAATTGAGTTCTCTTACTTTTGGTGTTAGGTGAGTGTTTTTTTTGGAGGGTGGTTTGAGGTTCCTCATGTATAAGGTAGTGACTTTCACCTTTGGGTGTATCGCATATATACGGCATCTTGTATTTATCTTTTAAAAATTTTAAATAGAACATTGTTCTTTTAAAAAACATACGTTTTATTTTATTACAGACATCTTTTCACTTACAGAGCCGAGCCTCCAGATTCGTAGGAACGACTCTATTTATGACGCATAAGTGAAACAAGTGTTGTATCACGGATAAGTTGGTTGTTTTCGATTAAATTAACAAGTCTCCGTTATTGGGTCAAATGAAAAATGAATAAACTTAATGACTTGATAGTGAAAAAAATAAGTTTGTACAAAGTAAATTAAAAGATTATCTTATTTATGTACCTTAGATTAATTAGCTATGATTAGTTACTTCTCACTACCTCCTTCTTTTTCTTGTAGTTGGATTGTAGAACGGTTGTTAACAGTTGAAGTATCCATCATACACTTTTTTAATATAGTTTCTTTGCTTTTAAAAAGAACATCACTGAATAAGCTAATGAATGACTTGTGAGAATTTTATAGTGTTTTGTGCTTTTTTTATAATTAAGACAAGATTAGACAGTTTCATAATACTAATCACGTCATCGGAATCCATTTCCAAGAAGGTAGTACATGACTTAAACAGAATTTAGATGGAAAGTGAGTCAAATAGATCGACCTTTTCACATAGGTCAACTACTAAGATGTTGATTAATTTCATGATTTGTAGTTAACACTTTCCTTTTTGTTGACAAATCGAGGTTTCAACACTATCAAGTACTCCCTCCGTTCCATAATAACTGAGACATTTGAGGGAAAAAAAAGTATCACAAAATAACTGAGTCATTTCATTTTTCAATAAAATATTAATTACTTTTTTCTTTTTATAACTCTAATTAATACTACTTTCATCATTCTCAATTCAATATATTTCATTTTACATTTATGATAGTAGAGAATGCACCAATACATAACAAGTGCACTTAAAACTATTTTTCTCTCTCCTTCATTTATAATTTTTTTTAATACGTGTGAAATGAGTTTTTGGCTCAGTTAATCCGAAATGGAGGGAGTATCTTAACTATGTTGTATAATGAGTCAACTTACGCATAAAGAGCATGAGTGAGGTAGAAAAAAACAAGTATATGTTTACTGTTGAATTAATACACACTCTCAATCTAGAAAAGTTATACACATCCACTAAATAATTTAAGCAAGTTTGTCACGTCAATTAATAAATTATGATAATTTATGTGTTATCAATTTATGAAATAATATGACAATACATTATTAAATGGTTGTTTAAATTTTTTCTACACTGTTTATATAAATTTAACTCATGTTTATTTAAGTGAATGTGAACCCAACGTCTAAAAGTATTTAATTTTTTTTGTTTAAAAAGATGATTTAAATATGATTGTTTTTGTTAAATAATCTAGTGGCTAAACAATCATCTTTTCAACGTGAATTAGTTGGATGTTCGGTGTTCGAACTCTATCCACTACATATATTATACAATGTCCCTATCAACTAAGTTAAATTTACGTGAGTTGATTTAAATATGATTTATGTTTGCATATTATCAAGTAATTTGGTCGATGTAGCCAATTTCAATCAATGGAAATAAGCTTGGTTGTTGTTTCTTTAAAAAAAAACTTGGTTGTTGTTGTTGTAAAATATTTAAAATAATTGAAAAAACACAATCTGAATTTCGTATATTGCTACTATCATTATATTAAATTTTTATAATAAATTATAAATTCACTAACATTTTCAATAATTTAAAAATGAATATTAACCTACATTAATTTTTTACACATTAATATATATTATTGCAAAATAGAATTGTACTTCCAATCTTCAACCACGTACAAATAATACATCAAATACTGGTCTGTACTTGAAAACACTAGAAGACAATATTGATGGTATTCAAAGCAATGGGTCCATTAATTTTGATTCACATCTTACAGCTATATGTGATGGGGTCACGAATTTTTGACTTTCACATAGGTGATAGATATTTAGAAATGGATTCCATTCATTAGGTGAGAAATCAAATTTGAGTTGATAAAAAAATACTATAAAAATGGGTTAAGGGTAGTGCTGAATTATTGAAACAGAAGTCACTATTTGTTATTGAGTCCAGCTACCATTGAGTTTCCTACCAATAATTTTGTGTTAGATGTTAGGAAATAACCTTATGAATTCAAATTATATACACCACAAAAAACACCTTTTGGGAACAATATTTGTTGTGCTAAATTCAAAAAATATTTAGCAATTTGTTCAAATAGGGGATCAAATAGTAAGCAAAGGTGTGCGGTGTGCCATTGAAAAACAAAAGAGTGGTATAGTCATGGTATGTGTAGAATAATTAGCAAGATGTTTATTTTTAAGAAGCCAAAAGATATATTAAACACAAGGAGATCCAATTAAACAAAAGATGTACTCCCTCCCTCTGTTTCTAATTATAAACAAATTTTACTTTTTAGGTTCATTAAATTAATGATGTATATGGTTTATAATATGGACTACATACATCATTAATTGAATGAATCTAAAAAGTTAAATTTATTTATAATTTACAACGGAGGGAGTACCTAAAAAGAATTCAGAAAAAAGTTTAGAATACAATAAATATATAAAAACATCAAGAAATGACATTAGAATGTGGAGATGCCTAAGCAAACAAACGGCTTACTCCACAAAGCATGAAAATCATAAAAAAAAAATAAAAAAAAAATTAGGCCTATGAGCTGCCTTCAACCAACATCAAGAAAGAGATTTAATCATGCCTTTCAAATCTTAGGGTTACATTCCTTTCAAATAACCTAAATACAAGGCAACCAAATTACTTAAAAATAATGACGAAAGTCTTTTATGAACAACTGACTTCCACTCAACTGCATAACATGCAAACCAAATGGAGGAACGTTACAAATCCCCAACCAATGCAAGATGGAAGACCAAATTTTGCAAAATAAATAAATAAATCACAATCCATAAACAAATGGCTAATCGATTCCTTCTTCCCACAACCACCATAATAGTCTAGTGACATTTAATGAAGAGATTCACGATGAACCAAATTATCTTTAATCGGTATTCTTTTATTAATCTCCAGGCAAGAGACACCGTTTTATTTCAGATGATTATGTGAAAGGCGCTTGAACAAGCTGCTCATCAAAGATGAACATATTACAGGCTCCTTTTAACGTATAACCTTGTTGAGGATCATGTTTCCAAACCTACGTGTTTGCTACACAATCCTACAAAACAATGTTCTTCAACAAAGAACAACTATACATATAACAAATGCTATCCTACAAAATTAGCAAGATGTCTATCACCTCAATCTGTACCTTCAAGGAGATCGGTATGTATGATGATGTATGTGTCCATTGGGGGTCTACTATATAATGTACATGTGGTCTATTGATACAGTGTCTGTTAACAAACCTAAATTTTTCTGTGGCCTTTTATGGTTGTGTGGTTACTATGGAATTTGAAAATATTCTTATTATTTAGAAAATTGAGCACAAAAATTTTCCTTACGAAAAAAAATAGGTATGCAACTATTTTTAAGATTAGCAACTGATTAATTAATAGACGAAAAAATAGGTATGCAACTGATTAATGTGCTCTAATTTTTAGGATGTCTATGGATTAAGTAATAAGTAATAGATTGTAATGTATTGGATTGATGTATCTACTTTTTTTGGTTGTGGTCGGGGTTCGAATCTCAAACTTTATATATATTATACATTGTTTCTATCAACTGAGTTAAGCTTACGAAGACTGATTGATGTATCTACGAATACTACACTTTGATTAAAATATTTTTGATTATACAAAATTATCATAAAATTCAAACTAAATGATTGTGAGCCTTTGGTGAGCATTGGAAAATCTAAGAACATGAACAAAAGCCAAGAAATTAATGACAAAAACACTGTCACTAATAGAACCCCATAATACCACATTTTGGTGTTAAGAAGTAGACAAGGGGGTAAAAAGGTACTAGACTGTAGCATTACTTTTTCATTACGTAGCCATTATTAGTTGCTTCAAGGTGAGAGGCTAATAAGATTAATAAAGTGCTTGCTCACCAAAAACAAAAAACTTAATAAAGTACAATCAGGTTACCTTTTTTTTCTTCTTTACAACAATTTATTTTATTGAATGAGAAGAAATAAGTTAAAGTGGTACTAGATCTATACAATGATGTTAAAGGGAGAAGAGTATTTCATGGACGATGGTTAAAAATGAAAAACAAATAAATTTTCATAAAAAAGTGGTGTAATATATCGTTACTTGATCAAAAGTAACACCTTATATTTTAATGACAAAATTTTTATTTATGGATTTCTTAACCAATATTTCGATGGCGGCTGTTTAGTAAAACCTTAATGTTAAATTTAAGTAGTACTCATACCTCCCAGGAGAACATCCAATAAAGACATATCATTAAAATAAATGCAAGTTACATAATCGTACAATCTATTGGAAACTTGAACCATATTCATAGTAGATACACGAAAAAGAAAATTGTTGTTCACATATTTCATAAGGCTGAAACACACATATAAAAGACGAAAATGTCCCTCGGCAGTTAACTTCTGCCGGTTTCGTTTTCCTCGACAATTAACTGTCGAATAATTGAACCAAGCCATTTTCGGTCAGTTTTTACCTATAATTCAACCAAAGCATTTCCAAAGGCAATTCTAGTCGTACAATATCTATACTCAGTCATAAACAAGAAAAATACATTATCTTTTACAATTGTCCATAATTAAATCAAACCAACATTTGGTTCAAATCACACAAACTTAAATCCCTACTTACATTCTATGCCCATACTTAAACAACACATTATAACTCATTACATATCGTTAAATTAAATCCCTACTTACATTCTATGCAGTTACATATGGAACGAACATACATATATAATATATTATCTTCCACCATATTCCGAAACAGAAATCCGACGTCACTATCCTCGCAAATAAGCCAAGGCATATAGCTTGTTGTTTTCCATGCGTGTTCATCTCTATCTTCTCCTAGGTCTATGCAAGGCATTTGAACAAATAAGTGACATATATATTGATTTTCACCAAGATGCTCAAAATAAGTGTTAAGTTGTGTCTTCAAATCATCTAGTGAGTTGGTCGGCGTTATCATAACCTTAACTGTCTTTTTCAAAGAAGAGTACCGAACATGACCTTCAATTTTTGCAACCCAAGACATGTTTAACTTCACAAAAGCTTTATGAAAAAAAATAATACATTAGGATGTAATTAAATGAAACGTAATAATCAATAAAATGTATATAAAATGCGTAAACATTAATAAGGAAGAAATTAGTATGCACTAGTTTCACCACATAAAAGTCATATTATCATATATTTATAAAAATTACATAATGTTAGTTAAATATTGGCCACAAAAAATTGGCATTACAATTTCGACCCCAAAATATACGTCGGTGTAATTTCTACCCAAAAAAAGGACTAACACCGACAAAAAAATCACTCATTAAAGACCAATTGATTGGGGGAGATCAAGTGAAATAGAATCTTCCTCATCTTCTGCAATAACTTTAAATTGTTGCTTTGGTTTTTCGGGAGTGTCCAACGAAATAGGTTCTGCTTTGTTTGATTCCTTTTGTGGTTGCGACAGTTTCTCTCCACTTTCAATAATCATGAGCTTTCAGAACAAATCATGTTGATCTAAATACTCATCTTCCTATGTCACCGCATCTTGATTCTTGTGATTGTGCCGCTTCGTAGATGATGGAGGTAGTGGACAACCATCCTTCAGAAAAATAAGCACGAAATGATTCGAAATTAACCCAAGGCACATGATGGGAGTTTTTTGCTTAGGCGGCGGTGGTGGCCCTCTTAGTGGGAAAAAAGATTCTGATTGTCCATTTTCAAGATTTGTCAACAAGACCACATACCTTTTGTAATAATTAGCAACAATGTGTCCCATGTTCGGAAAAGTCAACCACTTATCAACATGTGCAATACCACTCATATTTGCGGGAGGATGTATGCCGTTTAAAATGTAGTTATAACGATCCTCACCCGCACATACTCCCACATAATCATCTCTGTGATCTTTCAACTCATGAATAAGATGTCTATGAATCATGATATGACTTTCTTTGGTCAATCCCATGAACTCAGCTATAGGCCGAAATCCACAATGTCCATCGCCTATAACATCCACCACTTTTTAAATAAATGGAACCATGAACCTTGACATATAATCAATAGGGCTCATAACCGGAATAGATGTTGAAACCGGAATAGGCTTAGGTTTTGGATACTGAGTAAGTGGTGGAAGTGGGGAAAGTGATGTTTTACCAAGACGATCACCTCTTTTTCTAGAAAATGATGAAGTTATTGGTGACGGGGACGGTGCCTTTGCTGTGTTTTTCCTAAGTTTTCCTTGGCAGTTGACTGCCGAAGTTACTTCGGTAGTTAACTGCCGAAGTCCCCATAATTCGGCAGTTAACTGCCGATGAGTCCCATGTTAGTGATTTACATGAACTGACGTAAAAAAAACACCAAAAACAACTAAAAATCAACCGATTAAAATGCTTAATACATGATTTTTTACGTCAAAAGTGTGTTGATACCTCCTATGCTTGATGCTTCAATGATTTTGGAGCAAGATTTGATGAAAAAAAAATTAGATTTGGGGGATTAGATTGAAGCGGTATGGAAGTTGATGAGGAAATAGTGTGTAGGGGGAGCAGGTGGCTGTTTCATCTGATGAAACAGCGTCTCGGCAGTTAACTGCGGAGGAATTCAAAATCCGGCTGTAGTTTACTACCAAAGAAACTTCGGCAGTTAACTACCGAGGAATATTGAAACCGGCGGAAGTTAACTGCCGAGGGATATTTGCGTCTTTTATATGTGTGTTTCAGCCTTATAACTTGTGTATACAACAATTGTCCACGAAAAATATTCATAGTGGCAAATCCCCACATAAAGCAACATACCAATAGCCAGCCCTTCCACATCGGTGGCCTTGAGTTTGGGCAGAGAGTCGGCCGCCTAGGGTATATTTTTTTAGGCTTACCAAAATTATTATTTTTACTTAGCAGTTAATAATATATACATAATTTTATTTTTAACTCGTTTTGATTAATTCTATTAAAAATATTTTTAGAGAACCTTAGTTATGAATGAACCTTTTGCATCTAAAAATATAAGAAGAAAATTATTTGAATAATTAAAAGACAACACCTTTATCGATTCATCCATGACATCAAAAGTCTTAGGATGAGTTATGTCCTCCGCGATTGTTCAATTTCCTTTTAATAAACAAGAACTCACATCATGTATCATGCCTTTTAATTTCTCAAATATAAGATACGATTCTTTTCATACCATTGAATAACTTATGTATCCGGTATTCATTATATAAACCAAATACATAAGTTATTCAATTAATCTGAAGAAAAAACATCTCTTATATTTAAAATCGAAACGTTATTCAATTAATTTAAAAAAAGAATTTTCTCTTATATTTTAAGCCAAAACGAGTACTTGTTTAAGAGGCAAATCTCCACACCAAACATCCTGCCAATAGGAGTCCCTCCCCCATCTACTATCGTACCTATAAGCACTGCAATTGTACACTAGACTTTCCACCACAAGCATGTCAATCTATGTGGAAGTGAATAGAATCACGTTACTAACATTGTCACATGTATCATGCCTTTCAATTTTCAAATACGCTTCTACATATTGATTCAATATTGTTAATCAAACAACCTCACATCTTTGTAAATTAAATTATTGTATTTAATATTCCAAACAGAAATTTCGATTTATGATTTGATCAAATCTAAAAATTAAGTAGATATATGCCATATGTAATTTTGTACCTTCAATATTTAATTTGATGAGTACACAAATCTCAGTTATTGGATTAATCTACTAATTGATTAATTAAAGGAATCCCTAAAGATGGACGGGAGGGGCGGCAGCACAGGACAACATTTTTTTAGAGGCATCAATTTTCTTTTAGAGGCATCGACATTATTATTTTTGCATAGCAGTTACTAGTTAGTAATATATAGATATATTTTTGTTTAATTCACTTTGATTAATTTTATTGAAAATATATTTTTAGAGAACTTTGATTATAAATGAATCTTTTACAACAAAAAATGAATCTTTGATAATTAAAAGGGCACACTATTATTGTTTCGCCTAGGACACCAAAAATCTGAGGCTCGACCTGAGTACATGCATGATGCATGGGTTGTGACTTGCGATGTATGTTATGCATGCTCTAATGCTGATTATGGATAAAAGTGGTTTAGTAGAATAGAGATCAATTCCTTACACCACCATGGAGAAAGAATAGGACATCTACAATAATTGGCAGGACTGACCCAAAGGTGAGGTCACTAAAGTCCTTACTCCTTAGGCCTCAATAAGAGATGAACCCCATAGCTAGAGACATTGCAATTAAAATATAAATAATGGTAATATTTTTAAGTTTCACATACGTATCAACAGGTGAAACCTGTTCACTCATTTTTCCAATGCTACAATGTCATTGCCACCACTTTGCAGCTATGGAATTTTGAGTGTTTGGTTCCAACTGAAAAAATAAAGCTCTAGTAATTATTTACTTGTTATACTTCTTCCACTACTAATTGCAAAATCATTAAAAGAAATGCTAGCTAGCTCATAACCAAAACTCTTTAAATAAACCATTCTTAGTATAAATCAAGTACTAAAAAACTGTTTTGTACCAAAATAAACTGTTTACATAAACCATGTCTGGTATAAATCATATTGCAAATAGAATTTTAAATATTTCATTTTGTAAAGTTCAAGATCATAACAATTGTCATATGTATTTTATCGTACTCGTACAAGACATTTAATGTGGACCCGAACCAAAGGTGGACAATTGGACATCACTATTTTAAATATATTTTAATAATATATTATATTTATTTTCCTTTTTTTATTGATTTAATGATTTCATTTGTTACTGAAAATAGTAAGAGCTCACCTTTAAACCGTTAAAACCCTTGATTGTGTGTTCCATTGCTCAAATTCAAACTAGATATTCAAAATCTCTCGTGTAATATTTAACGAAAATTCAAAAATTACATCACATTTTTTTTTATTAAAGAAACATCATATATAACTAACTTGATTAGTACAAAATAAGAAAAACTTATCACTTGCTTGATGTATATGGAAAAATAAGGAAATTATATAAATAAAAGGATTTGTCAATAATTCAATATAATCATTGTTATTTTGTTACCATCTCAAGGTGGATTTTCCTATTAACAAAATCGAGAAAAAACAAAAACTGTGCAAGAAAAGGACAAATGAGCTACAAAAATAAAAGATGAAATAGAAAGTCTTTCTTTAACCTTTATTCTTGTCTTTATAAAGCAAAACATAACTATATAATGTATATGCATGATCAAAAGCACTTTCTATATATTCAATATTACTCCATCCTTCAAATAAATATATTAATATTACTCCACTTCATTTGCATGTCACACATCAAGACTCCATTTTCCAAGACACTAGTTTTTACTGTTTCAAATTATAAAATTATAACTTAAAAGATAAAACTCAACCACGGTAGCTAGTTCACATGACCATGTGAAACTAAGCATAAAAAAAAGAAAACAAAAATCTAATGAGAAAAAATGAGGGAAAAAATTATAATACAAACTAACACAAACTAAGTAACTAGCTTCTTGAGAAACAAGATATATACATAAATTTTTTGCAATCACACAAACAAGTGGAAGAATTAAGATCACCAGCCTACACTCAATAATCTCACGCATTTGCACATATAACACATATCGATAGTGGTTGGGTCGATATCAATCAATCTAAATTTCAAACTCTATTTTAGTTTAAGAAAAACAAAATCACCTTTAAAATTTAAGCAACTCGATCTCAACTCAACGACCACTTATATGTGAAATTATCAAATTATCAAACTACACGAATGTATGAGATTGTCGATAGTTGTCAAAAACAATCCACAATACATGCAAATTTGATAAAATACATCGCATTACATAAAACATCCAATCAAATTAAACTTTCTCAACCACATAAGTATAAACAAAACCCTTAAAAAAAATATAAACAAAAGTTACATATATTTAGCCCCCTTGAAAGAAAAATTGCCAAAAGGACCCCTATTAAAGGTTAAGTACTAAAAGTAGTACTATATGCAATAATTCAAATAAAAATAAAAATAAAAATAAAACCAAAAACAAAAATAAAAATCACACACACAAAAAAGGGTAGGTGACTAATTAAGAATAGTAGTTCAAGACCACAGTGAAAGTAGCGTGTTTTCTGGGTCATGCATTGATATCATGTTCAAATATCCACCATCACCATAACCATAACCATTCTCTTCTTCATTCTCATAAATGCTATTATTGCTATGATACCAATAATCAACTGGGTCAAAAAACACAAACTCAGGGTCTAATGACTCAAAACATGTTCCTAGTCTTGGTAACTCAACAATCTCACCAAGATCTTCCGGTGTTGATGAAGACGACAACGAGGAGGAGGAGGAGGAGGAAGAGGAAGACGATGGTGCCGGAGAAGGAGGAGGAGGAGGAGGAACCATAGACGCGGCTTTAACCGCGGCAGCTTGAACATCTCTTGGAGAGTTAGAAGCTGGTCTAGGAAGTGTAGCTGAAAGTTCGGGGAAGTTAAGGATTGCAGATGAGCCTTTTATAGTAAGTGCAGCTGCATCATGTGCACGGGCTGCCATTTCAGCAGTTGCGAATGTTCCAAGCCAGATTCGGTTTTTTTTTCGTGGTTCGCGGATTTCAGAAACCCATTTTCCCCATGTTCGCATTCTTACACCTCTATAAACTGGATGCTTAGTGTTAGTGTTGTTAACATTGTTGTTGGTTTCTCTTTCTCTCTTTTTTCCTCTTTTTTCTTCATCACTTGAAGAAATCAATGGTTGTTGTGTTGGTGATGAAGGTGAAGAGGGTGAATAATCAACCATTGTGTTGTTTTTGTTTTGTTGATTTTAAGGAATAGAGTACTATGATAATGAGAGGGGGTGTAGTTTGTAATGATAGTGAGAAAAGGGGTGTATTAGTGTTTTGGGAAGGAGGGAAAGTTATTTAGGAGAGTGTATTGATCTGTGTGAGAAGAGATGATGGAAAAGGGAAGAAATGAGAGGTTTTAAGTAGAGAGGGAGAGAAGAGTAGGGATATGGAATGGAAGAAAAGATAAACGTGGGGTTGAATATTGTAATTTTAAGGACCCCTCAAGAAAGACCCACACGAATGGCTCTCCTTTCTAAACCACATTATGGAGTTTGGAACTTGGTGGTGGTTTAGTGTGGAGTGAGATATCATATCAATATCAAATATTTGTCAAATATATATGGGCATAGACCAAGTATTTGTAATATATTCATGCTTCCACATGTATTAATGCATGTGCAATCACTTTTAATAATTTGATATCTAATTTGTTAGAAGCTTCCTACCAAACAAAAAAGTATGTTAGATGCTTATAAATAAAACATGTCAAAAATTTGGGTTTATTCTAATTCAAATATGACACAAAATCTGTTAATAAAATGAGTGCTATATACATCTCACTTTAAGATCATATATATTTCATATAAACAATAAATTGATCGAAGTGATAAGAAATTTTAACCCTTTAAACAAATAGTCGTGAGTTTGATCTTTGACTTATACACTCTGAAAAAAATACATATATTGTTAAATTACAAGAACAAGTTAAATTACTATTTAAGAAAGGAGAATGTTAACCATTGTTCTTAGGGCATTGGTTAAAGTACTAAAATAAATAAGTTTGTATCGAAAAGTGGTGTAATTATTGCTAAGGAAAAAATAAAGATTTGTATTTCTAAGACAAAATTTTTATTAATGGAATCTTTAATCATTACTTTTAGGACACTGGTTAGCAAAACCCTTTAAAAAATTATAATTATAGTTTTTTTTTTAAATTATAATTATGGGTGGGTCAAATACTTTATTTATTTATATTGATGTGGGATGGATCATAGAGGTGGTGAAATAGGGAGGAAGGTGATGAAAATGCCTCTAAATGGTGTCACAAACAGACAGGCTGGCAGATGCAGAGACGGCTCTGGAGACTTTGCATGGTGGCAGACATCAAGTATTATTCATTAATATACGTAATAAAAAAAATACATTAATAATAATAAAAAAATAATATATATTGCCTAAGCAATCCTTTTCTCTTTATTCTACATGGAATATTTATATCATTATCATCATAAGGTCATCATAATTAATTGATCACTTACCTCTCTTCAAACTATCTTAGCAATTATTAATTATCTTTACAGTTCAGTGATTATTCAGTTAGAAGATCAGGGATCGGGTTGAATATTAACTAGTATTCATTAACCTTTCTTTTCCTTTTTCTCACCTATATATATGACCCCTATGTCTGTGTACATTATTGGACAGTGATAATACTATTCTTGTCCTAACCTCTCTCTTTAAGATCTGAATTCAGAGCTACAAACAGCATGTAGTAATTATATTAGGTTATCTGATCTTAATCAGATGGTGTAGATTTTTTTTTTTCATTTTTTTTTTTTTAATTTATCCTAATTTAAACTTAAAGTTTGAATTGTTTGATATGATCAAACGTCTAAATATGACTACTGCAGTGCAGTCATAAGGGTTCATGTACACACTACTCTGATCCCTCTCTTTATCTCTTCATTTGGGTACCATTATATAAAGAATAATGATATTTAATTTGTACGGTTATTTTGTGACAACTTTTGAGATAATTTTTTTGTATTTTTGTTTTGTTTTTTTGCAACTTTTGAGACAAATTTTTTTTCTCTTTTCTTATCACTAAAAAACAATAAAGAGGGATAAATAAAGAGAAAGAATAAAAACACAACGTGAATGTGAGAGAAAAAGTTGCAGTACAAAAGTTGTACAAACAAATCACTATAGGAATTTGAGGAAGAATCTATTTCTTCAAAGCGTCGTCACATATTATTTCTCAACTAGAGTCTCTTTTTAAAAAGTTTATTTGGGGGTGTGGGAGTGAGGAAACGAGGAAAATACATTGGATTAAGTGGGATAAAGTATGTAGACCAAAGAAAAAAGGGGGTTTATGAATTAGGAATTTGAGATTCTTTAATCTAGCCTTCTTAGGAAATGGTGGTGGAGGGTGAAGATATAGACCGATTCATTATGGAAATTGGTTATAAAGCAAAAATATGGTCATAGATTGTAGATGATAAACAAGAATACTTCTTTGTGGTGGAGAGGTTTGAAGTCTTGTGTTAGTTTATCGGGTAGGAGTGGGGTAGGTTTGTTTGATGAGAATTTAAGAAAAGAAGTTGGAGACGGGAAAAACGCTAGATTTTGCTCGGATCCATGGGAGGACGGAGAAATTTTACGACATCGATTTAATAGACTCTTTGATGTAGCGGTGAATAAAGAGATTTCACTGGAGGAGGTGGTTCTAGATGAGGGGGTGTTAACCATGGAAAGTGGAATTGGAGAAGAAGGTTGTTTCATTGGGAGGAAGAGTTAGTAGAGGTTTACAAAAGCTTGATCCTACGGAGTGTTAACAAGGTAGAAGAGGAGAATTAATAGAAGTGGGGGGCGGGGAGATTCGATGTACACAGTTAAGGAAACTTGTTTTTATTTGGGTGAAGGTGAAAACGAGGATGTGTTGTGGGCTAAAGATGTGTTGAACCCGTTGACACCATTGAGATTAGAGGTGGGAATCGGCTATGCGGAGCTAGATTTTGTAAGGCCTAAGTCTGACATGTCAAAAACTCTAAGGCCTACGACTTATCATATGCTGACTTTTTAGGCCCGAGTCTGGCCTTCTGAAACCCTGATATGACCTCCTAGCCTATTTAAAAGCCTATTTCATATGAACATCTTTAAAGAAGTAATATGATCTAAGGTTAAATACACTAGTGAACTAATAGATCAATGATATTAAACACTCTTTTGATATTTAACATGAAGTTTTAATGAACTTTACTATATATTATATCATATTTCAATTCTTATTTATAATAATATATTTAAATATGCGAAAAACTAAGGTATACTAATAAGCTTGAATTTCTGTAAATGTTAATAAATTTATAATTTAATTCATAGTAGAATATATAATATTATTAATATATATCTAAGTAGGTCGATTTAATAGACCTAAAAGGCATTTTTAATAGCATGTGGTCTGACCTTTTATATTAAATAGGGTTTTAAAAATTACAAAGTCTTCTCTATTTAAGAAAAAAGTCTGCCCTGATCTGACCGATCATAGGCTAGGCCTTAGGCTCCCGTAGGCCGGCCTGGTCTATTCCCATCCCTAATTGAGATTTGTCGGTGCTGGTTTGGAGGCTATTCCTTCATAGATTACCCACTGAGTATTAACCTAAGCCTCAGAGCTGTTATGTTGAATTCATCGTTATATTCTGTTGGTGACTACAATATGTTGGAGACTATGAACCATATCTTTTTTAATTGTCCTACTAGTCGAGATACCCATGCTGAGCACATGTAGCGCGGTCGGGCCGTGCGGCTAACGTGTGTCGTTGTGTGATGAGGTGTCTGTTGGCGAGAACAAACATAATACTAAACAATGCTATAATAGGTGAGTAATTTTAACTAATTCAACCAATTATGTAGCGACAAAATTAGTATATTATAATAGGTGAGTAATTTTGGGTTTCGGTATCAATTATACTCTCTTTGGGTAATATTGGTAGTGGAAATGTTGTATGAGATATCTAAAAAAAATCTTTGATATAGTATTTCTGTAAAGTCTTAATTTATTTTAATTAATTTTCAAAACCGAGTTATAAAAAAAAATCAAAGTATTAGGCACAGACAATACAACAACTTTGACAGTTGTTAAGTTTTTTTATGTATGTGTATGATGTAGTATCAAAAGTAAGTATTTTTGTGCACGTTTACACAGGGACTGGTGCGATATTCAAGCCGTTCAACAATTGATATCGTTCTAAACTTATGGTTCAAATGATTGATTGATTAAAAACTAATCTAAATTGGAATATAACAATAAAATTGAGACGAGGTAGGGCAATTCACGCCTGGGGTTGGAGTCGTTGACCAAGCATTAAATAGTGCATTCTTATGATCGCTTAAACGGATTCTAGCTTTACTCAATATTATCACATATCGCTCAACAACAACATTCGTGTCCAAATGATGGCATGATTTCTATTGAATCATTTAAATGTCAATTTCCCAAACTATTAAACGATCCAATAGTCGATTGCATCGTTGTATTGTCGATTTCCCAAATTATTAAACGATACAAAAGCTTTGAGTTCCAATATTCAAAGTGATTATCAAAACCTAAATTCCATGTCTAGAACTTTGACGTATTGATAGATGATTATTCTAACCTTAGATTCAAAAACATCTTTCAACATCATTTCAAATCATAAATATAACATTAAACACAAGAATAAAATCAACTTCAAGTAAAAATTGCTAGAACCATATATTTAAGGATAAAAAATAATTCATATTAGCTTGATCAAGTACCTCTAACCCAAATGGTAGATTTAGCTACATACTTTCATAGTAGCCTTGCAAAAATGGAAGAAAATATGAAGATTCATGACAAGACTCATGATTTCTCTACAAATCTTGGGAAGAATGCACTTCTAACACTCTTGCTTCATGTTTCTCTCTCTAGAAATGCCCCCCTTCTCTCTCTCTCTAAAAATCAGAAAATATGAAAAAAATTGAATGAATCCCTTAGAAGTGAGAGAAAAAGCTATTTATATGTGGCTGAATCTGTCAAACTCGCTTAAAGCCAAAAACTCACCTAAAGCGAGTTGCACGAAATCTGCTCTGCTCCAATGGATGGGCTCCACGTGTCCCTTAACCTCTTGAACTTGCTTGACTCGCTTAAAGCACGCTTAGAGCGAGTTGGCTCTGGACAAATTTTGCTTAAAGCCAAAAACTCGCTTTAAGCCAAAACTCACATGTAGCGAGTGAGCTTTTACACTTTGGTTGATTTTTGGTCCTTGATTGTATTTTCCTGCACAAACAAGGAGTAGAGTAAGGCACATAAAGCATAAATGGCATATTTGCATAACATTGGAGATTTTCCATAGATAACTTGCAAAACAAATCACTAAAGTGCCTAAATTAACACAAGAAATATTTTATTTTTGAGCACTTATCAGTGTATACATTAGATTAGTGTTTAAATTGGGTCACATGTATCAATTATACACGCTTTGGATAATTTTCGTCAATTTAGAGTGAGTCATTGAAAGTTGGTGATTATATTTAACAAATTAATTTCAAAGATGTCACTATATTTAATAATTTCCTATTAATTTAATCTCTAACATATACTTAAAAAAAATACGGGTGTCGATCATGGCATCTTTAGACACTTATGAAGCTTCACTGCTGCCTATATCAATGGATTTTGGAACTTATAGTGTATTTATAGGAAGTAATATCGGTCTTCCTACTCCATGTGATTTTCTTTTTATGGAAAATGATATTCAAAGCGAAGGAATATCAAGCGAAGTACTTCATAATACAGTTGGCATATTATGATTGCATTGGCTTTCGTTGAATTCCAGCAACCCCTATGTTTTGCGCTGAACAATATTGAATTTTGACTAAGGCAATTGTGATTCGCGAAGCTATCATGATTTTTTCTCTCAGGAGATATAGCATTCCTTTTTTTTTTTTTTTTTGTTTTTGGTTTTAACTTGATTAAAGTTGGTCTTTCAACCTGAATCAAATAAACACCGCACTAAGATGAACAATAATAAAACATACTAGTAAAAAACGAAAAATTAAAATAAACAGAGTCATGCTAAAACGATGAAATCAAAAAACAAACGAAAAAGATCGAAAATATCTAGAAATCACTTATTTAACTAAAATATTAAGAAAACAATATGGAGGAGGTACTTTCAAGTGGATATTGACCGTAAAGCATCTCTATTCAATAGATTAAAAAGAAGAAAAATAGTGACGACTACGGTTTAGAAGGATAAAAGAGATAGAGAGAAAAAAAAATTGGTTATAAGAGATTTTTTTTTGAAAGAAAAAGGTTATGAGAGATAAATTATTAAAGATAAATTTTCTACGTTTTTTCTTAATGGTTTCTTTAACATGCATATTAAAACATTTCGAATTAGGAGGTCAAAGAAATTTACCTTTTCCCTCACATGCGATGTTCCTTAATGGATGATAGACATGACTCTCTACACTTCTTTTGTTATCTTGAAACTATTAAACTTTTTTTGGGTGAAGAAAATGAAGCTAACACTTGTCATATCGACTTCTTGTAATACTGCACAGCAAGTTTCTTTTGGACAAACAAAAAATGATATATCGAAGTAAGCCTCACAATATCATATTGTATGTTTCATTTTAAACTAAGTGTCACTGGATTTGCAAGTTTATTCACACTAACGGAAATCATCTCCATGGATTTGGCCAAATAATATCATTTAAGGAGCACTCTTCATTCAATCCCCCCTCAATGTGATATCAATCTCCTTCTTCAAAATAAAAATAAAAATATGATATCAATCTTCTTTGATAAATTAGAGTTCTGATCGGAAACATTGGCATCCTCAAACCACATATTCGAGGTGTTGTCGGTTTGGGATTTTTTTTTTTTGCGACTCACGGTTTTGTCCATTGTAGCTGTTTCGGTGAGTGTAGGTTTTGTACATAGTTTTAAAAATCGGACCGGTCATCGAACCGGTAAAGGTAGCGGGTCACTGGGTCATTGGTCGAACCATTGAGTCTGGTCGAACCACATGAAAGAATCAGATTGAATCGGATGACTCGGTCATAAAACTCGGTCTCTATAAAGTTGTTGTCTTTATATTTAAATAGGATGACTCGGGCCATACAAAATATATATAACACTAGTAAATGATAAAAAAAATATCACCAGATAAATTAAGATGATTTCAAAAATTTGTTCTTCAAATTCATTTTCATCTACTAAGACAATATTATCTGATCAAACACACACTATGAGTATAATAAATTAGAAACATTTTGAGAAAGAAAAAAAAAACTAGAAACACTTAATTTTAAGTATAATAAAATAGAAACACTTTATAATATATTATGAAGTAAAATTAAAAAGAAAGAGAGAATACAAGTTTTTTTATTTTATTTTAAGAAAGACAAAATACAACAAGTTAAAATGTTATAGCTGTAGCATTTGGTATTGTTAAATATATATAATCAATATCAACCAAAATAATAACACAACGTAATGCATTGGTGTGGTGTAGTGGTGTTTAGGGATGGCAAAGCGGGCCGGTCCGTCTTGTCTAAGCCCGCTAAAACTGAGACGAGACGAGTCGAGTCAAATTTTGTGACCGAGTCCAAAATCTCACCCCGCCCCATTTAGTGGCGAACTTGCGAGTTGGCGGGCCGGCCCGCCAAACAAAAAACTTTTTTTTTACAACTTAATTGTTACAAAAAAAACTATGTTGCTTTTATCGTAACAAAATATAAAAGAATAGGTAGCAAATAAATTACTGAAAAACAAGATAATTATCAAATTGTCGAATTCAACATCATAACTAATAGTAGCAAATAAGGCAAATGTGCAACGTAAAACAAATCATAAAATAAATCCAACAACCAAGATAAATTCAAAAGTATAAAATAAGTCTCAAAATAAATCTAATAACAAAAATAAATCCAAAAGCATAAAATAAGACTCAAAATAACAAATTGAAACACGAGTTAAGCGGGCCGCCCCACCCCGTGCCCGTCCCGTTTCCAACGAGTCAAGCGGGCTGGCCCGCCCCGCCCTGTGCCCGCCCCGTATTTTAACGAGACGAGCCGAGCCAACTATAGAAAGCGAGTTCAAAACTTCAACTCAGCCGCCAAAAATAGCGGGCCAAACGGGCCGGCCCGGCGGATCAGACTCGTTTTGCCACCCCTAGTGGTGTTAGCGCCTAGCATATAGTCTTCCAAACTGCTGTTCAATCCCTGCCAGGCACAGTTTGCATTTTTTTAATATATAAATAGTTGTTCATTCCTTTAACCCGGTTAGCTCAGTAAACCGCCTGTTTGCCGGTTTCAAGCGAGTTATTCTTGTTCACGTCGGTTCGCACCGATCTGATAGAATATCCGATCCATAATCAAAACCGAACCGGTCACTCCTCCAGTTCATGGTCGGACCGATTGAACCGGCCGGTCTGGTCCGGTTTTCAAAACTATGGTTTTGTACATAATCTATCCTAAATATTAATTCTCAAACAGTGTGAGATTTTTTTATGTGCTATAACAATTGTCCTCCAATTGAGATTAAGGGACTAAATGACATATGGCTTATTAGCTAGGTTCCATTGTTGACACCAATGTTCCAACCACAAGCCACATTTTTGAGATATTCTTGCTTTTAGGCATTGTGTGTAAGTCATAGGTTGAGGATTTGTATGTATTGCTAAATAACTACTTAATCTTAATTTTCGAGCAATGTAAGACTTTTCGATGTATCCAAATATAATGCAAATACAAGTAAGGAGTTAACAAAGAAAGAGAGAGGAACAAACACCAAAAATAAAAATAAAAAAAGAAAGAAAATGGTAACAAATGCACGTACGACACTTGATAAGAAATTTAAGGTATAATTTTTTTTTATATTTGTGTATTCAACATATTAAAACATCAAAAAACAACTTTTTCTACAAAAAAGTTATCAATACCAAAAAAAATCAAATGGAATACGAAGATCGAGATTACTTCCTATAAATACATTGTAGGTTCCAAATTCATTCATATAGAGACCTATTTGATATTAAGTCGTTAAACATAATTATGACCAACTTATCAGTTCAAATGTAAATGTTTCATTCAAGGTGATATGGGGTGTAAGTGGTTCGGACAAAACCAGCAAAACCGAAAGTTCAAACCGAACCAAACCAAAAAATATCCGACCTTGTTTGGTTCGGTTTGAAATCGATCCAAACCAATTGAAACCGATCTAGTTTGGTTTGGTTCATGGTTTTTCATTTCGAGATCCGTGAAACCGATGAACCAATCCGATGATAACCACACTCCTTATTTTACTAATATTATCCTACCTCACACAAACGTATGGTTAGGCCCAAAATTAAACAAAATACTTTTTAATCCATTCATTTTCTCTTATCTTCATCTCATCTCATCAGTTGACGATTCACGTTGGAATTGGATTGATTTAGTTTGGATGTTTTAATTTAATTTCATGATGTTTAAATTTCAGAATGTTTTAATTTCAATTTGCATGGATTTGTTATTTTGACTATGTTTTAGTTTTAGGATGTTTTTTTTTTGGAATTTTTGTGTTTGTTGATGAATGATGCATGTATGGATCATGAATGATTAAAATATTTGAGTTTGATGATGTGGTTTTTGAAGAATGATGGACGAATGAATGTTGGATCATATGTATGAAATATTGAGTAAGGTTAGTTATAAAAAGTTGTTTGAAAAATAGAGAACATGAAAAAACAATATATGAAATATAATTATACAAAGATCTATGAAATATTTTGTGAGAATATGAATTTTTTTTAATTGTATTTTTAAATAAACTGATCAACCGAACCAATCCAAACCGATTAGTTTGGTTCGGTTTCTTTTTTGAAAAACAGTGAAAATCGAACAAATCCAAACCGGTGAAGGTTTCATAGGTCAGACATTTTTTTGACTGAAAACCAATCCAAACCGAACCGTTACACCTCTAGATATGAGTAGTGTCTTACAAACTCCTTTTAAAATATTCACAATCTTAAAAGACCTTTTGAAAGCGTCCTATGAAATCAATAACAAATTTGATAGTTTACTCTTTTTTTAATATACTAATTACCCCAAAACAAATTACTATATTTTAATTCTAGGTTCACATCTCCTTTTATATACTTTGTTTATGTTTTTCATTGAGTTACCTTTGAATTTTCAATAAAATTGTATATGCTTTATAGATTTCAAGTATAATATTTAAATCTATATTTGCACCCCCTAACATTTTAGGCAAACTCAGTCATTGCATATAGGAGAAAACTTGAAGATTAATATGTACTTCCTATGATATTCTTACCACTAATCTCATGGAAGGACTTCATCACTTTCATCCACATGTAGAGTAACATAGCAAAGATTCAATAATATCCCACAACCGATGGAGTTACAGATAAATTGGCGTTGGCATAAGGTAGTCCACATGAGGATGAAGAAATTAAGACCCATCAAGTCACCATAGCTGTTTCACAATTTCCATTAATTTCATATTCAATCATTCACATTCCCATGCCTTAAATCTACACCCTTATCAAATAAAAAGAGTACAAATCTCAGATCATCATACAAATCTTAAATGAAGCAAATTATTTTCCTCCACATGTACATATAAATAAAGATAACAGTAACTTGATAAAAAAAATAGATAACAGTAACAAAAATAACTATGATGTCATATCATATACTACACTATAATTTTGAATGTGGAAAACACCATAGAAAAGGGATAATAAGTTTGTCGTCTCTGTTCATTCTCTAATTTGTCGTATACATGATTTTATTTGAAGTGTAAAAGTCCAAATCAGTACAAATTATTTGATTCCCCTCTCTTTTAACTTTGGTGGACTAATTCCTTCGACTTTAAATGGAACCTCTCTAAATAGATGGTGAGATTAGACTCATCCGATCAATCGATTTTCAGATCATATGTTTGATTATTTATTTTTTAATTTTTAATTTTAATTGATTTTCTTAATCCACAAAACCTGAAATCCAACCCAGTAAAACATGGATTGGTTCATTGGTGTCAAAATCACGATTTAAATCGCAAAATCCAGGGTTTTTCAACTGTACACACCTTCAATGAGTCTAATCCATTGCAAAATCCAAAAACAAGAAAAACTCTATTAAGATCGCATCGAAATCACAAAATCGTGAAACCCCCCTGCGAAATCGCATGTTTTTACACGATTTTGAAGGATTCTAGAAATTTTTTTAGAGCAATGATATTTGAACAACCATTTGCTAACAACTTTTATGACAACCTCGTTTTTCTCTTTTCTCATTGGTCAAAAACAATGAAGAGAGAAAAAGGAAGAGAGAAAGAGAGAGAGTAAAAATATAATATGAGTATGAGAGAAAGTTGTTTAAAAGTTGTCAAAAAAGGTTGTACAAATATCATTTCTCATTTTTTTATATGAGTCAATTTTGACCTGATTCGTCCTTTGACCTCGTTTATACATTGGCTCTTTCTATAAAGAGTGATGCTATTTATCTAGAAGATTTGTATCCCGAGAGCACCACTAGAAAGTTTAAGCCAATCAAATGCCTGCTTGTCCACAAATCATGGGGGTGATGGATGAAATATAGGAAATGTATTCAATGCAAATTGCCTTATACCTCATTCGTTGTGATTTCGTGGCACAAAAAGTCGCTTGATATATCATTATCCTTCTATAAATTATCTCAAACCAACTTTTTTTTTCTTTCATTCTTTCACCACCAAAGCTTCGCTTCATTATACAATCTCATTCAAAATGAACCAAACCTAACCAGTTTCATTCCTTCCTTTTGTCTTCAATCATCATCGTCTAGCTTCGTAAAGCTCAATTTCCATTTCACCAACTTCGTCAAGCTCAGTTTTTCAAACGTCTTCGTCTTCTTCATTTTGTAATAGTCACTTACTCACTTATGATCAAATATTTTGTCAGGCATCTAGGATTTGCCTTTAAGTATTTTGTCAAGGGTCAAAGGTTGTTTAACATAATTATGAATACTAAAGAATATTTGACATCTAGGCTTTTAGTCATTTATGTATAAGTATTATGTGGACTTGAAACTTTGAGTCATTTATGACTATATGTCATTTATAACATATATTTAACATTATTTTTCTTTTGGTAGAATCCATCGATTTTGATTGCGACTTTACGATTTTTGATTTTGCTATCCTATATCAATTCTACAAAAGTAGTTGAGTAAATCCTTCGATTTCGATTGCAATTTTACGATTTTCAATTTTGTTATTCCCTTTTGATCTGAAGCAAAATCCTGATTTTGAGAATCTTGAATTGGATGGTCTAAGGTAACGTGTATCACATTTTAAACAGAAAGGAAAACCAAGTTGTTTCCCTCTATTATTTTTCTTCATATTGAAGTGAAATCTAGAGCATAATTTAACTTTTCTTGTAATTTGCTGCCAAAAAATCAAGCTTGTTGATAGAATTTTGGCAAGTGTACCAAAGTTATCGAAGTAATACTAAAGATCGTATCACCAGAACCGTTGTTAACTTCTAATTAGCAATTTTATTATTGAAAGAATGTATTAAATTTATGTTTGCTCTAGACAGTTGGATTGGTTTTTGTAACATAAACTGTTTAAAAGACGATAAAAGTTTTGGTTTTAGAAATCAAAGAGAAATATGGTTAAGACTTTCGAATCCTCCGATGTTCTTATATGGTAATTTTCACCCCAATTCAATCAATGTTCATCTAGTTTAACGATAGATTAACAAAGTAATTCTACTCAATCTCTTGACCTAGAATTTTCTCCGCAAGTGGCAACCCCTTAATCTCATAAGTGAATTCGAGGCCTTTGCAGGTTTTAAAGTCCGTTAATCCCTAAGTCATACCCTAATAATTGTCTATCTCTAGCTTAATTACTTAGGATAAACATATTACCTAGATTAGATTCAAAAGCCAGAGCTAGTGGTCATTCAAGTTCTAGGATCAATGTACACATTCAAGATGCTAGTGATAATAGTCAATCATAAACATATAAACAACATTAAACAGAAGGTAATATGAATTAAACTAGACTTTCATTGATATCCAGGGAGTTCATACAAATTAGGTATTCATGGAATTACATCAGATTCATCTAAGTCTCAACCACAAGGAGATTAGTTACTCATAGCTAAAATACAAGATAACTTATGCAAAAGTAAAGATTCATACATGTATTGGATAACTGACTATGAGTTTTGATGGTCTCCCACCAGATCTTGAGTGCTTCAGCTCATAAATATGCATTTTCTCTCTAAAATTTCAAATCCTTCTTGAGAAAATGAGTTTGCCTTATATAGGAACTGTGAAAATCGGCCACCGAAGTCATAAAATCGGCCCCCGAAGTCCTTATAAATTCAAATTTCAACTGCACGCTCCTGCGAAATCTGCACCCGATTTGTATAAATCGGCGGCCGAAAATTGTCGAACCTAAATGGTTCTTGGTGCCTCGAAATCAGCGCCCGATTGTATCAATGAGTTTCAGTTATTTGTTCCTTTTGGCTTTTAACTCCCAATATCACAGTTAGTTTCACATCAAAAATACATAAAAAAAAATGACTAAGAAAAGAGAGATGACCGAGTGTCATCATTTGTTTTAGAATTTTTTTTATCTTTCTTTCCATATACAGGATTTTGAAGGAATGTAAACTGTTGTTTAAAAAAATCGTACCAACACTCATATCTAAAAGTTTATTGGTTAAGATAAACCACTTATACCCCATATATATATATGTTGACATACATAGATGAGAAGAATATAAAATTTTGCTTCGTACATGTTTTTCAGATACTTATCATGAACGTTAGGAATATAATTTTGCTTCGTACATGATTTTCACATACATAGATAAGAAGAATATAATTTTATTTTGCTTCTTACATGCTTTTCACATACATAGATGAGAAATGTGTTTTTTCTTAGAAAGAATGGTTGGACCTAACACAACTTCACAAAACTTGTATGTGATGTGAGGATTCCAATGGATCACGGATGCTCTGATATGTGGGACTCTTTAACATCCCCTCACAATCATCACTATTGGGCCTGGTTCGTGGACATAAATAATGAGTTTGGTTCGTGGACCTAAATGGTGGGTGGCCCGAGAGCGGAGGCTCCGATACCATCTTAAAAATCGTGCTACGCTTAACACAATCTTACAAAACGGGCTTGTGAGCTAATGATTGCTCCTACTTATAAACACATGTTCAAACTATATTTTATCCGATGTGAGATTGTTTAGCATTTTTTTACACCAAACCGACATTAACCCAAAATATTTTAACGCTTTTGAACCTTTATACTATGATGATGATGATGATGATGATTTCCCTCTATCAGAGTCCGATATTCACGCTTATTTGTACTCCCTCTGTCCCTAGATCTAAGCACCCATTTGACTTTATTTTTGTCCCTAAATGTAAACCCTTTTTCAAATTACTAGATTCATTTATTATTTTTTTTCTTAAACATACCCCTAATTAATACTACTAACTTGTCTTGAAATATGAAAATCAAATTTAATTCACATACAAATAAAGGCTAATTTGATAATATTAACACTTAAAATAGACACATTAATTACACTAATAGCTTTTCTTATGAAATGTGTAAAATGTAAGAGGTGCTTGCATACAGGGACAGTGGGAGTATTTTATTTTCATTACCCTTGGTGCTTTTGCTGGTCATGTTGTAAAACGCTTGTATCACTCTTTTTTTTTTTTAATATATATCATTTTGTCATTAAAAAAAAATCTATATCTAAATAATGTTACAGCAATGTTACGTCGCTTAATATTGTTTTACTCGATTCATATTTTTTAAATTTTACCTTTAGATTGTAAATTTATATAATATAGATCTTTATGTAAAATCTTATACAAATCTAAAATAATTTGATATGTTTTTAACGGTGTTCTATAAAAACGAATAAACCATAATCTTTATGAGTCTCAATAACATCAAATGATTTCAGGTTTATATAAAATTTTACATAAATGATGTATATGATATAAACTTACAATCTAACGGTCAAACTTAAAAATTATGAATCGAGTAAAACAATATTGAACAGTGTAACATTATATTGGTGTAATTTGAACCCTCTTATGTATATATGGGACATTTTGATACACCCATGATTTTTTTTCCCGTGTCATGTAATTTTGATAATGATTGGTACACACATGATTAAATCATGCTTCTTGTTTTCTTACAATTGATTGCAAAATCTGAGAAGAGTACACAAAATTTACAACGACACACATTAGTATTAGTATACACTAGCCTCTTCAAAAAAAAGTATTAGTATACACTAGTTAGAATAAAGACGTAACATAGCTCCCAGAATATATCCCCCCTGTTGTTATGTATCTTAAACAGTAGCAGCTTAAATGATCTGGAACAGTTCCTTGCATTTTGTCTATGAATTATATGTATGTTTTTTTGTCAAGTAGCTTAGTGCCTAGAGCTCACACATTTAGATGTGGAGAAATGGAGTATCTAGGGTTCGAACCCTACCTTACATATAATATGCAATATCCCTATCAATTAAATTAAGCTTACTGAGGTAATTATATGTATATGAATGTACTAGACCATATGGTAAAACCATAAGTAGAATATTAACAGGTTCATTTTTAGCATGCTTTGCAGTCCGAAAATGTTAATTAGAGAATAAATATTTTAGTAAATTAGGATTTAGTTTTTATTTTACTTTTTATTTTGACCAAATAAAACAGGAGTTAGTTAAAAATTAGTTATTTTACATTCGCTTCATGAATATTTTAACCATTATTTTAAGAAAATTACTCTTCTCACTCTTGAAATTGTTCGAAAACAACCCTAACAACAGTTTATGAACAAGTTTATTTTATTATCTAATAGTTAGATGCACATGTGATGTCATTTTGGAGTTTACATTCATATTTCAGTTCTCAACTTTGTTTAGTCCGACAAAATAGCAAGTTCCAAAAATTATGTGATTGAGTTCAAATGATTAATGAACTTGCACTATGACAAATTGTTTGCAAGAATCTGAGTTCAATTCATGATGGAAACAATTTTTGGTACATCACTTACATCCCGATCGAACTCTAAATTACGATAATCCTTTTTCTCTAAGACACATAAAAGAGACAGCAAATTCAGATTTCATTCGCGACACTCAAAATCTTTGGGAGAGTCTTTTGTGCTTATAGAAAGAACAAAAAAAAAACATTTAAATCAAGGCAAATTCCATGGTACACCCACAAATTTGAGTGTATTGGTACACCAAATCATTAAATTAATAGTTAAATGTGTTATTTTTTGAAGAGAAAAATTGTTTTCTATCACCTATAATTATAATAATTAAATCTTATTTACCAAAAACGTCAACGAAATAAAATTTAATTCTTCTAAAGTTTTAGTATTCATAATAGATAATTTTGATTATTTTTTACAATAAAATGTAAAAAAAATTAGTATGATTTTTATAAACAATGAAATGATATTTTGATATTTTCTAGAAAACGCGTATTCGTTGTTGATCTTAGCAAGAAATTTTCGTACTGTTTTTAAGCGTTACCTATTACAAAACACGTATTCCTTGTTGTTTTTTTGCAAGGTTTCTGTTGTTCTCAGCCATATATTCTACCAGATTAATTGTACCATTTTGCATGAACTGCATCATAGAACTCTTTGATCAATAATAAGTGGTACTATGTACTTATCTTCTCTTGAATTGGACATGGCATTGGATTCATATATTTGGTTTGCAGGCATGTGTATACAAAACAAAACCCTCTTTCTCGTGTTCATTATATAAGAGTCTACCGTACTTGGGTTTCCATTTTATGAAAGAAGAGATCCAACTCCAAGAACGATGAAATGGAAAATACAATCCGTTAGCCTTTGCTATAGTTCGGAAAATATAATCCGAATGTGTCAAACCTCCATAAGATCATTTCAAAGACGAATTACAATATATAAATTGAGACATTTCAGATTATTTAATCCAAACCGTGTCAATACTAAAACATAAACTTTGTTGATTAGCTGAACCTTTTCATCTAGGTAACCACCGAGAAAAGTGTGAACAACAATGATTTCCAAAATTTCATCATAAGTTCATATGAGATAGGTAGTACAAGATAGAAATGGAGAACTGAAAAAGGCATGTTCAATAAAGGAGTATTATTGAAAAAAAAAAATTAATCACAATAATTTTAATTGTATATTCTCTCTATTGCGAATTATAAAATCATGTAAATCATATAATTAAGTACTTAGGTGTTAAATTAACTCTCCAAGAGTTTCATAGGCTTTCTCAAAAAAAAGAGTTTCATAGGCTTGGATATTGAATTGTAATATTTTCTGCGATGAGAGTTTGAAACCTAATCAGCCTTTTAATGTTAAGATAAACACAAACTCAAATCTATGTATTTTGTTCTAAAAGTGCCAACAACCTTTTTTTTTATCTATAGTGGCAACAACATTTGATAATGCTTTATAGGGTGCGTTTGTTTCAGCTTTAATAAAAATATATTATGAGTTGAAAGAATCTAGAGACTTTTAAAAAAATCTAAAGCTATTTCTGTTTGTTTACTATCATAAAAATCATTTTTTCAAGATTTGAAACTTTACACTTGAGTTCCTTATGTTTAGAAAAAAATATATTTTGGAAAAGCTACTGGAAATAGTTTTTCATTTTAAGGTTAAAAATGATTTTTTTAACAAACTAGATTTTTTAAAAATTTAAAACAAGCACTACAAAAATAAAAAAGTGATTTTTTTAGATGAAAAAATAGATTTTTCTTTTCAAAAAAATCCAAAACAAACGGACCCATAGTGTGTCCATATTATAAAATCCATCATTGAATTGAAAATTATTATCACATTGATCATATCTACAAAATTTAATGTAAATCTAAAATCTATTTTATGTCGATGAGATTCATCAAAATTAATTCGTTTGATAAAAGTTCATAAGACACTTTAATCTTAAACATTCACATACACCTCATTTTATATACCCTTTTCATATCACAGCATCAATAGATCACATATATCACTTCTTTCTTTTTTATTTTATTCTCTCTCAAGGGGTATACAACGAACAAAGTGTACACTAAACATTTTCCAAACTAAAAAGGGTAGGTAACGTTAAGAAACATATTTTCTGGGTCATGCATTGATATCATGTTGAAGTTGCATCCATTACCATAACCATTCTCTTCTTCATCACCAAAGATGTTATGATACCATGACTGAGAATAATCAACCGGGTCCAAAAACACAAATTCGTTGTTTGGGTCTGGTGACTCTAAATATGTTTCGAGTTGTGGTAGTTCAACAATCTCACCAAGATCATACGTAGTTGAAGAAGAAAACGACGAAGATAATGGCATCAGAGAAGTTGGTTGAGCAACCATGGAAGCGGCTTTGGCGGCTGCAGCTTGAATATCTCTTGGCGAGTTAGAAACTGGATGAGGAAGTGAAGCTGAAAGTTCAGGGAAGTTAACAATTGCCGTTGAGCCTTTTAAGGTAAGTGCAGCCACGTCGTGTGCACGCGCCGCCATTTCAGCTGTGGCGTATGTTCCGAGCCAGATTCGACTTTTCTTCCGTGGTTTGCGGATTTCGGATACCCATTTTCCCCAAGTTCGCATTCTAACTCCTCTATAAAGTAGAGGATTAGGGTTATCACTCTTTTTGTTCTTGTTGTTGTTGCCATTATCTTGCTTAATGGTTTCTTAAACATACATATTAAAACATTTCGAATTAGGAGGTCAAAGAAATTTACCTTTTCCCTCACATGCGATGTTCCTTAATGGATGATAGACATGACTCTCCACACTTCTTTTCAGTGGCGGAGCTAGGAATTTTATCGAGTCTGCGCAAAATTTTGACCGCAAATTTACATGTGACATAATATATAAATAGTCATAAATCGAAATAAAAAAGACTCGTCATTTTGTCGCTAAAAGTACAATTTGAAATAAGAGAGATGTAACACAACCGCTCGGTGTAACATTTTATCAAATCAATGAACCACACATCGTTGAGCTTGTTGGTAACAATTCTTTCTTACGGGCTTATGAAATGATTGTAAGTTGTAACTTGATATTTTGTCATTTTGTCTAATAAGCTATTATGAACAATGATTCAAATTTTGTTACCATAAATTAAATAAACAATGGAGTATATACAAATTTTGATTTATGTGAGTATTGGTTTGGGTGAATGGTATAATAGTTCATAGTTAGGGAGAATTATTCTAGTTAAGTCACTTCAAGAATTTATTCTAAAAATTAATTATATTAATCAATTTCTAATTCCAATGATATTGATTATAATATTTTATTATATTGATTAAACTAATTTTAGTGGTAATTTTCTGAATTATTCATTTTTAGAATTTATAGTAGAATATAAAATATATAAATAAAATAAAACAATGATAAGTTTCAGTGACAACCACAACCGTAGGTAGAAGTCCATAATGTTTTTAAAACGGTCTCCTTAGAATTACCTACGTTTTGTCCATAGGTAAAAGTGGAAAACATATAATGACAACCATTTGGTAACGACAGACGGATTTAGTTTTAGAAATTTACCCCGAAATTTATGGAATATATATTAAGCTGTTGCTTTTTGTTTATGTGATCATTAATTGGTCTAGTGGTTAGTTCTTGCTAGAACCCAGTGTATGGGTGCGAGTTCGATTCCCTCTTAAGAACGTTTTTTTAATAAAATTAAAAATATAATAGAAATATAAAAATGAGAGGCTTCAGGACTCGAACACATGACCTCCAGAGCGAAATTTGTGTTATCATTACGCCAGATATCATATATATAGAAAGACTGCGGGATGCCATGGCACTATGGGTCTAAGAGAAGATCCGCCGCTGAGCCCGGGCGGTGAATCCGCCCATGCTTCTTTTGTTATCTTGAAACTATTACACTTTTTCTGAATGAAGAAAATGAAGCTAACACTTGTCATATCGACTTCTTGTAATACTACATAGTAAGTTTCTTTTGGATAAACAAAAAATGATATATCGAAGTTTGGACTTTTTGGGTTAGCCAAGCTGAATATTTCCTTCGTGTTCTGTAAGCCTCACACTAACGGGAATCATCTAAGGAGCACTCTTCATTCAAATCCCCCATCAATGTCATATCAATCTTGTATGATAAATTTGAGTTCTGGTCAGAACATTGGAAACCTCAAACCATATATTCGAGGTGTTGTTGGTTTGGGATCTTTTCCGTTTGCGACTCAAGGTTTTTTTATAAACTATCTTAAATATTAATTCTCAAGTAATGTGAGATTTTTTTATGTACTAGAACAATTGTCCTCCAATTAAGATTTAAGGACTAAATGACATATGGCTTATGTTCCATGGTTGGTACCAATGTTCTGACCTCAAGCCACATTTTTTAAATACTTAGGTCTTGTGTGTAAGTCCTAGGTTGAGGATTTGTATGTGTTGTTGAAAAACTATTTAATCTCAATTTTCGAGCAATGTGAGACTTTTTAATGTATCCAAATATAACGCAAATAGAAGTAAGGAGTTAACAAAGAAAGATAGAAGAACAAACACCAAAAAAAAAAAA
>Ga0228711_1000353_pt1 | contig 52694 bp, 26 predicted proteins | sample MedpolnodulmetaG_2_FD_177996 | JGI IMG/M metagenome (GOLD analysis project Ga0228711, IMG submission 177996) | Root nodule microbial communities from Medicago polymorpha collected in Santa Monica, California, United States - brown nodules | ecosystem: Host-associated > Plants > Roots > Nodule... | reverse complement strand
AAAAAAAAAAAAAACGATATAATCACGACTCAATGAACCACTAACGCCCACAATAAAGTTTTTTAAAATACTTGTATTTATTTATAAAAAAAATTGAATGATTGTATTTATTTAAATATTAAAAGTATAAGAGTAAATTACACTCCCCTTCCCTCAAAGATGCTTGAATTAGACTCCCCTCTTTTGTTAAAATATATACACTCCCCTTCCTTGAAAAGTAAAATTCATTTCCCTCCCTTATAAGATGCTTGAATTACAACTCCCTTCCGTAATAATTAAATATGCACTACACTTTAATATATTTTAGCATAAATAAATATTTTAATGATATATATTAATTTTGAACAACCATTTAAAATAAATAAATTTATTTCTTTATAATTTAAATGTCAATGATAATTAAATTTAAATATTTTTCTATTGATTTTATAATTTAGAGTATAAAATTAAATTTTAAATAACCATACTTAAATATTTTTAGTAATTTTTCGCATATTTTAATTTTATTTTGGGTTATTTTGAATTTTATAATACGGTTTAAAACTATATGTCAATGAAATTTTGAATAAAAAATAGCAAAAAAACGTGTATTCAAATTTTGAATATATTAAAATAGACCAGCAATACTATTTTTTCGAAGTGTGTTAAATTATTATTTTTTTGCTAGACTATTAGAAATTAAAAAAAAATATTGAGGGAGTAAAGTGTAGATTTTAACATAAGAGGAGAATATAATTCAAGCTTCTCTTAGGGAGAGGAGTGAAATATTTTTTAATATGTTTTGAATAAGAGGGGATGAGAGTGTATATTTTAACATAAGAGGGGAGGGAAGTGTAATTCAAAAATCTTTGAAGGGAAGAGAGTTTAATTTAAGTATAATATAGGAAGTTTCAGTAAAAAAAGATATGAATGTCTAAATTCTAATTGATCACACGTAAAGATAGTAATTTTTTTTAGCAGCTTAAGTAATATGTGACAATTATCATCTACTTAAATATTTAAATTCCATTGAAGAATGTTGAACTTTTTTTTTACTCATTCAAGTAAGAGAAGAGAAATTTTAGTTTTTCTTTCTTTTCTATGTATTTCTTTCTTTTGAATCATGATGTTAGTAAAATGTTGTGCCTTAACTAAGTTAAAAGTGTGTTTAATAAACCTTTAAGTTTGGTTCATTGTTTTGTTTGATTTTAAAATTGAAAAACGAATCAATCCAGTTTAATTTCTTTTGGTTTGGTTTCAATCCGCTCCACCAAAACAGATTAGATAATCTTTGATTTCACTTGATTTTTTGGATTTATCAATTTTACCACTTGCACCCTCAATGAACGAATGCACTCTTGTATCACTTCAAAATTTTATTTAATTTCGGCTAATTTTTATCAATGCACAAAGATGTAAATTGAATATTATTGCTGCTTAGTAACGAAACACAACAAATTAACGTATATACCTTCAATAATTTTCTCTGTGTTCACAATCACAATACCCGTCTAATGCATACATCTCCTCTAAAAGAAAACATATCAACAAGGAGTAGAGTGTAGATCCATATCCACTAGCTCATACTCGAATCTTGGTAAGGGTAGACCCCACATTACTCTAAAGAATAGGACAAAGGGTAAGCCGAGTGTAAATTTTAATTTGTACACTTGTGAGGTGACCCACGACCCACTACAACCTCTGTCCCACATTTTTAATCAAGATATTATATAAGGGCCCCACATTCACCCAGTCTTCATTCTTATCCATTTTAGTCTCACTATTTCCACTCCTTGGTGTTTTTACCACATTGCCACTCACAAATATCTCGTTAGTTACACTTGGAAGCACGAAAACACTTGATCCAATTTTAGCCGTAGATATTTTAAGCATCACTCTCTATATATAGAGTGTATATACCCAAGCTTAGTATAATAAGAACCCTCATATTAGATATTTATCAACATTTCATTTCATCTAAGTTCCAAAATGTTAGACAAACTTTGGGATGATACCGTTGCCGGCCCTCAACCTGAGCGTGGCCTTGAGAAGCTTAGGAAGCTGACCACTAGCATCATCAAAGGTATAAACATAAAAACAATAATTCATAATAATTTTTTCCAACTATAATATAATGAATATGTATACAACTAATTACAAGTTAGATGATTAATTAGATCTATGTCATGATGTCGTATAGTTAATTTGAATTATAATTTGGGTGTAGATGAAGGAGGAAGTGCTCAGTTAATGAGAAACACGTCGTTGCCTTCGACACCGACAACACCTGTGACTCCAACGACACCTCAATCGGCCCGTAAAGTTGACAACGTTTGGAGGAGCGTGTTCAATCCTGGGAGTAACTCTGCTACCAAGACAATTGGTGCTCATAAGTTTGACAAACCACTCCCCAACACCCCCACTGTCTATGATTGGTATGTTATTCACTAATCCAACCACCTTTATACTCTCTCCTATTAATGATGTATGTGGTCCTTATTATAATTTGCAAGCATACAATTAATTTTTTTTTAAGACACATGCATGCATATAATTATGATATTTATAAGTCTTGTAAAATTATGCTACTTAGCTAGTGTTTCTTTGATTAAATATTTTATTTTTGGTTTCATCGTACGAAAATTACTTATTATACTTCCTTTTGTTAGAAGAACCATATTATATGGTAGATCTAACTGTTACTTGTCACTCAAATAATTTGATTTATTTTTAGAGGAAATAACTTGATATTAGTTGTGATTTTTTCTTTTAAAAGCTGTATTACTGTTTGTAATATATATTTACATAGATTTAATTAATCTATCTCATCACAAACATATAAAAAGGACGTGATTGTATGTGATTCCAGGATGTACAGCGGGGACACAAGGAGCAAGCACCGTTGATGTGGCCACCAAAATTTCCTTGGTTGCATGTAAATATTTTCCTGTTTTGTTGATCGTCGGCCACGTGTCTGTATCATCATCACGTGTCATGATCTGATCGGTCTGGTTTAGCATGTTTGTTTTTTTATAAGCATCTAATTTTAATCTGAATGAATAATGCTTTGTATGCTTTAATTTCCTTGTATTGATCTGAGTTTTGTTATCTAGCTTTGCCTTGAATCGGTTTATCTCGCTTCTTTGTTTTTCCGCCTTCTTGTAAGTGTTAATTAATTCTAGTAGTATTAAAATAAGAGTGTGTTAGCTTTTTTCTTCTTCTAAATATTGTAACAAATGGTGAGATAGTGTGATAAGTTAACCATGTAACTGTGCAACAATTTCATCTTGGTAATAGCTTGGATTGTTAAGAATTTTATATTACAAAGTGACTTATAAATTATAATTGATTAATATTCACAATGAGGTGTGACACAAGTTTCATCTCAATGGATCGGCACAGTCAATTACTCTATCATAATAATTCAGCTGAGATGCTTCCATCTTACACTAAAATTAATGGATGTCCTAATCATCCTGATTAATAATAATAGTGTAGTGATATTTATACAACTTTTGGGTACAACTTTTATGACAACTTTGGTTTTCTCTTCTTTGATTGGTCAAAAATAATATAAAGAGAAAAAAGAAGAGAGAGAATAAGAAGATAACGTGAGTATGAGAGAGAAAATTGTCAAAAAATTGTTAGAAAATGGTTGTACAAATATCATTTCTCATAATAATATTAATATTTGCAAATAATTGAATAAGTTTTGGGGACCACCAACACCAAGTTCTCTTATAAGTGACAAATAAAATAAGATATGATGTAATGTAATAAGAGGATTCATCTTATCCATTGTTTGAAAATCGACAATAAAAGACCATTTTTTTGTTTTTGTTTTGAGGAATCGACAATAAAAGACCTGTCACTGATGTTATCGGATCCATGACTTTTATTATGTTTTGCTACTTCAATTTTTTTACCAGTAATTTTTTAATATATATCGCTTCATTTTCGTGTATATATAGATATGAAAATTGTTTAGGAATGGTAATTTATACGTGGATTTGTCTGTGCAATGCAATTAGTAGTAAGTTTGTTAGATATGAAAAGTAGTAACGTTATTGAAAATCAACAATTAATTATTAGAAACCTACATATTTAATATGAAATGCACAAGTTTCAAGTCAAAATTACTACTTTAAACTTCTTATCATGTGCAAATTTGCACATGAAAGAAAAACCCTTAAACTATTTCGTTAGTCTTAACCTCTTCACTTACTAGTTCCCTTTCCTTTATAAACTGATCTATGTATCAGACTTTGCTCTCTCTTGTATCAATTTTCATTTGAAAATAACACGAGGCTATTCTAGTATTTTAATCTATTCTGTTAACAAGTACGTGTAGATGATGAAACAGAAGCAAAAATACAAATATATACATCGTCACTAAGCTGATCATGTACAGTTAAGTATGTACTACTAATCATCGTGACTGTAGTTTGATCTCATCAAGTTTGATCTTGTTATTCGGAATTATTCATCCAAAAGTTTTCCCAAAAGCATTTCTATGGGTAAACCACCCTTGTTTTCCACCTCATTCCTTTTGAAAATGCAAACGTATGACACGTTGCTTTCGTGATTTCTAGGGATGGTTTTTTCTTGCGGTGCATAGCAGCGCTCTAATTATCGTCCATGACGATGATGCCAACAACAGAAAGGAAAGTGAAAATGCAAAAGTATAAAAAGACATTGTGAATATTTTAGACTAAGCACTTATCACGTACAGTAAGTGTATGTAAGTTCTCCACCAATCATCGTGATTGTTAGTTTGATTCATCATGTTGCTTCCACATATTGAAGACAAGAAGGCTCGCAAAAACAAATTATGGAGATCACTTAAATAAACTAACTATTCTTAAAGTTGATTATCAACTATACCCATTAGCATTCCAAATGTCCAGATTCTAAGGCTTTGTTTGGGAGTTTAGAGGGGAGGGGAAGGAAAGGTTTTGAGGGGCATGTTGTTAAAAGTATGAGGAGTGATATTTGAACAACCAATTTGGTGACAACTTATTTTACAACCATAATTTATAAAGAAAAAGTAGAATTGACGCGGAAATCATAGCAGTAGAGAAATAAAGTAAAAAAATAATGTGAGTATGAGAGAGAAAGTTGTCAAAATAGTTGTCACCAAATGGATGTTCAAATATCATTTCTCTAAAAGTATTCACATGGACATCAATTAAAAAAAGAAGATTGCTTTTCTGACATAGAAAAGTTCACAATGACACAAGAAAATTACCTAATAGCCCTTAGCGGCAATTAACAGCCGCTCAAGTAACCGGCGACAGTTAACAACCGCTGGCACCAGCGGCAGTAAACTGCCATACACACCAGTAAACAAAACCAATGCAGTCTGCAATGGTTTTTTCAGCCATTTTGGCTTGTTTGTACCTTAATTTCAAACGGCAATTCCGCATGAAATCAAAGCGAAACAACAACATCCAGCAATCCCAAAGATCAACATTTTATAGTTTATCAATTAATCAGTAGTATTACACAAAACCGATAATGCGTTAACGTTTCACAATTGTTTGAAATGCGTCAAATTTTGCACATTATGCAACACATTACACGTAAACTACATGAATTTATAATAAATGCGAAACTCAAATATATTGGTATATAAATTCGAAAAGTGAATAAATAAATTATTGTTCCATTCGATATCATAACTTATATAGCTGATTCTCAATAATACATGTTCCTAACTTATATAGACGACTCATTACATTACATTCGAAAATATACTTTCCAACTACAACAATTATCTTGCCTATGAATAGGGTAAATTCAAACTTGCTAAGCAGCAGCACTCCAGCATTCGACCGACATTTCTACTGTTCCATTCAAAAGATTAAATTCTTGTTAGTCTTGGTTTAAATGACGGTATTCAAGTGTCAAAAGAATAAGGTCCATTCCTTGACACTTCAATATCTTCATTTAAACCCGTCTAACAAGAAGTTAATCTTTTGAAAGGAACAATAGAAATGCCCGTTGAATGCTTGAATTCTGCCGTTTAACAAGTTTGAATTACCCCATTTAAAGAAAGACAATTGTTGTAGTTGGAAGGTGCATTCGGAAATATACCTTCCAACTACAACAATTATCTTACCTTTAAATGAGGTAAATTCAAACTAGCTAAGCAGTAGGACTTCAACATTCGTCCGACATTTCTACTGTTTCATTCAAAAGATTAAATTCCTGTTAAGCTTGGTTTAAATGACGGTATTCAAGTGTCAAAAGAATGAGGTTCATTCCTTGACACTTCAATACCTTCATTTAAACAAGCCTAACAAAAATTTAATCTTTTGAATGGAACAGTAGAAATGTCAGTCGAATGCTTGAATCCTGTCGTTTAACAAGTTTGAATTACCTCATTTAAAGAAAGACAATTGTTGTAGTTGGATGATTTGGTAGAGTTTTTTTTTTAGAGAGTGTGAAAATTTTAAATTTTGAGAGATGGTGATGATAGAGTGGCTAGAAGCTGGGTTCTGTGTGTTCTTATGTTACAAACACAACGACAGTTAACTACCGCTGAGGCCTAAGGATCCCAACGTAATTTAATTGTGTCAATGTGCTTTTTATGTCAAAAAGCAATTTTCTTAAAAAAATGGACACGACACAAACTTGGTTATTTGCTTCAAATATGAGACTTTTGTAGAAGATTTGTCACAAGAATAATTCCAGACTGTGCCAGGCAATTTTTGCAATAGCCACCATTGGCTTCATTTCTAGTATTCAAAGATTCAACTTACGTGATCCCTAAAGAACTCTCAGACTATTCATCCATCTCTAATAAATAAAAAATACTACCCATCATAACAAAATCAAGGAAAACTCAACTTTTAACAGCAGAAAACATAAGGGAAATGATAACCAGATACAAAGATAAGAACCTCATCATCCATCAATGTGCCTTGAACATAGTTTACCGTTTTGAAAGCTACAAGAAAACCATCAATTGATATCACCTTAAATCCGGATGCAGATTCCCTACATTCAAGGGAATCACGCAGTTTGTCTGACTATGTGACTACTGGATTCCCTTAACTGCAGGAAATCTGCATCCCTTAAATCCACTTGGTTTTTAAGCTAAAACAAATTATGGAGATCACTGAAATACACTAACTATTCTTAAAGTTGATTATCAACAATACCCATTACTTACTAAAAAAAAAACTATACCCAAAACCATTCCAAATGTCCAGACTCTTGGGAATTGTAAAATGAAAATAAAGCAACAATTCACTTGTTGTGAAGCAATTATTTGCCTCAACGATACAAGTCTGGAGATGAAATGATACCATAGCAACAACATTGTTAAAAATATTCACATAAGCATCAATTAAAAAAACGGACACAACACAAATGTGGAATAGTATCATGAATATTTGAAGACTAGTTTTAACAAAGATCGCTTCAAATATGAGACACTTTTGTAGAAGATTTGTCACAACAATAATTCCAAACCGTGCTAGGCAATTTTTGTATTAGCCACCATCGGCTTCATTTCTAGTAATCAAAGATTCAACTTACATCCCTAAAGAATTCTCAGACTATTCATCAACCTCTTCTTATAAAAAAAATAAAACTACCCATCATAAAAGAACCTCATCATCCATCAAAGAAAAACTCAACTTTGACAGCAGATAACATAAAAGAAATGAAAACCAGACACCAGAGATAAGAACCTCATCATCCATCAATGTGCCTTGAGCATAGTTTACCATTTTGAATCTACAAGAAAACCATCACATGATAGCTACATGACAGCAAAATCATAGTATCTTTGATATTGTAACGGATGATACAATAAACAAACAAGTCAATTAAGATCATTATTTTGTTTAGACAGCCAGATAAGAGCAGGTGTTGCTGCAGCATTGTTGTATGCATAAAACCTTCGTTTGAAAATCCAAAAACTTGCAGTACCAGTGGATGATACTTGATACTGCGTCAATCCAAACAACAAAGCAAAACATAGATAAACTAAAACATGATATTAATAATTTGATCAAATTAAAGAACAAATGATCAAACAAGGGAAAATTGTGATTAATTGCTCTTCTTTAACAACAAAAATGAGTTTCCAGGCAAAGACACAGATCGGAAACACAAAAACTTGATAATTAAATTATCCAAAGTCTAGATATAATGCACTCAATATCCAGAAAACGAAGGAACACAAAATAACTTCAGTAAAATCAACGGTAACGACGGAGAGACAAGGTGTTGTTTCTCTTCCAGTTTGCCCTGCGGGAAGGACGGGCTTTGTGATAACGATGCCCTTTACCACTCAAACCTCTGTTTTCTTTGCCAGCAGAAGTGAGGCCACGAAGTTCCCTATGCTTGTGGACAGGATTGGTGAGCCAGTTGATTCTTGGGTCATTTCTTATAGCACTATGAGCAACATCAACCAAAATGACCTCAAAGTATTTGAAAGTAGAATCCTCATTGACCCAGTAGGAATTGAGAACCCTAAGGCCACCAAGTTTCCTCCCAGCACGCTCCTCGGCAACTGATCTCTTGCTCCTTTGAAACTTGAGTTGAGTAACTCCCTGGTTAGTGGGCTTCCCGTATACAATACCCTTGGAAACTGGTCTCTTTCTACCACCTCTACGTACCCTCACGCGGTACACAACATATCCCTAAAACGATGCAGCAAATGCAATACATCAATGAAGTTCACATCTTAACAAATAAAGCAGTGTATCATCATCAATATAAGTTCTAATAATGAACAGAAGCACAAGTAAATAAACAAACAAACCTACATAGCATATCAAGAAACAATTAGAACATGTTTGGATTGGCTTATTTTTGAGCTTATGCAAATAAACAAGCTTTTATGTACTATTATTGATAAGCTGTTGTAATAATGAATGAAGAATAGGTACCTGCTTGGCCTTGTAACCCAAACGGCGAGCTTTGTCGGGACGAGTGGGTCTGGTGAGACGAACAATGGAGGATTGTTGGCGATACTCCCAACACCTCACACGCTGCATGAATCTCATCACATCCGATTGCTTCTTCCGCCATAGCTCGGAAACGTATTTGTATGCACCTATTCACAGTTCACAAATGACAACAACAGTTACATCACATTTCAATGAGATCATTATCATAAATCAGAAAGAATAAATGAATCGAAACAGCAGCAGCAATAGATGCAGCATACCCATTTTCTCGGTCTGTCTCGCGCTGGCTGGAACCCAAACAAGGTTTAGGGTTTCAGAATGGAACCAAGAAGTTTATATATGACTTGGTTTTGGCCCATTGGGCTTTCATTTCGGGTCGACCCATTTTCTATGTTCTTTTTTGTACTCCTCTAGACATTCAATGGTTTAGATTGAATATCATTATAACTAGTTTAACAAATTTTTATCTATAATTCCTCTAAGTGTTGAAATTAAAATATAACTTAAACAAATATATTCATTAATTTATGTAACATTATCGTGTACATTCCTTTCTTTGGCGTGCAGCTAACCAATGTTTGCCTACGAGGGACAACTTTTCCAAACGGAACGTCCCTTGCTCTGAAACATGTGTTTCTTGTGACCTTTTGGTTGGGTCTCATATACACTTATTCTTTATCTACCATAAATCTGTAGCATGTTGGAACCTCATTGGTGTTGACAGCATCATCCGCGATCTACTACCTAGCGCAGATAACATCCAAAAATTGCTTTTTGATTTTTTTAGCAGACTAACCGATCAACAAAGACATCTAGCAACTATGACACTTTGGAGCTTGTGGAAAAGTCGCAACATGTTGCTTTGGGAAAATACAAACGTCACTCCCACTCTCATTGTCACCCGTGCTCAAGAGGTCCTTCATGAATGGAGTTGTATGCAAAAAATAAAGCACCCACCGCACCATAAGGAACAAACACACGTTTGGACAAAACCTCAGCAAGGTTGGATCAAATGCAATGTTGACGCTGCCATCTTCAATGGTAATATGGTCATGGGTTACGAAATATGTTTCAGAAACTCCACATGCAATTTTCTTCTTGGTAAGTCAGATTTCGGCCACTTCCCTGCCACTGTTTTGGAAGCTGAAGCACTTGATCTTTTGGAATCCATCAAAATGACAATCTTAAAAGATTTTCACCATGTCATGTTCGAAACAGACAACAAGATTCTGGTTGATTAACTAAAATCCACAATCATCCAATTAATGAAATTGGTGATTTAGTTTCTGAATGTAAAACTTTGTTGCTTAGTAATTCCGACTATGTAGTGTCGTTTGTTAGGAGACAAGCTAATAAAGTAGCTCACAACATTGCTAAAGCTGCTTTATCTCACCCTAACCCCTATGTTTTTTGTGATGTACCTACTACTTTGTACTCACTGATTTTGAATGAAATGCAGTAAAGGGAGAACATCGTAAGAAGCTAAAAATGGGTTTTTTTTAGTTTTTAAACGAGAGACGAATTATAAGGAACTCAAATTCATAATTATTCATTTCCTTGTTGAAATTTTATTTTTTTTTGCAAAAACAATATTTTAATGTCTTAAATATGCCAAAAAAAACATGAAAAAAATTCAACCATTAATTCAACCATTAAATGACTTTTATGAACTTTATGTCTCTAGAAAAAAAATAAAAGGTCAAAAATAAAAATAAACTCAAATTATAGGATTATAATGTGTTTTTTTATAGTGACTTTACTTAAGCACGACCACATTCATCCACCGCCGTACACGCGACCTTTAACAACCTCTTGATGAGGCGCCACATTCCACGTAGGCATTTATTTTCACATAGGCATATATAAGGGTGACTTGATTTTACCCCTAATGTATGATTCATTTTCCCCACACTTTCTTACACACTCCTCTCATTTCTCATACTGACTTGATCGTTGGAGTGATAACGTGTCTGCAGAACCTTTTGTCCCACCGTGAGATTGCATCCCCACCACACAAAAGCACCGTGTCGTCGTCGTTGCCACCATCCGTTCTCATCGGAGATATCAATGACATTTTTCAAATTCTCTCCATATTACAACATCAATTTAAATAATTAAGGCATAAATAATTGATAAAACTTTTATATTTTATTTTGCCAATAAATTATAAAACCTCTATAATTGGTTGAATAAATATGGTTTTATTAGTCTAGAAGTCCTAGCTCAACTGAAAATGCCGAAATTGCAAGGCCATACGTCATGACCTGGGTTCGAATCCAGAACCTCACAGTTGTGTGTGAGTTTAATTTTAGTGGATTATCACTTCATGTAAGACAAAAAAAATATGGTTTCATTATTTGTAAAAAAGAAAAAATATTGTTTCATAAGCATAATTAGGATGGTTAGAATCTCTCAAATATATAATGATTACCGGGATAATAATTAATTAAAACAATATTTTAATGTATTAAAATTCTAAAATAATATTTGATTTAGGTCTGTTTGGTTCGAGAGTTTTGAAGGGAAGGGGAGAGGAGGGAAGATTTTTAATTTAATGTATTTGGTTCAATTTTTAGAAGGGGAGGAGAGGGGGAGAAGAGGTAGCAAATTTTATTGCACTGCCAAAATTATCCTTAGATTAATTTAAAATCTCACTATTATCCTTATAACAACATTTATTATTATTAAGTTATATTATCCTGAAACAATTTTTATTATTATTATTATTATTAGGTTATATGTTATATTATCTTGTAATTTTTTTATTAGGTTATATTATATTTGTAACAACTTTTATTTCATATTATCAACAACTTTTTCTTGTAACAATTTTTTTTGGAAAGATTCCTGGTAACAACTTTTATTACTACTTCTAACAACCATATTATTAATTCATTATTTCACCGTCTACATCGTGTTGTTATTGATTATATCGATATTTTATTATCCTTATTTAATTAACTCAGTTGCAGGGATATTGCATAAGGTCGGGTTCGAACCGTAGACAATCCGCTTCTCCATATTTAATTATTTAATTGAGTGAGGCAGTAAGCTGTTAGAAAGAAATTGCATAGCTTCTCCTACTTCAAATTGAAACTCATACCAACACCTAATCAAATCAAATCCTGACTCATTCGTCACAAAATGGATCACTCAGAAATCTTCAATTTTGCTCGAAACATCTCCGTTATGGTCAAAATTCGTGGTCCTGTAAGTCTCTCTCTCCGAACAATCCCAATTATGCATAATCATCATCACTCACTCACCTTACAATTTCCATTTTCAGGACCCAAAAGGAATTAAGATGAGAAAACACGCTTTTCATCATTACCGGTAATAATTTTCCCTCTTTTTCAATCAAAGTTTCGTTTTTTAGCATTTTTAGTCATGTGGCTTTTCTTTTCTTTTTCTGGGTATGTGTAGTTCTGGTGAAACGACTCTTTCAGCTTCTGGGTTGCTTGTACCTGAAGCTTTTTGTGATGCTCAAGTAGCTAAGGGTCTATATGGTGATAACTTTGAGGGTAGGGTATTGGTTGTGACGGTTGCTTCGGTTGTTGAGCCTTTTTTATCTCCTCAACACAGACAGAATATTCCTCAGGTTGGTGCTTATTGATTCAGTTATTATAGATGAAAAATGTGAACTTTGATCCCGTTTGGGTTGACTTTTTTCAGTCCATGTAATGATATAAGTTTTATGAGACTGTTTGAGAGAACATATGAAAACAGTTTTAAGATAATGTTTATAAGCAGTTTTCAGCTTATTTTCATATGTTGTCCAAGATAGTTTATGAAAACAAGTTGTTGAATCTCTATGACATGGACCAAATACATATAGTGTTAAGGCTTGGTTGTTGTTAAATGAAAACAATTTAAATTTATGTTATCTTTTGCTATAGGAATAGGTTATATTCCGCTTGTGTTATGAGCTGCAAATAAGCTGTTGAGTCAAACAGGGCCTTAATTTGCTTTCATGGTTATTATTTATATATTTTTTTTATGTGTTTTGAATTTCTTTTTTATTATTTTCAGGGTAGGCCTGATTTGATTTCTGGTGTTCGGATTGATATTATGACTGAGAAAACCAACGCAGAATCCGATCAAAGAACTCCTTGTTGGCTTGAGGGGCAACTTTTGTCATTAGTAGGCATTTTGAATCTCTTTATGTTCTTCCTTACTATGTGGTTTTGTTGCAAATTAATAACGTGTTGCACCTGATAGTTTATAGTTTTAATCATGACTTATTCAGTTTTATAAAATCTCATCCCTTTGAATGGCACGTGTTTAGTTGGTGAGACTCATTTAGGTAAATGCATAGCTTAGTTTGTTGTCATTTAATAGTTTATGGATTTGTATACGGGTATTGTTCATGATTTGTGAAGTGTGTGGGATTTCATTTTCTTAGAAAGATAAGAATGCATTCTCATTCCACTAGGTCATGTTTTGGGACAAGGATTTAGTATTACATACTTACTAGACTTTAACCCGTACGATGTACGGGTTTTGTAGAGTTTCATATATAAGTATCAAACTGACTATATTATTAATTTTAGAGTTACATTTAAAGTCATATAAACAATCAAATTAAGTTTGATTGAGAGTGTCAACATACAAAATCTTAAAAAAGAAAATTAGAAACATTCAGTTTGCATCAACAAAAATGAATATGGAATCAAACTCATAAACTAAATTATGTGAAAATAATCAAACCTGGAAATAAACAGAATAAAAATGAGTGTTGGTGGCTTAAAAAAAAAAGACCTTTAACATTGCATATCTATTTTAGAAGTAACAATATCTCAATAAAAATGTTAGTGGTCTAGTGGTGAAAGCTCTAAGGTGTTATTATTTAGACCCGCTAAAATTCAGATTAAGTTCAAAAAACATGACATTACACGACACAAATTAGAATACCAGTTAAGCAGTGGTATGAGAGGAAGGTTGTAAGGTCACGTCCTTCCATTTGCAAAAATCAAAATATCAAAATATATGATTCTTCTGCTGTCTGTGTAATTTACCACGGTTTAAGTTTTTTTTTTGAGAGAAACACGGTTTAGGGTTTGCTATACATAGCCGAGTTTGCATGGAAATTAGGGTATTCTGTTTGTAAACGTATTAAATAATTGTAGAACAACTTGTCAAAAAAAAAAAGTCTACAGAAACAATAGATATATATACAAACGATGACACAACAGGATAAGAATGAAAAGCTCACCAGGCAGGAGAAATATTAGGGATTGCTGCATTTTAGAGGGAATTTGTTATTGTTAGTTTAAATTGGTGCGCTACATTTTAGAGTTGGTTTTCTTACCATAGTTGTCCATATAGAAATATATTTTTTATGTTTCATATATGAGTTGGTTTTCCTTTACGTTTCATATTTTTTTTTAAACAATTTCGGTGAATCTTCCCTAAAAAATAATAATTAAAATTTAATGAGTCTACTTTTGTCCTCTTAAAAATGTATCTACTTTTGTGAATATTAATATTAATACACATTAGAAATGGATCCCACGTTTATCTAATAGGAAAATGAGTATTATAGAAAGTGCAAGAAAGAGAATGTTCTTAACATTTTTTTTTATAAAAATCCTAGCATTTCTCCTTAGTAGTAGTATAAATTTATCTTGCAATATGACAAATTAGAGTTAAACAAGGACATTTTAAGATCATTTTAATCGGTATGATGTATTATATCGGCTGTTCTTACCGTCGATATGACCCGTGCGGAGCACGGGTCGATGGTCTAGTTAGTATAAAAAAATTGTACGTTGGTGGATATGAAAGCCACGATTCTTCCAAAATATAACATCACTTCTGATTATTTTACTCCTATATCTCTCTCTAACATCACTTCCAAAATATAAAAAAAGCCACGATTCTTCAATTATTTTGATTCAGTCCATAATACACACACATACATACTCTCTCACTAGAAATTTTCTGAGTACAGTTTCTCTCCTCCAAATACATCAGTTTCTGAGCTACATCTACTATGTTTGTTCAAATTTGAACTGTTTTGTCACTCCTGGTATGATTCATATCAGAGAAAGACGTGTTGAATCCTAGAGGATTTCCGTTTACGAGGCAGATAAATTGATTTGGTTATTATTTTGCAGGTCTCTTTCGAGTTGATATTAGAGATGCTGAGTTATGTCGATGGAATATTCTATAACAATCTTAAGAGTTGTTATGTCGTGCTATATTCTATGCAATTTCTCTATTGTTTATTTACATTTACACTTAATTTTTATTTATGTGTTAATTATTATTTTGACATAATTTTATGCCTATGGCTATGTATACTACATGTGTTTCAATGTAATATGTGTTTCTTCTTTGTTTCAATAGATTTTGAAGAGTGTTCCCTTTGAACCTTCAAGAACCTTAAATTGATTCTACTATGTTATTGAATGGCTCGAAAACAATTTTTTTTTGCTTATATGTGTATAATGACTAACTATTAGTGTGCTAATTCAAATTTAAGATAACATCATAGATTATACTGTCTGATGGTGTTAATTAGTATAATTTTTTTGTTCTAACATTGTACGTTGGTGGATATGAAAGGAACATTTTATAATCAATTAAAAGTAAACTTAGAACCAACTGAACAAACAACTAACTTATTATCTGTTTCTCTTAAATATTTCTTGTGTTTGAAGTTCATGTGATGATTTGTTTCAACAATAGTTTGTTTTACTATATGTAAATAGCTTTGATGTGTCTTACTTGATAGATATATAGGGAGTAAGGGACTGTATCCTACGTCCTTTGACATGTTGGTGGCATAAATCCTTGGAGAAGTTCTTCCACGAGTTGTAAATGTTGACGAAGGTAACTAATGTCTTTTATTTATTAGGAAATGGAATCAACATGTCCACCACATTATTCATAATAAAATAGAAGAGAAAAGAGTCAGAGAAATCACGTCAGGTCACCAATCCATCTGTCATTGTAATGATTGATGAGTCATTGTCTGTTCCAACTCTTCCATCCTCAACAACGGAAGAACTAACTATCGAAATCACGTAAGGTCTGGCTCTGGTGACGTTCAAAGTCCACCACATGTCCAAGTGCTAGTTGTTTCACCTATTTTACGTATAGTCGGATCGGGTGACAGTCACCGCTTGTCCGTTCATCGCATACTGATTGTTTATATATCCATTTATCGTAGAGTTCAGTGAAGATTACTGAGGCTTTGTTGCGTTGAAGGAATTATTTTTACCTTTAATTTTATTTCTAGTGTCGTTTTTCTGCGATTTGTTTCTCAGTATAACGTTTTAGGATATGATTTTATTACTTTTTCCTTCCTTTTAAGTTGTCTGCATTTTTCCATACTCCATCAATGTCCAAGGCCGAATGGATGGAGAAGTTAAACTTCTTTCTTATAGGCACGATGATACAACTAGGAAAAGTTTTAATAGTATTCCCTCTCTTTTCAAAAAACAAAGACAAAATTGGCTTTTTGAAAGATGCTTCATCCTTTATGTTCTTGGTCCGTTACTTTATCTCCGGTAGCCTAAAAAAGCGCATATCTTTACAAATTGAGGAGAGCAACTACCGAAGGTTTCACATGCTATCTTGGTTGGTGGAATTTGATTGTTCTATTATCTTCTCTCTTAATTAGCTTCGACCGTTTATTAGCATTCCAGTATGTAAAAAGTTTTTTATGTTTTTATATACTAGAATGCTAATAAACAGCCTAAACTAATGAAGATAATAAAACATAGTGGAGAAGAGGCCTAAATCAAAGGCAAATGTCACCACCCAAGATATCATGAGAACCTTAGCGTAGTTGCTCTCCTGGATTTGTAAAGTAAGGCAATTTTTAAGGCGGCCGAAGATGAGGTAACTTACCAAGAATAGGAATGATGAAACATCTCTTAGGAAGTCAATTCTTTCTTTGTTTTTGAAGAAAGGGAAATATTAGGAAAATTTCAAGCATTATTATCTTGCCTTTAAAAAAGAGGGTTAACTTATCTATCAATTCCGCATTTGACATTGTTGGAGTTAGAAAAGATATTGACAAACTGTGCGGCCACATGGAGTTGTCTTTGAAATAGGGGTTGTTGATCATGGATAATGGTGCACGTTGGATTGAAGATGGAAGTAAGGTGTGTGGATTCCCTAAACCATGCTATCTATATCTTAGTATCTTCAATGGCAGTATGTTCAAATTTTAGCATTGGATTTCTGGGAATCAAGATGTTAGTTAACCTTGTGAAATTTTTTATATTTTCAACTTCATTATTCATACACATTTTTAATGTAAATAAATTTCAAACTACTTCTTTTCAATGTATTGGGATGAGAATGCATGTCTACTTATAAAGCCAAGGCGAAGGAGACTTGAGGAGTTGTTCGACGTGGCAGCCTTTCTTTTAGTTTCGTTTACTCTTATTTCTTAATAATTTGAAATACGTGACTTGTACTCCTTTGGATACTTTATGTAATAAGTACTCGGTTTATTTTCAAAATTGTTGATATTCTCAAAAACATTGAATGATTTGTGATAATTTTATTTCATAATAACAAGTTATTGTTTTTTATTTTTAAAATTATGAAGGTTGTGTTGTTACTTGTTGTGTCAGGTGATTGTATGTGTGGGTCAAGAGAGAGGATTTATAATATGTGTGGGCTATATAATCAAAATGTCATATTTTTACTATATTATACTTGCTAAAAAAAAGAAATTAAGAACTTAGTGCAGGCACAAGCCTACATAGGCTGAAGCCTGCATCCGACCTGTGTGGATATATCTTACTTATATTATCTTTAATGATAGTATGTTCAAATTTTGCCATTGGATGTCTGGGAATCAAGATGTTCATTAACCTTGGGAAAAGTTTTATATTTTCAACTTGCATTGTTCATACACATTTTTAAATTTTAGTGTAAAATTTCAAACTACTTCTTTTCAATGTTTTTGTTTTTCAGTTTATTGGATTTTTAGAGCCATACAGTCAATATGCTTACTCAAAAGGATGTAAGCATTAGATCTTCTAGCCCGATGGTCCTGATGATAGCAGGGTTTTGTTGAAGAGTTTTGATTCTCAATTGGGCCACATATTCCCATCTATGAAGCCAAATTATGTGGTATATTATATTTATGTTTTGAATTTTATCAAAATAAGCTGCATAAGTGAAGCCATCAATATGTTCTCGGATCTATATCGACTTAATTGCATTTTGTTATCTCGTAATAGTTGACTGTTTGTTTATTATAAGCTAGATGTTGGCTTTGTTCTGTCTCTTACTTCATCAATATATTGTTTCAGTAAAGTGGTATCCTTCATTATTGGACATGTTGCAGGTAGAATGCCTTGAAGAAGTTCATCCAAGACGTGAAGTGTGGAAGAAGGTATTGAATGTCCTGTTTATAGATACATACAACAATCAAATCAGTTAGCATGAATAACTAAGATGACTACATAATTGACTATGAATGGTTATTTGTTGAATCATTGTATTTGTGCATCCAAATAGTTTTAATATAAATTCTAGATTTACATAATGTTTCCATAGTATTTAACATAAAGAAAAGGCAGTGGTTAGCTTAATATTATACACTGATGTGTTTCTAAATAGCTATTGATAGGTCGTGTGGACGGACTAATGCTCAAGCAATCTCATAGAATTTCACTAAGAGTTAAGATAGTTCATGATTATTGTTTTGTCCTGCTTTTATCATTGTTCTTAAACTATATATGAGGTTGTTCAAGGCCTTCTTGATTATTGTTACGTCCCGTTACGTGGAGTTGTCTTTGAAATAAGAGCTGCTGATGGATATGGATGGTGGTGTGTTGGACAGAAAAGGGAATTAAGGTGTGTGAATACAAGTTAGCACAAATTTTAGCACTGGATGTAGTATTGGACTTCCATTTGAGTCATCAATCATCATGCTATATAATATCTGGGAATCAAGTTGTTAACCTAGCTAGAAAAAAGTTCTACATTCTCAACTTGCATTGTACAATATCCGTAACAGCGACCGACATCTATCTGAAGCTGAGAGTTTAAGTGAAGATGGAAAGTAAAGGGCAAATGTATATTGTTACTAGACATCTACCCGCATGATGCACAAGTAAGTTTTGTTTTGTCGAATTATTATTGATAATTATTTTCCTAGTTTCAAATATAAGAAAAAATTGGTCCAATAAAGTTATATATTTATTTTCTCCATAACTTCAACCAAATACATCAATTTTTGTTTATATGTAAGATTGGAGTGAGGACTGCATATCAAAGAATTGTTCAGAATATATTGATATGGGTGTTTTTGATAATAATTGGTTAGAAGATATTGGTATGCAAAGGATATATGTTACACTACCAATTTGTTGTTGTAGATTACTCAAAACAAAAATTGAGTAAAAGTAATAAATAAGTGAAATATGCCACTTTAAACTTAATTAGAAGCAATGTGTGCCGCATTCTCAATTAAGAAAATAGGTGACATAGAAAAGATGTGGAATTGTGAAATTAAAGTAGATGAAAAAATAAAATCTGAAATGGTGTAAGATAATTAATGAAATCTTTAGAGATCAAATAGGTTAATATTGTCCTACATATAATTTTTTTTAAAAATTATAAAATTAACATTGCTTGAATATACACTTTTTTTTTTGCATCACTTGTATGACAATATATATTTTAACCCTTTCATATTATCAACATGTAACAATTGCAAATTATTATTAGAACACCATTTCATCCAAACAAAATATGAGAAAACAATATAAACGAAATGTCAAGACATAATAGTATTCTTGTAGAATCAAACAAAAGTATGAATTAAGATTGCATTTCCGATTTTCTATTTGTCTGATCTATTATATTTGTAGCAAGGAAGCTTAATAAATTTATTAAAATAAATTATTTACTAAATTTGCAACAAAAAACAAGCGAGGCTAAATTTGCAAAAAAAAAATAAAAATTATTTACTAAATTTGTTAATAGTATAGCTTGCATGATCTAAAAACACTTCTAACCAACTTGCATGTGTAGCTATGTGTTAAAGTTGCTTTCATTGATCCTCTTGTGGCATATGCACAACCTCTTGTGAATTTATCTGTCGAGTATTTCCTTTTCAAAACATCTTTGCTACATATTGTCTTATGAATAACAATCTCACAGCATAAACGATACAATATAAAGTATCAAGTATTTGAAAACGAAACCAAATATAACCTCATCAACAATATCAAAGAATACTTGCAAAAAAACCAATGTAAACTACTTTACACTTATTTCATGAAATTCATTGACCCAATATTTACTCTATATTGTACATATTATACATGGCATCAACTAAAACCAATAAAATGATAATTAATCCCCCATTTGACATCTTAGAGGACTATAGGTGTCAACCAATTCCATCAGGCTTATTCTAAAACCAAATTTTATATAAATAAGCTGCATAAGTGAATCCATCAAAATGTACCATGATATTATGTCATATAGTCACCAGAGCCAAGTTAATGGCTCTATATCGACTTAATTTTGCCTTTAATTTTGTTTTTAGTGTTGTTTTTATGCCTTTTTTTCTCAGTTTTCCGCATCTTTCATAACTCCATCAATGGCCAAAGCCGAATGGATAGAGATGGTAAAACTCTTTCTTATTGGAATGATCATACTACTAGGAAAATTTCTAGTAGTATTCCCTTTCTTTCCCCCAAAACCAAAGACAATATGTGTTTTTCAAAGATTTTTCATCTTTACTCTTCTAGACCAGTTACTACATCTATTTTCACCTCAAGAAAGGCATTCCTTTACAAATTTAGGAGGGAAATTGCCCTAGGCTCCTCATGCTATGTTAGGTTGTTGCATTTGACTTTAGCTTAGCCTTGTTCTATTGTTTTCTCTCTTCATTGGCTCAGGTTGTTTGATAGATTTCTAGTGTGTAACTTCTTTTTTAGGTTTTTACATACTATAATGCTAGCATACAATCTAAACTAGTGAAGAGAGAAGATAATAGAATACAATGGAGAGGAAGCCTAAGCCAACGACAAATGTAACCACTTACGATGTCATGAGTAACCTAGGGTAGGCTCTTCTCGATTTGTGAAGTAATGCACTTGTTGAGGTGAGAGTTTATGTATAAACTGACAATGAAGAAAAATGATGAAATTTCTTTGATTAACACAAGTTTGTCTTTGTTTATTAAGAGAGGGAGGAATACTGCTAGGAAAAGTTCTGGTAGTAGCATCATGCCCATGAGAAAGAGGCTTAACTTCTCCATCCATCCAGCCATGATCATTGTTGGAGTTAAAAAAGATGTCGACAACATAAAATGAAAAGAAGGTAATTAATTCAGATCCAAAAAACATTAAACTGAGAAACAAAAACACAGAAAAACAAAATTAAAGACAAAAACAAAACCTTCTGGTGCACGACAAATGGAACCTCAATAACCGTCACAAGAACTTTCTCTGCGATAGTTGGATGGACAACCAGCACAGCGATGGAAGAAGGAGTGATGAACCTCACCGAAGCCAATTCTACAACAGATCGGTGAACATCCAACGCTTGGACAGATTGTGGAGTGCTTTGCTAAATAGGAATTGAACCAACCAGTAATAGTCATTAGCAACTAATTTTTAATGGAAATTCTAATTAGTCCTCTTAGGGCATTGTTTAAAGAATCCGAATGTTGTAATTTTGTTAGAAAATTCTGTATTTATTACTTTTATATATGTTTAACTTATATTTTCAAGGCAATATATTTCTTTTTATTGATTCTTTATCCAATGCCATTAGGGAACTTGTTAGCTTGAATGTGTTTATTTACTTACATGCTTGTCTTGTTTCATTTGACTCCGTGTGAAGTGTGAACTAATGCTCAAGTATTCTCAAAGAATATCACTGGGAGAGTTAAGATAGTTCTTGATTATTGTAACGTCCTTAGTTTATCTAGGGATTAAGCAATGAGGGTGTTCAAGGCCTTCTTGGTAATAATGCATACCACCCGGAGAGTTCTTATTGCACTTCGATGATCAACTCTGTTAGCATCGTTTAATTTCCCATGCAATCTAAACGTAAGAAAATAATGACGTTGTTGCAATTTTATGGGGATAATTTTGCCGAGTTTTAGTAGCATTCACTCTTCAAGGAATTTTATTTTTTACTTTTTTTAGCTATATCTTTGAGGAACCTTAGGAACTAGTATCATTTCACATTAAATTAATACTCTAATAATTTTTATAGTTTTTAATTTCACTATGATAAAGTTTTCACCATTGTCACATAATTCATCATCCTAGAGGAGAACCACGAATTGGTTCATGCGAACCGGTTCGCGGTACTTTTGCGAACCGGTTCGCCTAAATTCGTATAACAATTCGCAGAACGTACCTGTGAAACAGAAGAGGAACCGTGAAAAGATGTCGGGATTTCCGCTTTTCCGGTTTCGATTTTCAACATGTAGCTCAAGAAAGATATAAAACAAGCAATTTCAGTGAAGAAGAAGAAGAAAGGAGTGTGTTGATAGAGTGAGACAGAGGCTCGTTATTTGGTAAAGTGAAATTAGGTTTTTTTTTTAAGCTTTTTCTTCTTTTTCTCAGTAATAGGAGTTTTTTTAGTGACTAGTATTACTATTGTATCAAAATCTTAACATAAGTTTTTTTTTTTTATAAAAACAAAACGATATTCATTCATTCAAATTGATAGGGTACATCAGATACAAACATCGCTAAAAACACGTAAAGGGGTGAATCTGCGAACAAACTCACAACACCCAAGTTAATAGCATACAAAGGCAAAATGGCTAAAAATAATATGATAAAACCTAAGTCACCGAAATACCCATGTTTCGGATCTGCAACGTTGACGTCCAAATCATTGCTTGAATTTGTAATTGACTGATGTAGATCTTTCAATAGGAACTGAACAAACACCGCGACAAGACGCGAAATCAAACGCCACACAAGACGACGAACAACACAACGCCGCAATTAGACAACGAAATCACAAAAAACACAAAACGAAAAACTTGATAGATGTGATAACCACTTATTTAGATTGAAAGAAAAGGGAAAAAAGATGTAGAGGGGTGATTCTATGTCAAAAAATTCGAACCTAATTCTTCAAGAGTTGCGTACCGCGTACCCAAACCTGTACCACGTACCGAAGCGAACTACCAACCTGGTGACTATGAGCCATTTTAATCAATATCCATGACAGCGACAGAATAATATAATTGAGTTTGTTATGTTGATTTCTAATTTTTATTATTTTTCATATGTCATTTGTTTCTATAGGCACAACTCTAATTTACTCTCTCTGCTTGTTTTATATTCTTGATTCTTGATGGCTTTTCTTTCACTGTTTCGTCCTGTTGTTTTTAGTACTTTTTCGTTAATGTACTTTATCCGGTATCAACAGTATCAGAAGTTTTATTTTGTGTAGTTTTTACTGATGAATTTGGTTGAAGAAGGAAACCATTTTGTTAAGGAAGAACCATGAGTTTGTTATGTTGATTTCAAATTTAGCATTTCAATCATATTACCTCAGCAATAACATAATCTTTTCTGTTAATTGCTTCTAACAAGAAACCGATTTTCATTTTGTTTTTTTGGTTTTTCATATACGATTTGTTTCTTTACATATATTACTGGTTTCCTCAACAAATGTTTGTGTTGTTCTCTATTTTATTGTATTTTTAAGGAAATGTTGTTCTTTACTATTCTAATGTTTTTATTGGCTCTTCTTTCACCACTCTTATTGTTTTGGGGGCCTTTTGTTTATTTTGCATATTCAATATCTTGCAGGAAAATAAGTTATACGTTATTTAAATGCCAATAGACTTTTTCTACTTATATATAGCTGACTTCATGGCTTGTTTTGGATTATATTCTTAATACTACATGTGAATTGTTACATTGTGTAATTCCAAAGTCATCAATTTGACAAATTTCTTTAAAAATGTGATTTTTCTCAGCAGATTGGTATAATGGGTTATGTGCGTCATATTGTGTTTAAGTGTCAGCAGAATGTGATAAAGTGTTGCATATTGATATAATGCTAATATGCTTCTAGCACAATATTTGAAATAGATACTGATATACCGACCTGTCTTCATCCTAGCAACATTACGGTTACAGAGGAAAGAGAGAGTTTAAGTGAAGATAGAAAGTAAATGGCAAATGTATATTGTTACTAAACATCTACCCGCATGATGTACGGGTAAGTTTTGTTGAATTATTATTGATAATTATTTTCCTAGTCTCAAATATAATCAAAGATTGGTAAAAAATGTTGATATATTTATTTGCTTCATAATTTGAACGAGATAAATAAATTTTTGTTTATATTTAAGACTGGAGTGATTTGCTCGAAATCTGGTTTATGTAGCTTGGGTTGCTTGGGTTTGGTTCGTGTAAGATCTGGTCCTTCGTGTCGGTGGTTATGGATTTCGCGATGTGGGGTTCTTCGGTTAGAGCTTTCCTGCGCTGGCCTCAGATCTTGTTGTTTGTTGTTGTGTTGGGTTCAGGCCCATTTTTGATTTTGGGTGCATACGGTGGTTCTGACCCTCTCCAACCCGGTGTCAATGCATACAGATTGCATCCGCCACTTTGGCGAATTTTGGAATGGTCTTAAATCTGTTTTGATCCTTAATGATTTATTCATACAAATAGGATAGAAATGGCCTTTTGCTTCATTTTAAGTTTTCCCCATCTTTCTTAACTCCATCAATGGCCAATGCCGAATGGATGGTGAATGTAAACTTCCTTCGTATAGGCACGATGTTACTATTAGAATTTTTTTGTTTAGTTTTCCCTTTCTCTCAAAAAACCAAAGACAAAATTATGTTTTAAAAAGATTCATCAGCCTTTATTTTCTTGGCCAATTACTTCATCACCAATGGCCTAAAGAAATATCTCCGTTTACAAATTTAGGAAATCAACTAGCCTAGGTTCGTCATGATTCTTGGATGGTGGCATTTGACTTTAGCTTAGACTTGTTCTATTATCTTCTCTGTTAATTGGCTTCGGTTGTTTGTTAGCATTCTAGTATGTAAAAAGTTTTTATTTATATTTTTACATACTAGAATGCTAATAAACAACCTAAACCGGTGAAGAGAGAAGATAATAGAACAAAGTGAAGAGGAAGCCTAAGTGGAAAATGTCACCACCCAAGAAACCATGAGTAACTTCTTGTAGTTTGTCTCCTAGATTCGTAAAAAAAGATATTCCTTTAGTTCATTGTTGATAAAGTAACTTACCAAGAATAGAAACAATGAAACATCCTTGAAAAACACATTGTTGTTTGTGTTTTCGAGAGAGAGAGGGGGGTCACCGCCAAGGAAGATGTGATGTATATTTTCGGTAGTTACAGCTTTGTCGTTGAGACTGAAGAGTTGGAACCAAACCTGCATAAGCAACCACTGTTGCGAGAGAAGTCGATTGGTGACTGTGGTCGGAATAGATGACGACGGAGGATGATGACAGATCGGTATGTGCATCGCACAAACCACTTGTAACATTCACATCACAAAACATGGTTGTGATGTAAAAATTACGGTTGAGAATTCAATTATGGATTACTGAATTCCTTTGTAATCTTTTTTATCTTCGTATTACCGTTGATTTTAAATATTCCAGCTATGAAAGAATTTTGGTAACAACATTCTGTACCTTTTTTTGGCTTCGGAGCATGTTCCTTTTTTGCCGGAGGACCTCATGGAAGACCTCAAAAGGATACAAATCAACATCAATACCTTTCGCAATCAAATAGGAATTTTTTATCTTACATACATGCGCTCTTCCGCAATCAAATACGAATGAAAAACAAGATTTGTATGTTGTATTCATTCCAAAAACCGCCCCCTTCCCTCGTCTCCTATTCATTCACCGCGACCACTTCTTTCACCAGATCGCACCAGCATGTCTCATCAAAACTTCCATTGTCTCTGTCTTTCACCGTTTGTACGACCACCACCTCATATCAAAAATAAAAATGGAAACTCACATTTTGTTTGTAAAACTATTATTCATTGCCTACGTTAAATTCTCTCACAAAACAGTGAAAAGTCATCCCTTTGTATCTCAAACGTTGAACCTTACATTCTCGTTTGGCTTCAGCTCTTCTCTACTTGTAACCTCTTTCTTTTCTTCTCACTAAACCAGAAAACAATCAAAAGACGCAATGTTGTTTTTGTTCAATAATCTCGGGCCTGATTTTTCTTCTTTTTCTGTTGAATTTGTACACAGTTTTTATCTTTGTGGAGTTGTTCTGTTCTGTAGACCTTGTGTTGATTCAATGCGTCACTACTCACTAGTTTCAATTTGGTTTAAGTTGTGGGTAGTAACCTTGTTATACCATAGCCATGTTAATGAATGTCTTTCTTTTCATTATTGCATTTGTTTGTTATTCCGAACGCTTTGAATGAGTGAGTTAAAAATAATAGTCAATTTCTTAGTATTTTTACAAATAAATAGGAGTGATAATAAATTCTTTATATAATAGACTTTTTTTTTTAGGGATAGACTTTCTTTTGTCTCAAAAAAAAGTGACAAACTTTCTTTTTTTGTGATGGTTGGGGTTTGAACCTCAAACCTTGTATATATTATGCATTGTTCCTACTAACTAAGTTAAGCTCACGAAGACAAACTTCCATTAATAAATAGACATTAGTCCCGGGGGTGAAACTGCCTACTCATAAAATAATTAAGGGAGGTTAGTGTCATGTTTAAACTTAGAGGAGGTGCGACTGTCTTTTAATGAAACCTCAAGGGAGGTACATGTATTTTTCACAAAAGAAAAACAAAGAATTAGTTTACCAAAGATAAAAATAAAATCATAGCTACATTATCTGAATGTGAGATTTTTTGTGGTTGAAAGCTTGAATCTATTCTACAATGATTTCTGCTTCAATTCCTTCACCGTCTTGATCCACATTCTCTAATTTCAACGAAGAAGGGTACCTTATGATTTGATGCTTCGAACTTGAAGGAACTATGGTATATTCAAGTGGGTAACATATGAGTCAATGAATTTTACGCATCATGAAGCTTTAATCCTTTTGTGTAACTAAATTTTTTTGTTGATTCAATTGATATTATGTTCAATTTGTTTTTTTTTTAAATGCTAACTTGTGCTCTTAGAGCACATGTTAACAATTCCATTAATAGAAATTATGTATTGAAAATTGTGTTAATTTATTACTCAAAATATTAAATAATAATTTTTTTCAATAAATTCTTACCATTAATGGAATGACATTAATGTTTAACATGTGTCATAAGGGCACAAGTTAGCATGACCCTTATTTTTTTTAAGTCACATTAAGAAGCCAAGCGATTCTAATTCAAGGGCATTCCAAATTGGGATGACAATGTAGATATATGTGCAAAAGTATAGCAAGTAAAAAAAATTGGAGCAGAACAAGCATTGGACACATGATATCACGAGCAAAGAAGTAAATATGGAGGAAGATGGTTCCAATGTACATTGGCAGGGTAGTATATCTACGACAAAAGTGGTCGAGCCATCGAAACGTAGAGTACCTTTCCGTATTTGTGAGCATTTGGATCTATTTGCCACTTCTCAAATTATCACGTCACCATTTTTTAATAATGCTTAAAACATAAAACAAAATGGTACTGACTAACCCTAACTTACTCCTCAAGTCAAAGAATATGTCATCAACGTCATTTCTTTGCTGCCACATTGCCTCACCAGTCGTCGTTGTGGTGGAAGCTCTTTTGTTGCGGTGGATCAGTGTATTTTTACTTCTAATAATCAATTATTTCTCTATCTTTTTAATAGATTTTCCCCTCATTGTTTCACATATTATGTGAAACATGAGCAAATAAAAGCCTTTCAATCACTTAGAAATAAACAATAAGTGATGTGATATGTTTAAATACTTGTCTTATTTGTAATGCTCAAAGAAGATGAGAAAATCACAAATGTTTATGATATTTCTGTAGTTGTTATAATTTCCAATATTTTTTTTCCTAATAAATAGGTCTCACATGATCCACAGGTAGCCAACCAAGTGATGTGGGTAATACGAGTTCATCTGTGATAGATGAAATGAATTATGTGAACCAACATAATTCCATCCTCCAGAGGATTGTTGAAGCTATAAGCCAATTGGAAATGAAAAGACAAGAAAACCGTGAGAATGAGCTGAATCTCCTTATGATGGGGTGCATGCACAACAAAAATATGCTACCCAACTTGAAGACTACTAAAGATTCGACTGACTTTGCTGAGGTGGTTGATAAGAAACTGAAGGAGATTGATACTAAGATTGCTGAACTCGGTCGATCAAATGCTATTTGAAACTATCTAGTGGTTTTAATGCTATCTAAATTGTAAGATGCATTTGAATAAAACTCATGGATCTGAATAAAACCCATAATAAACTTTTCTTCTATAACTCTTCTATCGAAAGTCACTGCTAAAATTTGACGATTTGAAGCAGCAGATATTATACATACCATTAGAATCTTTATCAAAATATAAACCTACTACTAATTCTAATTTTACGAGAATCAAGTACTTCATTTGTCTTAGACTTCTCTCTTTTCTCATTCAACCTCAAGTCGTTTTCCGCTAAATCCACCGCCCAATCTGCCCTTCAATCCAAACGCCTTAGACCTGATGTACCCCTTAGTCTTGTTGGTGTGGTTTACCTTAGTCGTCAAGGGTTCTTTGACCTCTCACACGTTTTTTCACGATGTGAGGTGATTCCATTAACGGGTGTGTTTTGCGTTTGGGATTTGTTCATACGTGTTTCTTTGAGTTGTCAATGTGTGTTTCGATGGTTGTTGATGTTTTCACAGAGGTTGAGCGTCTTCATCCACATTCTGGTGAAATTTGTTTATGGATCTATTATTATTAACGTGACAGGGTCTGCTTTTGCGCTTGTGTTTTCACAGATATGTGATCTTATCCGGTGGCCATGGGTTTAAGTGTTGTTTGAAGTTCTTTGATTCAAACCCATTGAAAAATGGGTCGTGTTGGGTGGTTTTTCAAAAGTTGTCACTACCTTCGTCTTAAAGGTGGCGGCGGTTTTGGTTGTTTCATGTGAAAACAATTTTGTTTGGCGTTCCTAATCTATAATTCTCTAATGTTCTAGATCTTTAAAAATCTGCAGATCTCACGACTGAAGGTAGGCTCCAATACACCAACATCGCTTTATTATCCATCTCAGACCCTGTGACTTATTAGTACTATTATGCTCAAAAGGGCTTTTATGCTTATTGTTGTTTAGGAAGTCATTGGTATGTGGATTCGGTTCTGAAAATTGTTGTTCACACTTCAATGTTTGCTAAGAAACACATGTATTTTACGAAAATAACCCCATCAGTAGTTAACTGCCGATGAACTAAACCGGCGATAGTTAACTACCGATGTGGTTATTTTCCATTAGCATTTAACTGCCGCGGAGCTTCAAACTTGAAATTTTTCTGTGAATAATGTTTCTGGTTAGTCATAATCATGTTTATGGTTCCATCATGATGCATAATAACCAAAATCAAAATTCAGTGCTGTCAGAATCGTAAAAGTAATTCCAGGAAAAAAGTATGCAGCAAACCAGGAAACCGACCTCCACCCTTCTGAAGTTCCCTCAATGGTCCTCAAGAGATATACACTTACATATCCGGAATAAATCCCCAAGAAAAGATATAAAAATATCATCTCTGTTAGTATCATTCCTCGGGAAGCTGGTGAGATAAAACCCATGGCTGCGAAAACAATAGTAACAGCAGCCATTCCGAGAATCTGAACCTAGTCTCCAACCATCACACGGAGGAGCTTTGAGCAAACAAGTTCCCTAAATACATCACCCAGAACAAGCTTCCACCCAAAAAAGCTTCTTATTCATCTTAGCATGTGTCTCTGTCACCATGAGTGAATTTAGAGTCGAGAACCAATGTACTCGGGAACTCTCCATCTTTAAATAAGCATCCCAATTGGCCTGAGAGGAATCCCTCCGATTCTGATGGATGAAAATGTTCAATTCAATATGGGAGTTTGTCACCTTTTCACTATACATGATTTTCTACTCACCTTATCGGTATTGCAAAGAAGTGTTAGCATAGGAAAGCAGTAGTGAAAGAATGGCTAGTGCAAGTGTAATGCATGTAGGTTTTGATTCAATCCAACGCTAATTTTGATGAACTTACTCTTAGTTTGTTTTGCTTAGTTTATTTAGAATAATAAATAGCTGCTTGAAGAAGCTTCCTTTGTTTTTTTGCAAAACAGATAGTTCTTGAGGAACAATGGGTAGTACAAAGAGAGGACACAGTACAGCACAGTCTAAACAATTTTAATTTGCATAATTTTACAACATCGGTGAAAAATGTAAAACATGTGATTTACAATCCACCTAATAGGAAGCTAAGACTGTTGTGACTCATCATACAAGTACATGATATACACCGAAAAAAGAATACAAGCTATCTTATCTTATTGAAAAAGCTACCAAATTGGGTGGTCAACTGATAAATTAGAGCCATTCCTTTGGGTTAATGCATGCATCTAAGAGTTTCCATTCTTCGCTTCCTACTTCTGGTTTCTGCACACAAAATGATATCAGCATTTCAGCAGCAATTTTATAACTGGAATATCAGGTTCATCTAACATTCAACTTGTTTACATTTTAGCAAAATATAAAGATTATAAAATCATACATGATCATATTCCCACCGAGCAGTCAGTGGGAGAGAAACAAGAATACTCTCTATTCTACCTCCAGTTTTTAGTCCAAATGTTGTACCCCTATCATATACCTGTAGCCAAAAAACAGTGGCAACATAAATTTAAACCTGATCTGAAAAGGAGTAGAGCACAAAATTTGGTCTAGAAGTTAGCTTAGAAAGTGTACCAAATTAAATTCAACATATCGTCCCCTTCGCAATTGTTGCCATGCTTTCTGATGATCTGTGAAGGGCAAATCCTTCCTTTTCTCTATGATAGGTATATAAGCGGGAATAACAGAGTTTGCACATTCTGCAAGCAATCATAGTTTAGGCAAGCATGAAAATGAAAGAACTAAATGTCTTTCGGCTGAGAAGTGAGAACCAACAAATTATAGATTCAAGCAATTACCAGTAGCGAAGGAAAGAAGCATCTCCTGATCATAGTCATTTAGATCATCAAAAAATATTCCTCCAAGTCCTCTCCTTTCATCCCGGTGCTGAATTTAAAACGAAAAGGAAAACAAGGAAATACAATCAGCAACAATCATATACCACATGCTCAATTTAATTACAAAAAAATAATAATACAGTAATCCACTTTAATCCCTCAAACATGTCACGCGGCAACCATTATCCAACTAAGTAGACACTGAACTGACTTAACTGGTATACTCTAAAATGGGATTTCTGTTGATGACAACTCAAAAAACTAGAGAATAAAACCATTTAGACAGATATAATAATCTCAATTTTATTGTTTATAAGCCCAATATTATCAATGAGGTTCCTCCTCATGTGCCTTCATCTAGAAGTTAACTGAACCTTGCAGTTAAATGCATACAAAAAATCGTAATATCAGCAGACACTATTAACATGTTTCTGTGTTTCTGACTTTTTGTCACTCACTCTCATAAACTAGCCTAAGTCTCCTGAATGAATCATATTATCAGCTGCATATACTTCATGCGATGATAGCTCGATTCACTATTGCCAAATCATCACAGGTGTTATTCCCTATCCTATCATTCATCCTAACATACAAACATCCGTGCTACCCATCTACAAACACTGGTTTCATGTAAAAAATTTATCAAAGCTAAAGATAACATTAACATATAAACAAGAAAATTAAAATTTACTCTTTTGTTGAAGGTTGATGAGCTGAACCCTGAATGCTCATTCATTGCTTTTTATTGCCTAGCTTCAGCTTTATCAAACACATCTAAAGACTAAAGAAATACTGCACTAGAAATCTCCATAACATGAAAATGGATGAAACTATACCTTGATATAAAAGTAATCATCACACCATTTCTTGAATCGGGGGTAAAAGGTAGGATCAAACTTGTCACAAGCCTGTTTTTGAACCTACAAAAAAAGCATTATATAAACTCAGTATATCAATTGCTCTTGTAGCCCTTAAACAAAAAAATATCGGATGATCACAGCAATATTTTAAAGATAAAGTGTTTAAACTGAAAATCATATGCCAAAATTTCTCAAGTGTCCGACATTGACTCTTTTATCATACCAATTTGGGGATTCTATTCTTTTTGGGAAGGGTTGGGGACGTAAAAGGTAATCATGAACTACCAGCAATAATTTCAAAAGAAATATAAGAAAACATCAAATGCATATGTTTTGTTTCCATTTCAGGGTTTAATCCAGATAGCACAGAGAAAAACATTAGAAATGAATTGAATTGTAGAATTCTCAAGCATTTGCAGAAACATTTTATAGACAACCAGATCCCTATGCCTAAAATTTCAGCACTACACATATCAAAGGAACCAAGCTAGACATATTTAATTCAAGAAAACCCATCTGAAACTGCAAAAACCAGATTAAAACTACTCACCTAAGATGTCAGAGTAAGGTGACATTTTAAAACAAAGGCAACTATTTGTTTTTAAAAAGTTACCAAAGAATTTGACTCTTAACCACAAGATTTGAAAAACCGATATTGTGTGCACTTACTGAATGGAAGTGCTTGACATCCTCCTCAAAAATGTAAGCAGGGGTTAAGTCAGTTCCCCCACCGAACCACCATTGTCTAGGTGCTCCAGGAGCATCTGCAAAATGAAATAGCATGATTGTCAATAGAAGCAAACTCAAGAGGCCTGTTATCCAATGTCAGTATAATGATATGTACTAGACAATACTGTTACAAAGCATACTAGTTGATTCAGCTGTACTCATGATAGTTAAGGGCAGTTAACAATGTAATTTCACCCATACAATTTTTTTTTTTTAAAAAGCAAACACTAATATAAAACGCAAAACATATAGTATAAGGCATACTTTGGTTATGAAAAAGAGATTACAATGTTCAGCAAAACTGCAAAAATACAGACCCCCACCAAAAAAACCAACCCAAAAGAATAAGTCTAAGAGATGAAGCTAAACAAAATTAAGCCAAACACCAGAACCACAATAACAAATCCAAAACAGGCTAAAAAACAAACAGTCGCATCAGGCCACATGACTGAAATTGAATAGATAAAGAGACAAGGGGCATATATACTACAGGAGCCACTAATGTTGACAAAGGCAAAAAGCCGCCAAAAACACATTGCTAAATCCTGGAAGAGCAGCAAACATAGATAATTTATTATGAAACTTGTATATAATAATATAGCTCTTGATTAAGTATAATGACTAATGAGAATTCAATTCAGAATTGTTTTTCCCAAAATCATTACAATAAGAAAAGAAGTAGCTTTGAAATGAACACGGTACAATGCTTACATAAAAGAAAGAAAAAGCAGAACACATACCTTTGGGAGCATCGGTTTCAAAATAGCGATAATTGAAATGCAAGGTTGGGGCAAATGGGTTTTTGGGATGTAAAACCTGAAATATAGAACGAAAGACATTAAGCGGTCAACACAAATTATTCATTAAATGTTTGGATTCAATTTTGGGAGAAACAAAATTAGATTCGCAGAGTGTTTGACGAAATCACAGTGCGCCACCATGATTTTGGCAAAAAAAAAAAACTCTTTAGAGCTTCACCAAAATCATGGTAAATACCACTACAATTTTGTCATATTCACAGTCTATTCAAAGATGAACACATACTTGATTTTGACACTGTTGGCTATTTTCAAGTAAAATTGTTTTTGCCTCTAAAAGTGATTCTAACTAGAAGCTGAAATTTTGAGTTTCATTATCAGCCCAAAGTTATCGTTGAACTCACTTTTACGTAAATGAATACAAACATAAATCACTTAAGAACCAACTAAATTCTAACCAAAACCAACTTTACAAAATTAATTTTCATCTTTCTCGGGAAAAAAAAAATCAATTTTCATCAGTGCATAAACAAGCGAACACTTGTATCTATCTTTCAACCTGTCAATATAATCGAAAAAAAAGACACAATTCCACACCTATATTTCTGACATTTTTTTTATCTGCATCAGTGCAATCATGCAAGAGATCTTTACTAGTGGTAAGAGAACAAAATGTGACGAGGCAGACTGTTAACACCATGGAACACATGCAGCTGTTAGTGCGAGTTCAATTTCAGATTCAATCTAGATTCTAGAAGAATCCATATGTTGGAAAACCAGACATGATATCAAACAGAATTCAAGAATGATAACAACGCTGCAAGTATGTTGGGAAAACTGACTTGAGGACATGGTGTAAGTGATCATACTCATTTTTATGGCATCCATCAATTTTTAGATATAAAGTAACTTCTAAATTTCTAATACTTTTACTCAGATATATGTGCATACTTGTATTTTCAAGATCCTTTATACAAATCAGACTAATTTATTTTGATAATTTGGAAATCTGGTATGGTCTAAGGCAGGTAACAATGACGATTGCAATGATAGCTTACTGACAAAAGATGAACTAGAAGCAATCATCAAAAAAGAGAGCAATGGCATTCGCATACTCACATCAGGTATCCACATACACAGCCAAAACTTTTTCATCGTTTTCTAAATCTGAGATTTTAGTCCCCCTATTTACAAGTTTTGTGATTTTTTTCCCACAAAATCAATTTTCATCCACGCACAACCAAGCAAACACTTGTATATCTAACTATGTATCGATCAATTTTACCGAACAAAAAACTATGTGTCTATCAATCTATTCTAAAAAAGTCTTTGACAGAATGTCACACCTATGTTGCTGATATATTCTCTCTACATCCATACAAGATTAAACAGGATCCTTGCTAGTAATTACAAAGGTTGTATATGATTTTAGTCACTGCAATTTTATAGCAATTTTAGTTTTTAATCCCCGTAAGTTTTTTGTTTGGATCGAGTCTGTGCAAATTCAAAGATCGTTGTTTATTGAGCCACGTATGATATTAGAGACTAAAAGCAATAATTTTTGAATTCGCACAGATTGAACCCAGAGAAAAGTAAAAACTTAAAGGGACTAAAGGCCCGATCGGATTGGCTTATTTTTGAGCTTATGAAATACAAGTTACAGCTTATGCAAACAAATAAGCATTTGTGTATAATTCATAAGCTTGGTTAAAAAATAGCTTATAAAGATACAATTTTAGTTAGTGAAAACTTATAAATTAACATAAAAGCCTATTTATTAACGTAAACTATTTTTCATAAACTCAAACATAAGTTAATCCAAACGGATCCTAAAACAAAAAACAGTATAATTGCAGAAACTAAAATCATATTTAAACCAATTATAGTTGATAATTAAACTGATTGAAAATGGTGAAACTTACAGAGCTAATTCCGGCAGCGAAAAACGGAACAGGCCCCGGCTTCTGATCACTGGAACCGGCAGCAGCACCCTTAGCAGCACGATAAGCATCAGGTGGCATTTGACCATAAACAACAGAAACATTAACACCAGCTTTTTCCCAAACAGCACCATCTTGAAGAACTCTACTAATCCCACCACCACCACCAGGTCTTGACCAAACATCTTCTTTAAATTTACCACCACCATCAGCTTCTTCAATTGCATTACAAACTTTATCTTGTGCTTCTCTTATCATCTTCTCAAATCGAGATCGAACAGAAGAAGCGGTGGTGGCACCGTCGTTGTCGACGCCGCGGAGAAATGTATCGGGGCGTTCTGATTCAGGTGTTTCTTTTTCAATGGAAACGGTTGCTTTTGTTATAACTCGGTGAGAAGATGTGGTTTTACGAGTCTGTGTAGTGAGTGATTTTGGGGGTGTATGAGAAATATGTGAGATTCGAGTTGAATTTGAAGATGTGAATGTGAAGGGAGTGATGGAGTAAGAAGGAGCTGAGATAGAAATTGTACACGGCATTGTAACGAGAAATGGTATTCGATTACACTGTCACAGAGAAGAGAAGAGAAGAGAAAGATTGCGAGTTGCAGTAGTAACGATAACTCGATGATAAGATGTTCCAAAAATAAATAAAACTAAATCTTTGTTTGGTGATAAAATTACTATTTTAATAATATTTTAGTTAATTTATATTTGCGCCAAAAAGTTCTACCGTATGTATATGAATATGAATGAATTGTCTTGTCCATTATTTTTTAATGGATCAACAAATTAGTTTTTCACGCAATATAATTTATGTATAAAAGTGTTTTTCCCTTAATTAATTTAACACACTGTATCTGTTGTTTTGTAGCAGCGGCAGCCAAATGTGAACTGAGCTTTCGGTGTAACGCCCACAGAAATATGTTTGGTTTGGAACAAACAAAGGTTGAAAACTGTGAACCAGGTAGTAAATCAAATCCAATCAACCCGGTCAAAAGTTGTTTTGGAACAACTATGTCTCCTCGCTTCATGCAGAATACAAAAGTTTAAATACCACACGCTAGAAAAAAATCATAAATTATTATTTATTGCATACATCTGAATGAAATCTCGATCAAGTTTTATTTAGAGTTATCAAACCACAATTTCATTATTTTATTTATGGAAAATGTTAACGAGTGTCTCTAGTGCACTCTATAAACATTTTAAATAGTATGAAAAACTGTGCATTTAATGTATTAAAAATCATAATAGTTGACTTTTTAAAAAAATAACTGCAAAATTATGAATTCAACAAGGTAATGGGTGATCAGATATTGTCCTCAAATTTATCAGACTTTTGAATTAACTAATAATATTCTTTTATAAGCACTAAATAAATACTACTGATTTTATTAGTAATCTTTAATTTAGTTTTGGTAATATAAAATTTTATTTGTAAATTATTGAATAGTGCGAATGTATCTATAAGAAAGTGAGAGGGTGGGAAAAGAAGCAGTAAAAGAAAGAGACGAGATTATAGTACAATAAGCCCAATCCAGTTCCATAGAAGCTCATCAACACCACCAAGTAAAACACAAACTCCCATAGCCGCTACCGCTTTACCCTCGAGACTCCAGGTTCTCATTTTTATTTTATTTTTACATTATTTTTCGATTTTCCTTTCCGAAATGATTTTGATTATTTGAATTGAATTGAAGTAGAATCAATGGGAGCTGGTCGTGAAGTATCAATCTCATTAGATGGAGTAAGAGACAAAAACATTATGCAACTCAAAAAGCTCAATCTTGCTCTTTTCCCTGTTCGTTACAACGACAAATACTATGCTGATGCTCTTGCTTCTGCTGATTTCACCAAACTAGGTTCTTTTCTATAACCATCATTTCACACACCCCGTTTCGATTGCCTTTTTTTTTTTAACTGTTATGCAAATAATTAAAGCTTTTTTTTCTCAATATAATATACTTTATGAGAAAACAGCTTCTGCAGATACAATTTTCGTTAATGACAACTTATGAATTTAAATCAAAGCTTATTTTTTATAAGCTAGTAAATAAGCCAATCCAAACGTGCCCTCTTAGTTCCTGTCCGTTTCAGAAGATTAATATTCTGATTTCACTTTACTTTAGTTATTAGGTAATATAATTATCCATAATTATTTGTTTCAATTTGAATTTCGGTATTCGCGTTCTGCTGTTAGCTGTTGCTTATGCTTAAAAAGATTGTTCCTTTACATGTGCAACTTTAATCTTTGGACAATGCTTTTTTCTGTCTTTTGTTATCTTAAAAATTAGTGTATATATTGGCTAAAGGAAAATGCTTGTTGGCACCAATAACCATCATGCTTGAATGTAAACGAAACAACAATAACCATCCAATGAAACCTCTAGGCACCAATTTCCTGTTTTCTCACGTATTTTATTTCATACAAGGATTAAAGTAACGTCAGATGTCATGCGTATGTTGCGATATAGAGCACTACTCTTGGCTAAAACTAAACATGTTGAAACACTGGAGTCATTCATAGCAAATCCTTTTAGGCTTCTGTTGTGAGTTTAAAGGGGAGACGAAGCTAGGGCTTTGGGAGGTGGGGGGTAGAGGGAAAAATAGAGGGTAAATGAATGTTTATCATTAATATATTTTTAATATTGAAAATATTATAAAAACATAAATTGGATTTAAAGAGTTAATCCAAAGCCTCCAAATTCCTCCTTCAATTTTTCAGTTCCCTCATTTTGGAGGGATTTCTATCATGAGGAAATTCAATTCAATTTTTGAGTTCCCCCATTTTGGGGGAATTTGTATCATGAAGAAAAACAATCCCTTGGGGGACTACCCTTTCCTCCTTCCGTTTACCCAAAACCCTCCCCTCCCCTCCAAACTCGCTAACATAGCCTTAGATTTTGCTTCATGCTTTTGTTTTGTGTTTTTCGATTTGCATTTGATTTTCTTTTTGTAATTGATCTTGAATTCCCTGTACAACTCAGGACTGCTACTTGTACAATTTAGAACTGCTATTTGATATCTTCCATGGTATCCTTTTTGCATTTGATTTCTGTTGGGGATTGTGATTCTGCATATAAAAAGTTTGAGTTTCTGTCCAATTATTTAGGTTCAAATGTATTTACTGCCTCCCCCTAACTTATAATATATGAAAACCCCTTTTTAAGTGTTTTAATTTAAGTTTTAACAAGAACATGGAATAGAATACGTATGATAGGGAAGTTCTCTCTTTTCTTTGGTAGATGTGCTGAATGCTAATGGTAGAGCTCTTTTAAATTGATTCTTTTGCTGCTTGATTTAAGGAGGATATGTGATTCCTTTTTGCTTTGAAATCTTTCTACTTACGATTAATGATTAATGTTCCTTTATCCACATCTCATAAAAACTGTACACTGTCGTCTTTATTGGAATCCAAGACTATATAGCTTCACTACATTATTATAATATATTACATTTGCGTGCTTCTGAAAGTTTTTGACTTGGTTGGAACTTGGAATGCAAGTTTTACTTTAATCCAACTGCCCTGTTTGATATCTGCGTGCTTTCAGTTTTCCATGATAACATGAATGATACATAGATGTGAAATGGGCACACAAGGGATCTTTAGGACTAGTTTATTAATGTTGTTGCATGTGAGTTTACGTTCACCAACCTTAATATTGATTATTATACTTTCTTTCAGCCTACTACAGTGACATTTGTGTTGGTGCAATTGCGTGCCGGCTTGAGAAGAAGGAAGGTGGGCAGGTTCGGGTTTACATCATGACTTTAGGTGTTTTAGCGCCTTACCGTGGACTTGGTATTGGTAAGAAAGAAATTTAGTATTTCTCTTGCTGTTAACTGCTAATTGAAACTTCAGTTGATAATTTAGTTACAACTCTTAGTGTGCATATTTGCCACCACAAACTCATATCAAAGCCTGTTGTAACTTGTAAGGTGCAAGCATCATATTAGGAGCATTTCATTTTACATCTGTCACTGTTTGAAACTGTGCCATGCCGCGTCCTTTAAGCTCAATCTATGTTCGTTTAGAAATTTGATATAGATCTTTGGGTTTATGCAGGAACAAGGCTGCTGAATCATGTTATTGATCTTTGCGCCAAGCAGAACATTTCTGAGGTTTACTTGCATGTGCAGACAAACAACGAAGATGCCATTAACTTTTATAAGAAATTTGAGTTTGAAATTACAGAAACTATCCAGAACTATTACGTAAACATCACACCACCAGACTGTTATGTTGTCACAAGGCACATAGCACCTAGCCCAACAAAGAAATAGCATTTCAGTGCTAGTTATTTTGGGGCAAGTCATCAGAGATTGTTGCACTATTTATTGAATTTTTCCATGCATGTATTACACTAAAGTTTGCCATTTTCAATCCTAGATTTTAAACAGTAAAATTAGTCTCCCCAAAAAAAAAGCAATTGGGGATCTCTTTGCCAAGGTGCTAAGTTATTCTGTCCATATTTTCCCCCTCCCAGGCCCCAGCAACTATCTTACAAATTTGGGAAAATATTATTGAATTTTGAATTTGGTACAAGAATCTTTTGGGGAAAATAGTTTTAGAACTATTTTATAGCTTTTGTTTCCTGGTTTTAGATTTCAACAAGGTAAATAGTTTTGATAAACGTGTATCTTACAATAGTTGATATCATAAGAAGCTCGTGATAATAAACTGAACAGTTTCTAACTATAATTATTTGGACAAAAAAATGGTTTAGGATCTATTGACCGGAAGTGCATTGAACTTAAACGGTAACTGACATGTATTTCTACCCAACTAGTTTTGTGTCAAAAAAAAAAATTAATGTAAACATGCACTAAACCAAGTTTTTGGTCTAGTGTAGGGATAAAATGAAGTATTTGCGAATCTGGTATACAAGGCTGGGTAGTGGATATTCCTGCGAGCTGCTCAATTTTCAAAAGAATATATACTACTCTTTCCGTTTTAAAATGAGTGTTACTTTAGAAAAGAAGAAAATTGTTTTAAAATAAATTTCACTTTTGGTTTTCAATGCAATAATAATTTTTTCTTTTCAATTGTACCCTTCAATTAATACTATATACACTACTTTCAAAATAACAAACCAATAGTTCATTAGGATATTTTGGTAAAATAACATATCTCTTTCTTTTAATTAATGCATTTATTAATATATGTGTAAAAACCTTAAACAACATTCATTTAAAACGTAGGGAATATACTTTTGTGAGCAACTTATAATCGAATTGAAAAACAAGTTTGTCATAAGTAACTATCATCATCATAATAATTTACATTGATAAAGTAACAATTGGACATTATTTTCTCAATGAATTAAGATAGGTAAAAATGTTTAATGTGTACACCCTTTTGTACTATTCTGAAAAATTTGAGTTAACTAAATATATGGTTTGTGTTACCATATTTGTTGAGTTGCGTGACCACTATTTTTTCGGCATTTAAAAGCTGAAAAATGTGGTCACGCAACTAAAATGCGCATGACCACTATTTTTCCATTTAGTTAACCAAATAAATAGTGGTCACACAATTAAATAAATATGGCCACAAAGACCATATATTTGGTTAACTTAAATTTTTCAGAGTGATACACATTAAAGGTGTCTACCTATGATTGCTCTTTCTAAATAGAAAAATGATATTTTGACACATAATTGTGATGTCAAATTCAAAAAAATAAATTAGATAGTTAACACAATTTAAATATATAGATGCAATTCACTCATGATGAAAGAATATAACAAAGTTTCATTGTTCATTAACAATCTACCAAGATTTTTAAAGTTATCAACTACGATTAGCAGGTCTATATTTAAAGTTGATGACTAATAAATTGTAACATCTTGTTATATTCATTAACAAATAATTTTTTTTGTCTAAATTCATATATGTCAAAATAATACAACTCTTTCTAATATTCGATAGTGTTCAAATTAATTTTATGATGCAAAGAATTTATGCATGCCTCAAATATTCCACGTGGATGTATAAAAGAGAGTTGTAAAAATATTAATGGCACATATACTATCCACAATTGAGCTGGATGTAAGATTACATTTCAATTTGTATACCAACAAAAACGTAACAGCAGCGGGAATAACATAAGATTCCTTATCCGATTCATCATATTACGTGTATAAACATGGTTGGAGAGCTAGATCACACTCTCATCTTTACTATATTGCACCATGCAATATTCACCACAAGAACTTCCACGTTGCTTGCATGCATGTGGCTTAGAGTTCTTCATATCTTCCTCCATTTGACTTATAGTTACTTCAATATCTATCATTCATTCTTAACCATCTACTACACTCTTGAAGAAGAAAAAACTTGTTCCTAGAGGCAGCAAAGGAGGGAAAAACATGGCTACACAAGCTCTAGTGTCGTCATCATCTCTTACTTTTGCAGCTGAGGCCGTAAGACAGAGTCTTGGAGCAAGATCACTCCCATCTTCAATTGGGTCTTCTAGAAAAGGTTCCTTTGTTGTCAAGGCAGCTTCTTCTCCTCCTGTTAAGGTCTATCTCTCACTCAAATTTTTCTTAATTATATGTTTGCTTTTTCATTAATAATAGTGTCTTTGATGATCATATTACAACGGTCTCATGTGGGATTCGTTCTCTGTCTCTTGATGTTACAAAGTCAACTCTAACCACTGAACTGACACCTCTTGGACAAGTACACATGTGCTTTGAACTATGTTTATATTAAAATTAACTTTCTTTTCTCTTTTTGGTGTTCAGCAAAATGGAGCAAATAGACAATTGTGGTTTGCATCAAAGCAAAGTCTTTCTTACTTGGATGGAAGGTAAATTCTTTAGTAGTTGAACAAAAATATATTGTAAGAAGGATGTTTTGTGAGTAAGATTTAAGAATCTTGAGTATGCCTAAGTAAACAGTTTAATCAAGTGTTTATTATCGGTTATGATTATGTATAATATACTTTCATAGTTAAAGATGAAACTATAGAACTTTTTTATACAATTATTACTTGTTGGTCATACATGTTAGAAGTTGTTTTCATAAATTATTCTATAAAACATATTGAAATAAGTTAAAGACGATGTAATTATGAAATACTTTTAAGTTAATTTTACAATCTCAGCAAAGTACTTATGCAAGTGCATGTGTTGAGGCATAAGCTCAGATTAGATATGACTAAGCATCGGCGAAGCTAGCATAAATTTTATGCAGGGGCTAAATTTAAAGAAAAAATAAAATATTTTTAAAATCAACATATTAAATTTAAAGAAAAATTTAATTTTAGTCCAATAAATTATAACTTTTTAGGTTTAGTCACTACAAAAAAAAATTATTCAATTTTTGCCTAAACAATGAGTGTTTTTGGTCATTTAATCTTGATAATAGCAAATTAAGGACTAAAATTAAATAAAATATTAAGAACTTAACTTAAAAATCGAGAGTGTTCTATAGACTAAAACCAAATTTAACCCTAAACTTAACTAATATGTTAGAAAAAAACCAATAATTTTTACTTACATGAAATGTAAATTAAAGCAATAACAAAGCAAATAAAAATTGACAATAACTATTTAGAAAAGTTGGGCACAACACGTTTTAAAAAGTTAATTTTATTCATAATTGATTGTATATTAAATAGACTAATAATGTTTTTTTCAGTGAAAACAAATAAGTTACTTGCAAAAAAAACTAAATATATGTTAAATTTAAAAATGATATTGTTAATAGAATTTTAATAAAAAAAAATAAAGTTAATTAAAAAAACTTTGTTTAAATGATATTGTTAAATTTAAAAAACTCACTATATGTTTAATTTGTTTATGCTATTGTTATTACAATTTTTATTCTTACAAAAGTTTTCTCCATATTTGTTATTGAGACGGAAAGTGTTAAACTAATACAAATAAATCTATGATATGTTTGGGGTAGCTAAATATTTTTTTATTTGAGGTTGCTAAATATAAAACATACCAACCTATTCAAGAATTTTTTTTTTTTTGGGTAGCCATGGCTACCTCTTGCCAATGAAGGGAACCGCGTCTGGGACTAAGTACCCTTAACATTACAACATGTAGATATGCAACTTTGTTGGATTACACTTGTTTTTTAGTACCAATTTTTTATTTTTTTTATATTACTTGTGGTAACTTTGTATGGTAAATGTTTTGTAAGTCTAAGACCCTAGAAGGCTTTTGAGAAATCTTTTTGATTAAGCACTTATTATTATTTATCGCTTATGCCTAATCTAATTTTATAGTTGTAGATAAAATGATTAAACTATTTACTTTAATAAATTATTCTACAAAACCTATTGAAATAATCTAAAGACAGCTTGTGGACACATTTAAAGTTATTTTTATAGTTTCATCTAAATACTTAGACAAGTGACTGTGTTAGAACATAAGCTTGGATAACAAAGTACCCATAACACAACTATACAACATGTAGATATGCAACTTTGTTGAGTAACACTATATGTCAAGTATGAAATTGACTTTATTTGGCCTCATCATCACTTGCAGCCTTCCAGGTGACTTTGGATTTGACCCTCTAGGACTTTCAGATCCCGAAGGAACTGGTGGATTCATTGAGCCAAGATGGTTAGCATACGGTGAGATAATCAACGGACGCTTCGCAATGTTGGGAGCAGCAGGAGCTATAGCACCTGAAATTCTTGGCAAAGCAGGTTTAATTCCAGCGGAAACAGCACTCCCTTGGTTCCAAACCGGCGTGATTCCACCTGCAGGAACATACAACTACTGGGCAGACAACTACACACTCTTTGTGATGGAAATGGCATTCATGGGATTTGCAGAACACAGAAGATTCCAAGATTGGTACAATCCTGGCTCCATGGGAAAACAATACTTCTTAGGACTTGAGAAAGGTCTTGCAGGTTCCGGTGAACCAGCTTACCCTGGTGGACCAATATTTAACCCTCTTGGTTTTGGTAAAGATGAGAAATCATTGAAGGATTTAAAGCTGAAGGAAGTTAAGAATGGAAGGTTAGCTATGTTGGCAATATTGGGTTACTTTATTCAAGCTCTTGTTACAGGAGTTGGACCATACCAAAACCTCTTAGATCATTTGGCTGACCCTGTCAACAACAACATCTTGACCAGTCTCAAGTTCCACTAAATGAATGTATTATGTATATGCTCTTTTCTTTTCTTTGCACTTGTTGGTTGTTGTAAGTTATAATTATTACCAAAAAAACTCAACCACCTTTTCTTCACTTTCTTGTCTTAGCATCCTGTGAGCATGTTTCATGGTGTGGCCTTGTAAGAAATGACATGTACAAGAACTAGAAATAATCAGCATCTTTGTGTGTTAACTTCTTTGTTGCAATTTAATCAACTTTTAATGTAGTGAAAATTAAAATGAATTCTTAACAAACATTTGTGTATAAGTTTGATTGGAAAATGAATTCACTTGATATAGCATTTTCCTTATTTTATATCTATAACCTTATATGTTTTTCCTATTTACTATCCGGTCAATCTGTTGATTTCCACTAAAATAACCTCAGGATCATGAATTTTTTGTTTTTGTTTTTGTTTTTACTAATTATAACCCTACTACCCTCAAAAAACTAATTATAACCCTACTTTATTCTTTTCAACACACGTTTCAATTGACCAAATCTTTTACCTCCTTTGAATCAAAATCTTCATATTATGTATTTATTATGTCTTAACTCATCATCATTTACATTAGCATTAGCATCCCTTACATTAAGCATTAGCATCCCTTACATTAGCGTGTGTAAACATTTGTTATAGGAAAATCAATATTGTTTGTTTGTTGAATTGCGCGTTGGCTGGTTGCTTTGTGGTGTTAGTTGTCTCTAAAGGCTTGTGCATTGGTATGTGCTTCAAGGTATGGTTGTTTCTTTAAAGGTTTCTTTGGTGTTTGTTGTTTTTTTAGAGCACCGATAGATGGACCACCTTACACTATTAAAAAAGCAAAAATTAGTAAGAGATATTTAGTGAGGGAAAACGTGAAATCTCTCTCTAATTCCGTCACTAAATTTTGCGATCAAGGAATTTGTGAAGAATTTCATTTTTTCCCTCACTAATTTTCCTCGTTAATTTTGTTTTTCCTAGTAGTGTTAGGTGGCTCTACCACTCATACCACCCTTGTGTGGCACATTTAATTATTAAAAGAAATGCCTTAATAATCCATGTCATACCAGAAGATAAAAAGAAAAAGAAAAAAAAAAAGTTGACATTCTCTCTCTCTCTCTCTCTCTCTCTCTCTCTCTCCTCTCATTCACTCTTGTTCCATTTTCTCCAGGGAAGATGATTTCCACTACCATTCTCGTCGATGCCGTCGCCGTTACATCTTGATAGATTTTTCGGAAGGTTGATCTCCAACCACATCCTTGCCAATCGCTGTCGATTTCTGTGCACTCAGGAATCCCTACCTTGTTCCTCCTGTTTTCTCCCTCTTCCATCTTCAACTCAGGTATATTCATCTCTGGTCTTTTTGTTCGATATTCACTTGTTCCATCTTGCGATTTTTGTTTGTTCCTTTTTTTTGTGTGTGTGATTCAATTCTCTTGTTCCTCATATCAGTTTAATTTGAATTAAATTTAAACATTTTTTATGAAAAATGTAAATCTCAATTTGGTTAATTTATCAGTTTAATTTGAATTAAATATAAACATTTTTGTGAAAATTGTAAATCTCAATTTGGTTAATCCAGAGTACTAATATGGAATATAAAGTGATTTTTTTGAACCATATATGCACTTTAGCTAAGATATTGAAGATGTGGTGTTAATGGTGGGTGGAATTTGATGTTATTAGTGTTTGATTGAGTTTGATCGACTAAGTCTTTAGAGACTGGGTTAGTCTCTTAATAAATCCTTACTTTTTTTATGGAGATTGAGTTAGTTTCTTAGTTACCGATAGATGCGTAATGCAGATTAGATTTCATAATAAGATGATTCAATCAAATGTTTCTTGGTCTCTTAATTGCATTAGATTTCTGTTGTGATGTTGATAAACTTATAGGTGACCAATTTTGAATGCAAAACAACAATTTGGTCACGCCTTTGAAAATGTGCAGTTATATGCTTCAATTATTTGGTTATATGTATTTTTCCTGTGAAAACAATATCAATTTTCCAATTTATCAACAAAATATCAAAAGTGACCACCTTTTATGTTTCTTGGTCTTTTAATCATGTTTATAAATGACCAATTTTGAACACAGAAAAAAAACTATGGTCATGCCTTTGAAAATCGTTGTTATATGGTTTTGTGTATTTTTCCTTTGAGAAAAATATCATTTTTGGCGAATTTATCAGCTAAATATCAAAAGTGACCACTTTCTAGGTTTTTTGGTCTCTAAATTACATTTTATTTCTGTTGTTAGTTCACTTCAAAGCTCAATTGTACAAACCCTTTCTGCTGTGATGAATCTGAATCTGAACGTGGATGCATGATTCTTCAAGGATGATACAATGAGATGGGGAATAATAGTCTAGAGACCGTAGAGGATTTATAGAATTTGTTGCAACAAAACTAGAACGAAGGCAACTATCCTCTGCTTTGGCTGAAGCATTAGCTTTTCAGTGGTGTCTCCAATGGATCCTCACAACAAATCAAAATGGACATTTCCTCATAGAAACTGATTCTGAAGTCACAGTGAAATGTATCCAAGGTCTGATTTGGATGGTTGAGATTTAAATTATTATTCCAGACTGCATAGACATTTTATCCACTATGTCCAGTTGTGTTCTTACTTTTATTAAAAGAACTAAGATTGTTGTTGTCCATAGCCTAGTGAGAGTAGAAAAAAGTTTGGTTTTAACTCATGGTTGGGATATGTCCCTAACCCGCAGCCTATACTAATAGGCATAACCATCTTTAATCGAATACTTGTTTGATTGTAAAAATAATTATTCATGTATCAATGTTGCACACAGATAATTGCATCTAGTCACTTAACTTTCTATCTTGATTATCATGTAACTTATAGATGAGTAATTTTGGATGCATGAAAAAAAGATGGCTACGTCTTTATAATATTGTGGTTATATGTTTCAATTATTTGGTTACCAGGAATTATCCTGTGAAAACTATATCATTTTAAGTCAATCTATCAAAGAAATACTGAAAGTGACAATTTATTATACTTCTTTGACTATAATTCCATTAATTTTCTTTTGTGAGGTTGGTAAACTTACAAATGCGAAATTTTGAACGCATAAAAAAAAAATGGTTACTCCTTTGTAAAATTGTGGGTATATGCTTCAATTATTTGATTACCTGGGTTATCATATGAAAACCTTGTCAATTTAAGTCAATTTATAGTAAAAATACCAAAAGTAACCACCTATTACGTTTCTTGGACTCTAATTCCATTAATTTTCTGTTATGAGGTTGGTAAATTTATAGTTGAGTAAATTTGAAAGCAAGGAAAAAAGATGGATATATCTATGTAAAATTGTGGCTATATACTTCAATTATTTGGTTACCTGAAGTTATCTTGTTAAAACTATATAATTTTAATACAACTTATCAGTGAAATACCAAAAGTGACTATTTGTTATGTTAATTGAACAAAAAATATCAGGAACTCGTGAACTAACCAAACAATTGAAACATGTATCCACTTTTTATCAAAGGAGTAACTACAATTTTTTTAGTATTGAAATTAACATGCGACTTTGTATATTGTCTCTTAAAATTACAAGACACAAAAAAGGCACACCCATGACATTTTTCTGACAAGTTTTGAGAAATTTTAAAAATTTGACAAGAACTTGCGAACTTAACAAATTGCTAAAGCATTTACCCACTTTTTATTAAAAGAGTAACTACAATTTTTTTTATTGTAGAAATTAACATTCGTAACTTTTTTATCACCTCATAATTTTACAAGTCACTTAAAAGGGGCACACTCATGGTATTTCTCTTATAAGTTTTGAGTAATTTCAAAAATATGACAACAACTTGTGAACTAACCAAATGGTTGAAACATGTACCCACTTTTTATCGAAAGAGTACCTACAAAAAAAAAATTAGTGTTGAAATTAACATTTGTTACTTTTTATCATCTCATAACATTATAAGACATATAAAAGGGACACACTTGTGGTATTTCTATGATAAATTTTTAGAAATTTCAAAAATATGACAGAAACTCGCGAACTAACCAAATTGTTGAAACTTGTATCTACTTTTTATCAAAAGAGTAACCCATTTTTTTTACCAAATTTCATTACATACAAAAATAAATTACGAACTTATAACGAAATGATAATATCTTCCAATAGAACTACAACTTAGCATGTCTTGTTATAATTTTACAATAGAACTATAACTCATCAAGTCTTATCAAGTCTTAACACTAACATTAAATGACTACATGCATGTTACAATTATAATCATTTACAGTGTAACTCATCAAATAACTAATAATAAATTGGGAAATACTATTTAACGCGAAAAAAAAACTCACGAATTTATCCCGACCTTGTATTACACTCACCCTTTGTTTGTTGACTTCCAAATATTTTCCAAACCAGCCGTGATTTCTGCCCATTCCTATTTTTTCATTGGTCTATTTCCAATCGTGGTCTGTTCGGGATAATACATCTCGCCATCTATAGCATTACTGTAATAAATTTGTTGTAATAGTAATGAAAGAAAGATTGTTCTGTGCTTTTCGTATGGTTCCTAACTAAAAATACAATTTTTTTAAAGATAACAAACTTTGAGAGAATTATGGATTTAAGGAAATCATGGTGAATTTAGTTAAGAACCATACGAAAAACACCTAAGGAATTATACCTAAAATTTTTCCTTAAGAAAACTATGGGTGTCATGTTCAGTCTTTATTTTGAATAAGCGGGGTAGTTTTTTCTGCATCAAAAGAGGTAATTTAAGAATTGTTATGTTTTTAGTTAAAACCAAAGGAATATTCTTGAATTGAAAGATTAATTGTACCATTTGTTAGTGCTTTCTTAGTTTATATACATACGAAAACTCAAAGAAATAATTCAAATGTAAAGTAAAACACCCTACATATCCAACCATTGATATACATTCCCAAACAATAATAATAGCAGCCATTACACTATTCAAATTCAAATAGTAAAGATGTAGGAATACAAAATATCATATAGTTGATGCAAATAAAAAAAAGTTTAGACCATGACATGGAAGAAAGTTGTTGAAATTATTTCTACATTAACGATAACCACTGCGACTAGTATGATGTTGAGATTTATCTCTAACATAAAATGGCCTAGTATTTTACACAAACTATCTACAAGTCTTGATTTTGCCACAATACCAAGAAATAACGGATACCACACCGATGAGACTCAAAATGAAAATGATAGGCCAAAATGATATTAATAAAGCTCGATGAAGCTGCGATTAAAAGCAATGGTGAGGATATAATGCACTTCCACATGAAAATTTTCCACTCATCGCCCCGCACTTTATAGCTGCAACTATCCAACATATGTGCCAACTGTAACATCCCAATTTGAGTATTAAGAATTTAAAAACTTTTTCATCTCAAATGGAATTTTACTCTAAGATTTTAACTTAAAATTTCAAATAAATGACTTTGAATAACTTTCTTTAGAAGGAACATTTACAAAATAATTACATGTACATAAATGACACATTTAAAACTACAATGGATAATTAGACCCTAAACTAGACTCTGATTGTGATCTGATTTCTGACGATACTTTGAAAATTACTTATACCTAAAAAAATAGAAATAAACATGGGGTGAGATATTAATTATCTCAGTGAGCCTCTTAAAGTGGGATAAAACACAATCTTTCCATTGAACAAGATTTTTAATTAAAAACATAAACATAATTAAGAACTTCATTTCAACAAATGATTAACCTCGAGATAACATGTACATAGATACCTTAATTAATTAGGTAACCGAATGTGGGAAGCCCCCGATGACCTAACATATTCTTAAACATTATTGACTCCGATAAACAGTGCCCTGTTTACCCCTTCTTACACGTCCCGTCGTAGACGGAGAATCCACCTAACAAGGATGAATCCTAATATTCCCACTCAACTTAACAATCGTCTATGCAATCATGGAACATTAACATATTATAGACAAGAAATGTCTGTATTCTCATAAGATTCACATTTTGGTCAGTCATCATTCTTTTACCTAACATTCACCATTCAAGACCTTTTAAAAAGATATAGAACACGAGGGCGTAAACATATATTATAAAACAGAATTTTTCTGTAAAACCATCTGTCAATCAAAGCCATGAAAGACTTATAAATTGGAGTTAGAAAATTTTGTAAATTTTTCTGAAGGTAACCAATACACATACTAAGACAATGCATTTCGTCCCATATTCAAATTCAAAGTAATCAATTTCAGAAAAATCTAACACTAAAACTGATCTGCAATTTCAATTTCAGAACTGCAGTCCATAAAACCTATGATTGAATCAGTCATATGAAGTCAAACATTTCTGATTATTTTACTGAAGGTAGCCAATTTATAAATTCATGTTATGCAATTGGTCCCATCTAAAATTCAAAACCATTAAATTATTAAAAATCACACACTGAACCTACTTTGTGCAGAAAATTCTGGTTAATCTTTTTAAGTTTCATTTTAGCTTAATTGCAGTTTTAACCCCCTAACTTTTCCAAAGTTGCGATTTTGGCCCCCTAAAAAAAAACTACAAAACAGTCCCCTAAGTTTTGCAATTGTAGCATTTTTGGCCCCCAAGACTGATATTGACTCGGTCTACGCTGACGTGGCACCCTAAGTGAGGTGCCACGTGTTTTTTTATTTTTTTTTATTTTGCCTTGGGGGGCCAAAACTGCTATAGTTGTAAAAAGTTAGGGGGCTGTTTTGTAGTTTTTTTTAAGGGACCAAAATCGCAACTTTGGGAAAGTTAGGGGGCTAAAACTGCAATTAAGCCTTTCATTTTCATATGCAACAAGAATAACTTCACCACAAAAATCAATTACTCAAACTAGTTCAATAGTTAAAACTATCAAACATTACTTCATTCTATCATTCACATGGAATCAATTTAGCAAGAGGGAACAAATTAACCAACGAATCCAACAATTTTAAATTCTTACAATATGACATGCATAATGAACCCTTTACTTTTCATCAACCCAAAATAGTAAGTAAATTTTGATTATGCATGAGGTATGAGGGAAGGGGGAAACCCACCTCTAACTAATGATGATAAAAGCTCCCAAAACTTGTTTCTCCTCTCAAATTCTGCTTACTTTGCCTCTAGTTCTTCCCAATTCCATATTTCCTTGAACCCTAATTCCAAGTTGCTCCAAATCTGTCTCTAATCTTCTTATTGATCATCTTCCTTTAACTTGTAAAGACCTATAATGAATTACTCATTCAAATTCCTTTTTGCATGTGATGATTTATTGAATTTGGGTTGGAATTTGATGGAGAAGAATAAGAATGGGGAAAGGAAAGTGAAAAATCTCATTTCTACTCTTTTTCAAATCTATATATAGTTATAAGATCAAGTTACCATCTTACCCTTATTAATATAGTGTTTTTCTCTTGTACCCTTTCTATGTTTTGGGCCTAATAATAGTTGGCTTAATTTCGTCCTCGAAATTCATGAAAACACTAAATTTCTACTTACTTCTGCGACTCTCTAATAAAATGCCTAGCCTCGTCCCATACGTAAATGTACGATGCACACATTCAATTTTATCACATAAATCTAAAAATCACCTAATGATTATACATATAAGATAAAAGAGTAAACATAGTACTATCAACTATCTTAGAACACCAATGGACATTAAAATTCAACTTGGATAAAAAGTAATAATGTGCGAGGTTCAAGGTCCGACCATTTTTTTTATTTTGTAATATGCTTCAGATATCAAACACTTACACTTACAATCTGTAAGAAAAAATAATTCAAATGTAAAGTAAAACACCCTACATATCCAACCATTGATATACTAAGTTACACAGACCACGGTGTACATTGAATATAATACGGGGGACATTTACTCAAGATTATCGAAAAAGCCAATGTAGATATGATAAGGCATGTGTTACGCCAAAAAATGATTTTAATTGGTCAATAGTGTAAAGTTCTTTACGCTGTTAGAGTATTCTAATTAAACTCATGTTACAATTTAATCAACTTTTAATGAGTGAAGATTAAAATGGGTTCTTAAACATTTAGTGTATAGTTTGATTGAAAATTGAATCATATTTATGTGTATGCTACTCAACATTTGTCAATACTTTCGAAGTAAATAAAGAATTTTTTTTTGAGAGAAAAATAAAGAAAACTTATCAGTTTGTAACTATAGTAATAATACTATGGCGAAAACATGAAAGGAGCAAAAAAAAAAAAAAAACAACAAAAAATTACT
>Ga0228711_1000352_pt1 | contig 52716 bp, 29 predicted proteins | sample MedpolnodulmetaG_2_FD_177996 | JGI IMG/M metagenome (GOLD analysis project Ga0228711, IMG submission 177996) | Root nodule microbial communities from Medicago polymorpha collected in Santa Monica, California, United States - brown nodules | ecosystem: Host-associated > Plants > Roots > Nodule... | reverse complement strand
TGTGCAGATAAACTTTAGCTCATTTTGTATGGTGTGTAAAACAGATGAACCGGTGATGCAAAAAATTGGAATTATACTTGCTTTTAATGCATTGTCTGTAGAATAAAGTTGTGGTACCCAATAATTCATAAATAAAAAAAGGGTCATGCTAACCGGTGCCCTCGGGGCACTGGTTAAGCATACAAAAAAAGGAATTTATTACCATAAAAGAAAACTTTGTTGACTTATTTATGGATTAATTACACAGTATTCAATGCAATAATTACTATATAATTTCCCTTTTTAATATCCTTAACCAGTGCCCCGGGGACACCGGTTAGCATTTCCCATAAAAAAAAACTGTTACAACATAGATTGGTGTAAACAGATGAAAATGGTGGCCGTATAAACATGACTACAAATGTAGTGTATAAGGAAACCATTTAACAATGTATTGACGATATCATGTTCCCTTTTTTCGTCATCACGCTACATTTTATGTATCAAATTTTATTTTTGGTCGATATTTTGTGCATGATATAAACATGAACAATGTGCGGTAGCACGGGTGGACGATCTAGTGTCTTGTAAATATTATTGTATTAATCCTTCCTTATTATTATTTATTATCGTATCAGTCTTTATAGATACTTATCTACTGTCATATCAGTCATTGTATTAAAAAAAATTCATGTCATTTCAATATCAGAGACAATTTTAATTAACGAAATACATAATTAATAACTATTTTAAAATTCGATATTATTATGCGGATTTGTTATAAAAGATCAAAATGATGATTACATCTTCTACTTAACTAAGAGAAGAATCAATTTCTTCTCAATATTATAACGGTCAGAGATTAATTACACTTAAGATTTTGATATAGATTAAATAAATTAGATCGAAAAAAAATTACACGTAAAAATAAAATAAAAATTAAGAGCATCAAATTGAGTATCTTATAAAAATAATAAAATCATTTTTCTTAGGCTTTAAGCTTTTTCAGCAACTTTTCACGTTTTCAATAATCACTTATCTCTCTTTCTTCCACCGCGCTTTTCAACTCAAAACCACGATTCCAGAATATTCCAACAACCATTGTCATCCACCTTCCACAATCAGGTACCTTCACTTCTTCGCTTCTTCGAATCATTACAATGTCGTTAATCTCATAAACCGTAATTAAAATTATGATTAACAACATTTTTAGCAATCTTGCTTATTAATTAATTAATCCAACCGTGTTAATTGTTAAACACGAATTCATCATTGAATAATTCAGTGCAAATTGAATTGTTATTTAGGGTTTAATTAATTTAATACATTTTTAGTAATCTTGTTTTTTTTATTAATCTTAGCGTGTTAATTGATAAACACGAAATCAACATTGGATAATTGTGTAGAAATTGAATTGCTATTTAGGGTTAATTGGGTTAATTGAATTGGAATTTTTTTTTTCTATTTTTTTGTATTTATCGTTGAACGAGTTTTTGTACATTTTTGGCTTTTCGATAACTAATAAAGGTTACGTGTGTTGAATGTGTTTGAAAGTTTATTTTTTTGCGGCTATTTTTGTTTGTGCATTCAAACGTTACTTAATAGGGTTTTTTCATTTTTTTGATATATTATAAAGGTTGCTTAATGAAAGTTTGCTTCTTTGAGTCGGTGAAATTTGTATGAATTGGTCATTATTGTCATACATTCAGAATTTGCTTGGAAACTGGGAAACTTCAAAACCAAGATAACTTTGTGTGTTCTTTATCCATTTATAGTGTGTGGAATTGGATTTTGAGTTTAATTTGATTGTTGGGTTTTTGATTTTGGATTGGTTTTGTGGTGAATTTTGTTTAGGAGATAAGTGAGGTATTAGAAATTGGATTTTGAGTTCAATTTAATTGTTGGGTTTTTGATTTTGGATTGGTTTTGTGTTGATTTTTTGTTGAAGGAGATAAGTGGGGTGTTGGGAATTGGAACTTTGGATCCATTTGTAAAGTTTGAGTTCAATTTAGTTGTTGGGGTTTTGATCTTAGATTGGTTTTGTGGTGAATTTGATTTTAGGTATTGGAATTGACTTTTGAGGTCAATTTGGGTTGGTTTTTCTCTTTCTGGTGGATTTTGGAATAAGGAGATAAGTGGGGTGTTAGGAATTGGAATTGGGATTGAAATTGTTGTGATTGTTGTTGTTTTGGTGATATTCAGAGAATTGAGTTGATTGATGGGGGGTCAAAGTTCGAAAGAGGATAATAATTTGAGGCGGGATTCATTGCGTTCAAGTTCATCTGCTTCTGCTTCTTCTTCTTGGAATTCATATCCTGACCCTCATTCGGGTTACGGTCAGGGTGGTTATCCTCCTTATACTTATGATTCACAACAGCCTACGTACGAGTCACAACAGCCTTCTTATCAACCGTATTATGATTCCCGGCCTCCTCCTCCTCCGCAAAACTATGGATATGAGCCTCAAACTAGTGGTAGAGTGCCCCGTCATGACGATCAGAGAAAGCTAGACAGGAAATACTCGAGGATTGCTGATAATTACAACTCCATTGACGAGGTAAAAAATGCTTTATATGCCGATTTTGTATAGTTTTATCTTTGGCTTATCAATTTCATAAGCTATGCTGATAAAACCTTTTCTTCCTGCCAATTACAACCCATGCTGATATCCTTTTTTTCCTGATGAATTTAAGGCTCTACATTTTACTTTTTTTGTATTGATATTTATGTGATTTGGCATGACCTGGTTGAAAATGATGTTGTGTTACAATTTTCAAATTTCCTTCTCACCGACAATGCTACATTGCTACTTATTCATCTTTTTTATTTTGGGAAAATTATTTGCTCTTAATAATTATTTCAATTCTCTTTTAACGTTCTAGTATTTTTTTTATACTTATATCTAAATTACAGGTGACTGAGGCTCTTGCACGTGCAGGCCTTGAGTCTTCCAATCTTATACTTGGAATTGATTTCACCAAGAGCAATGAGTGGACAGGTGAGGCCATATCTATACATTTATAGTTTTCTAAGCTAAGATTTTAATTTATGCATTATACTGTTGTGAAATATATGCTGAGCTTGATGTTGCTTTCAGGAAAGCATTCATTTAATAGAAAAAGCTTGCATCACATTGGGAATGGTCCAAATCCATATGAACAAGCAATATCCATTATTGGGAAAACCTTGGCCGCATTTGATGAGGATAACTTGATTCCTTGTTTTGGATTTGGGGATGGTATGTCTCTGAAAGTTCTCTCAACTTTGATATTGTAGAATTTTTGTTTGTTGTTTAGAATGTGCTAATGGGCATTACTGTGATATTATGGCAGCATCAACACATGATCAAGATGTCTTCAGTTTCTATCCAGATGAAAGAATTTGCAATGGATTTGAAGAAGTTTTGAGTCGGTATAGGGAAATTGTTCCTAATATTAAACTTGCTGGTATATATCTCTTACTTATCTTGTTGCTCTTATAGAAATTATATTTATTCATTTTATAGATATTGTAATACTGAGCTAATAATACTTATGTTTTAACGCCAGGCCCTACATCCTTTGCACCCATTGTTGAAACGGCCATGACAATCGTTGAGCAGAGTGGAGGCCAATACCATGTTTTGGTGATAATTGCTGATGGTCAGGTATTCTACTCTTTACCCAGTCTATTTAGGGTTATCTTTGAGCAAATCAGAAAAAACTGGACCGCTTCTTGCTCTCTCCTTCATTTATGTTTCTATTCATTCAAAGGAAAAAGTAATTGGACAACAAAAGATGAACATAATTGGAATTTTCTGTGTCTAACTCAGATCATACAACTTGTATTTATAATTACAATGGTGTTACAGTAAATACATCGAATGCCCAATTGATTAGCACTAACCTGGGAAACTGTATAGTCTAGGAATATTAGCAAGTAATGAAGGAAGTTGTATAGTTTAGGAATATTGACAGGTTTACTTAATTCTAACAATGTAGATGGCTTTGTTTGGTGCAGGTAACAAGAAGTATTGACACTGAACATGGGAGGCTCAGTCCACAGGAGCAGAAGACTGTGAATGCCATTGTCGAGGCCAGGTGATTATGCTGCAAGGTTATTCTCAATATTGTTCTGTTTTTACGAACATCCTGTCTTACTTATCTACTTTGTCACAGTAAATTTCCTCTTTCGATCATATTGGTTGGTGTTGGAGATGGACCTTGGGACATGATGAAGGAGTTTGATGACAATATGCCAGCTAGGGCCTTTGATAATTTTCAGGTAAACAACGAAGAGCATGCAAAATATCTGATGAAATAATCCTTGTTAAAATGTTCTAAAACTTTGGAATTCATCATCTGAATTATTGTGGAATTCTCTTTGTGCTTCTTTAGTTTGTGAATTTCACGGAACTTATGTCGAAGAACATTCCTCCTTCACGAAAAGAGGCAGCATTTGCTCTCGCAGCATTGATGGAAATTCCTTCCCAGTATAAGGCCGCAATAGAGCTTAATCTACTTGGGTAAAATTTTGATTTGTTACCTTCAGCATTATTATCTCTTTTCTTCAAAAAAATCTCAAGTTCATTTCTGACAAAAATTTGTTGATATTTGTGCTTATTTAATCTTAAACAGTAGTCGGAAGGCCAATGCTCCAAATAGAGTCGCCCTCCCAACACCCTCTTATGGTTCGGCGTCTTTTGGCACTTCAAAACCTTATGGTTCGGCATCTTCTGTCCCTTCAAAACCTTCTCATGCTGCTAGTTTTGAGCGGAGTGCACCTTCTTACCCACCTTCGTACCAAGACGTCGTCAAACAAGTTGGCACAGCTCCTTCTGCCCCAAGTTCTACTTATGAAAATCAGGTACAACTTACGAAGTGCTTCTAATGAAAACGTGCCATGTTCTTGATCGAGCATGTCGGCTACAAACATGAATGTTACAGGAAATTGCTTGAGTTATATGAATATATGTTTTTGCTTTTCCTTATAGCTTTTGGGGCTATCTTGACATGCCTCAGTTGACTAATTAGATTACTTGTCCAACAAAGCATATACTCTGTCTAATGTGGAGAGATGAATGGCATCATTTACATGCTTCATTATGCTGCATAGTTTTATGGTCTCGTTTTCCTATTTAATATATATCTGAAAGGTAGTTGTCTATTTGTCAACTGTCATTCATCCAGGCTGTATTATTTGCATAATTTTATTGTCCGGTTGCTTGCTGTGCATTTTATACGTTTAATATAGGGATTGAGTATGAAATGGTTCATGTTATTAATTTATCATGAGAAGATTTCCTTACAGAAAAATTAACAAATTAAATTGTTCTTCTGCAGCTTTGCCCTATTTGTTTGAGCAATCAAAAAGACATGGCCTTCGGATGTGGGCATCAGGTAAACACAATATTTTCAAGAGGAAATGTCCAAATTGGTCCCCTAAAAAAACACAGACCTATTGATCCCTGAGCAATAAAAAATACAAATCTGGTTTATTTTGGATCAAAATAGTCTTTTTTAAGATAATATTTTATTTTATTCACATCTGAGATTCTTAAGGATTGAATGAATATTTCTTTATTTTTTTAAAGACCAAAAAAGTCTTGGCGTTTTTTATTTAGCATGGGACCAATTTAGGTATATACTCTTTTCAATTTCTTTCCATATTTCTGAGGTAAACAATAGATTGGGAGAATGCTTATGATTTCTTTGTTACATGACAGACATGTTGCGAATGCGGACAAGATCTTCAAACGTGTCCCATCTGCAGGAGCCCCATTAACACCAGAATCAAGCTTTACTAAGCAGCATCTTCTATTGGAAGGATTTGTTTATTTGTATTCTTTGAATTTTTTATATGGTTGTATAAAATATTAGATCAAATATTTGTTTCTACAGTGAAACATGGTGTTTCTGTATGCCAGTTGTAACCATTCCTTGTTTTTTTTGCCCCATTCATTTTGGTTTGACAACTTAGCTTAGGGTGGTATTTGTACAGTTTTAATTGAATCAATTTGGTTGGTTTGATTTGTATTAATTGTGGCTTTAAAATGTGAATTTTGAATACAAGAGGGAATTTCCAGATTTTGGACCAAAATAATAAATAATTCAGTCAGGTCTTACTTTGTGTGAAATCAAATTTAAGAAATTGAGCCCTTCCCAACAATTTTATGTTTTTTACCAAGTATTTTTCTAACACGACGTTCGATCCATCACTCTTTTCTAATGCTAGTTTCTTGAGGGTTTTGGTTGTAAGTTAACTCTTCAACCTTTGGTACTTGGTTCTAGATTCAGCATTGAGAAAAAACAACATTTATCTCTTTTCTAATTGGTTTAAATAAGTAAAAGGTCCCTGTAAGTTCGCGCGTTTTTGGTTTTAGTCTCTGTATCTTTTTTTGTTGCGAAACAACCTTTGTAATTACCGAACGTTTTGAAAGTCGTCCTTACCGCCAGGTTCCGTGAAAAAAAATGCATTGCTGGCTAACGGACGCCTACGCGGCACTTGCTGATATGGCAACTAGTGCCAACTGGTATAAGTAGAAGGACTAAAACCAAAAACGTATTTTTATATAGGGATGTAATTAAAAAACGTAATCATTAATTTTTGAATTTTAAAAACCACTCATTCCTTCTTCTTCCTCTCTCTGATCTTTCTTTCTTCTTCAATCCTCCCATGCCCACCCTTCAATTGCTTGCACCCTAAAACCCATTTCCTTCACCAATCACTAAAATCTAAAATTAACTGGACCCAAATACTAAAAAAAATCTAAATTTGAAACACAACAATTCATCAATTTCTTCCTCCATTGAAAAAGAAAAGGCATAGAACACAGCCCAACATGGCAGAATAACACAATCCAAAATGGCAGAAGAACTAAAATTAAAAAAAGAAAAGGATTGAGATGGTGGAAACGTAGACACGTTATCTTCCTTCTCTTCTCCCATTATTAGGAAACCAAGTAAAATGAATAGAAATGATTCTTATTGATAGAAAGAGTGATTACAACTGATATATATACTAATATCTAAGACTATAGTAACCTATCATGTACATACAATAGAGGATAAGAACCCTAATAGTAGTTACTTGCTCAACAAGAAATAGGAAACTAAGTAATGTGATCCTTATCATGATCACTTTGTAATACCCATTTCCAATTCCAAACATATGCAACACAACAACACTCATTCTCCTTCTCCCATTTTCACCCTGACAGAACCACCTCTAATTGAATCACCATCGTCCACTCCTCCATCGCCTCCCACACAAGGATGGTTCTGGATGCTCTCGCTTCAGTTCTTCCATTAAAGTCTGAATCCGGATTCAAATATGATATTATTGATGTGATTGATTTTGTATAAGGGTCAAAGAGGGTCAAAGAAAAAAAGGTTGAAGAGAGAAAAATATTAAAATGGTGGTTTTTTTTCCTGGAAATGGTGAGAGTAAACTAAACATGAAGGATTGAAGGAAAAGTATTGTAATTGATTTTATGGGTTGATTTTGCAAAAGAAGAGGTGTGGTTGAATTTTCAGTGAAGAGAAATGTGAAGTGAATGGATTAGTGGAACTAGAAGGAGAAGATGGGTGATGATAATTCAAGGTTATTTTTTTTTTGGGCTTGTGTGTTGTTGTTTTTTCTGTTGGTATTAAGATTATGTTGAAAATGATGAAGGAGAAGAGGAAAGAAGATGAAGAAAGGAAGAAAAAAAAGTTGTTGATGTTATGATTTAATAGGTTTTTGATATTTGCGTTTTTTCAATTTCATCCCTCTGCAATTTTGCGTTTTTGGTTTTAGTCCCTCTAACCACAAGACTTATCACCTCTCATGCCACATAAGCGGGTTTTGTCAACTCAGCAAGTGACATGTAAGCCTCTGTTAGCAAGCACAACTTTTTTTTAACGGAAGTTGACATTAGGGACCAATTCCAAAAAGTTAACAAGATACAAGGGTTGTTTCACAACAAAAAAAGATACAGGGACTAAAACCAAAAACGCGCGAATTTACAGGGACCTTTTACTTATTTAAGCCTTTCTAATTCTTTCTCTCCTACATCTCTTTTTCCCCTTTTACTTCAAGATTTGAATTTAATGTAGTTGCGATCACACATTTGTGTGGTCACAGACGGTGTATAAGGCGATTGGCTCACAATTTTAACTAAGTGATTTGGCTTAAAATACATGATTGTAACACGAGTCCTCCAATTTTTGTCGGATCAAATGAGTGGAACGTGGCCATAGAGAATTACAATCCATTTCTTCTTAAATACATCCTAAAGGTTTATTATAGAACATCATGATGTAATTTGATCCATGTAACCGACAAGGATAAAACATGATTGTTGCTAAGGGTATGTTGTCACAAAGTAAAAGGGGTGATTGTTAAAAATCTCCCATTGAAGGTGCTCTAAAGAGCTAAAATGTAAAGGGCAAACACAATAAATGGCATTGTACGATGAAGTTTAATCAGATGCAATTACGTTGGAACAAACCCGTTTTAATTAAACTTAATCTTGTATGATAAAATTTAATCAGATACAATTTTGCAAACTTTAATCTTTTATAGACTCTTATTTTTGTTTGTTTTCGAAAATATTTTCAAAGAGAACATTTTCTAAAAGCGAAAAAGACCCCGTTTAGCATATACACTATAAATACATTTCGTTTTTATACTCCCAATTTATGATACATAGTTTAAAAAATAACTGTACTCTAAACTTAAAGTCTAGAATATGCACCACAAACTTCAAATTTGTTGCATACATTTATGATATATGTATATATTGTTTTATCATATGTTTTGTCGTTTACAATCTACTCGAGATAATTTTATTCGAAGACACTTTTAGATACTAAAAATGAACATTTCTTTCAATCATAGTTCAAATCATATTTATCACGTTGTAGGTATCTAGATTCTTCCGTGAACTTTTGTCCCCAAATGGAAAAAAAATAGAATACTCTTGCAATTGTAGTGGGAGTATTGCTCATCTCACCAACAAAATTGCTCTTCCATGTCTAAAAAAGACTTTCAAGCCCCCCCCCCCCAACGGCAGTTAACTTATGTTCATTTCTTGACATGGATGTCGGAGAACATTTTTTGAAGTGTAAAGAACAATTTTCTTGTAGGGGTACTTTTGTCCAAGAAGAATGTTGTTCACACTTCAGTCAATGTTAGGAAACACTGGTAATTTACCAATATAACCTCATCAGTAGTTGACTGCTGATGGATTTTAACCGGTGGCAGTTAACTGCCGATGGTCATTTACGTCATTTTCTGTTGTGTTTCAGCCTTGTTAGAAGTGTGAACAACAATTTTCTTTGTCCAAAGCACCCAAATCAGAGTTTTGCTCTTTACCCAAACATTTTTGCTCATTCCCAAATGAAAATACCATTTTACCCCTACGCAAGTTAAGTTACGCTAGTGCAAATAGCAACGTGACTTAAGTCACGCAGAAAAACTCACACTAAAACCCAGCGTGAGTTAACTCACGCTGGTTTTGTTTCATCCATTATCCAATTTTTTGTACACATTGTGTGACATGTGCCTTTATATAACAAAATGAACTTCCTTTTGGTATTTCATTTGAGCTGCCCAAAATTTGACAAGTGTTTGTAGTGCATGCATGACATTGAAGTTGGAGGTGTCCTCTAGCATTCATTCGCTTGCACGTGATCAACATCCTTAGCCCATGAATCGAGGTTCAGCTCAGAGGATACACAGAGTACAATCAATAGCCATCACACATTTTCTAGCCACACAATGCGTGAAAAAATTGGATAATAGATGAAACAAAACCAGCGTTAGTTAACTCACACTGGGTTTTAGTGTGTGTTTTTTCTGCGTGACTTAAATCAAGCAGCGTGAGTTAACTTACACAAATTTAACACTAGCGTGAGTTAACTCACTCATGCTGCGTGAGTTAACTCACACAGGGGTATTTTGGACATTTACTTTGGAAACGAGCAAAACAGTTTGGGTAAAGAGCAGGATTCCCAAGTCACTAAGCCCGATCTAGGCCCAAACATTCACAACCCAAAAGCCCAACAAAAAACCCAACAGTGTAAGAAGAAACAAAATGCAAAGGGTTTAACGAAACAGAGAGAGAGAGAGAAAGTGAAGTATTATTATTCTCTTCTCAAATCTTAATCTACTCACTCTACTATGAAATTTCTTCAATCTCTCTTAGGTAAAACCCTCTTTCTTCTTCTTCAATTTCAATTTCAATTTCATTCTCAAACCCTAATTTCAGAATCTCACATTTTTCATTTTTGCAGGTAAGACCCGTTTAGCAGTGCGAAATGGATCACTCCAACGGGTTTCGGGGCTCCGATTCTACAATGTTCCAGCAGAAGAGTATGACAGGAGAAACTACGCTAAAAATGTTCATGAATACAACACTGTTTTGGGTTCTCTCAATGCTCAACGAAGGTCTTTTTCTCTTTCTCACTTTTCAATTTTTTGAAAAATATCAATTTTGTTGTTAGAAATGTAAAATGTTAGTTAAATTATTCATTTTTAATTTTTTGGATAATTTTAGCTACTAATTTGAACATGAAGTATAAATTAGTCTAGATCAGTTTATTTTTGTAGCTCTTCATAATAGTTTATTAAAATGGAGTAACTTATAACTTATATGAAGACAGTTTGACTTTACTTAAGTATACATAAGTACTTAAATGGTAAGTGCTTGATTAAGCTGTCTATCCAAACAAGGCATTATATCAGAGTTTAAAAATATCAATTTGGTCGTTCTGAATATCAAATGTTAGTTAAATGTCATTTTTTAAGATGATTTTAGGGACATATAATCATAGTAGTTTGATTCATATTTGACATTCTTAAGGACGGAATTGGTATTTTCATTTGTGTTTTCAAATAGATCTTGTGGAGGACTAATTTGAGTATTTAGGAGCCGGTTTGGATTGATTTGCATTTATCTACTGGCATAAGCACCTTTGGGACTATTTTAGAGAACTTATGGAAACGGCTCATGGCATGTCCTTGAGCTGTTTCGAGCTTGTTTTCATAATCTTTTCAGGATAGCTTATGATAACAACTTATAACTTCTATGAAAATAGTTTGACTTTATTTAGTACAATAGCATGTCCCTAAAATTATCTTAAAAATAAAAATGGCTAATTTGACTCACGTTTGATATTCTTAAGGACCAAATTGATATTTTCAATTCTGAGGACCAAGTAGATCTTAGTATTTTTATTGGAGGACTAATTTGAGTTTTTAGGGCCTGTCTGGATTAAGTTGAATTTACTTACTGGTATAAACATTTGTGATTTCTGAGACTATTCGAGAGAATTTATCAAAAAGGATTATGAAATGTCCATTATGAGCTCTTCAGAATTGCTTTTGAAAACAACTTCTAACTTATATGAAAACAGTTTGACTTTAGTTGATCTCTTGTTAATTGTTATAGATATATCTTATACATAAGAACTTGCTACTCTGGACTCAATTATAAGTAAAAAAAATATCTAAATTTGTTAGACTCAAATATAAGCAAAAGTTAGTTATTTATGCACAATTAATCTTACTATTCCAAAAACACGCTTACATTAGTTCATTAATGTTGTGAGGAGATGATCATAATAATTAGGGGTAGGCTTGTAAGTTTATTTCATTTTTACATGAAATCAAGAAAATCAAACGGAGTTAACTACCATCCTTAAAAAGCGTGAAAGTTGGTATTTTTGCTTATAATTGACTCCAGAGGGAGTATATTATAAGCACTTAACTAGGTTGTTTATCCAAACAGGGCATTACTCTTTTACTTATTTTTATTTTATTCTGTTGTTGATTAATTTAGACACCTCATTTGTCAATTGTTTTAAAATAATTATTTTTTTGGGTATTATTTGGTAGGATGTTTTTGCTGAGAGATGTGTATGAAGATATGATGCTTGATGGAGTGAGGCCAACCCGTGAAACTTTTCATGCCCTTGCTGTTGGATCCATGAGAGGCTCTAGAATGCATGATGCTTTCTTCTTCAAGGACCAAATGAAAATCATGGGTTTGGTTCCTGATGTATGTACTATTTTATTTTTCCTCATAAGTTTTTGCCTATACAACTTTTTGTTTGATGTAGATAGGTATGGGTTATTGAATGTGTAATGTTTGATGTTGTTGTATGATTTAAAAATGGATACTTTGCGGATTTTGTTGATTACTTGCACCAACTAACTGGGTTGCTTGTTCTTTTAAAAAAAAAAAAAACTGGGCTGTTTGATAATTGAAATTTCAGTTGGTTGATGATATATGTGATTTGAAGTTAACATCGTTTAACTAGTTTTCTATATAATCTTTCCAAGATTCCATGCTAAATATGGCGGTTATTTTTGCTCTTTTGTCAGAAAAATATGACTTCAAATAACTGTGGCTAAATGCTGTAGACTTTGTATTTTATAATGTGGCAGCCTTGTTTTGTGTGCATGTATTCATGAAAAGGTGATTGGGTATGTGTATCCATTGCAGAATCATTGTTCAATTGTTTTCTCGTATCATACCATATCCCTATTGCATGTTGACAACATAAACTTTGACTTTTTATGCTTTATTTTTGAAGATCAATGACTACTCTCATATTGATGATGTAGGTTACTTTCTACAACTTTCTAATTTCAACCTGTGGGAAATGCAAGAACTCTGATCAGGCTGTTCAGGTACCTGTCGCCATCTACCTGCAGACAGGCTTTTAATATTCTACTGCATTAGAGGTGCTTATTGCTTCCTTGTCTTTATATGTATAATGTTTTGTTGTCCTTTAAAATGAAGATTTTGGAGGAGATGAAATCCATGGAAGTAAAGCCAAATGTACAAACCTACATCTGCTTGCTACATGCATGTGCAGCCCATGGACGCATAGACCGAGTGTATGTCGTATTGCTACTTCTTTTATTATCTAATCTATTTTCTACTTAATAAAAAAAATGACCTAAAGGAAGCATGGCATTTTTTTATGATTTTGTTTTTCATCCAAATCAGTTATTTAGTATCTGTGTTTTTACATGAGTTTCACTACCACTATTTTTTTCTACTAAAACTTGATTCTTTTCATTCATTCCTTCACATAAGGGTATTTCGTATTTCACCTTCTCTTTTTTTATGTTGTCAAATGCACATCAGCTTCATCAAGTTTACCTTTATATGTTTTTATTATTCAAAAAAATTAATTATTTAAATTAATGATCCAGGAATGTAATTGTCCGTGATATGACTGCAGCTGGTTTGGGATTAAATAAGTTCTCCTATGCTGGGCTTATAATTGCACACCAGAACAAAACACCTTTTACTGATGATTTCGATGCAAAAGTAATTTCCATATCTATTTCTTGATTTGACACGTATTATGCTGTATTTTCCAGCAATCTCTGAACTTGTTATTCTGTCGAAAAAGGTTATTGAGTATGTGGAGAAGTCAAAGAAGTGGACTTCAGTAGAAACTGACAGCGCCAATGCTGAGAATGTGATGGTGGGTGTTACTGATGAGGAGTTATATAACTTACCAACGGCAGAATACGTTACTAGGCGTGGAGGATTCTTGAACAGGCCATTTGCTGCATACCATACTGCATTTAATGCTGCTGCGGACTTCAAGAATGTTAAGGTATGAAGTTCCATGTCTGTATGACTGTTCGTGATATTTTTAAATGGTTCTTGGAGAGTTGTTGTCATCTAGCGGTGCTAGTGTTAGTGTTGCGGAATTTCAGCAAACTGCTATGCGATACACAATTTAGTACGAAGTGTTGACAAATAGCAGCTATATCAGCTCTACAACACTCTAGCATAGCCTGCATAGTGGAATTTGAACAAACAGTTATTTTTCGCGATCGGTGGTTGACAACTCTTGGTTCTTGCATGCTTCTATGTTCTCTTATTCTGATGCTGCCTGTTTGTGTGGCATGAAATCATTCAATGTGCATCTAGACCTAGTAAGAATTGATTATGTGTGATATTTAAATCTGACATATAGTTAGCGTTTAAGTCAAATTAAGATATCTGCTTTACTGGTAAATAATATTGTATATTTCTCTCTAATATTTCTTTACCTACTTCATTCTGGCTTACTCGTGGGAAGGGATTTTGATGTGATGTTATTGTCTATTAAACCAGAATGTTACATGACACTCTTCCTTTTAATGGTAGCCCTCTAAATGTTCTCCTATTATGATTATGATTACACTATGTACTGACCAGTAAAAAAAGATTAAATGAATGATAGTGATATAAATTAAAGGATCTATTTGTTAATTTTTTATGCTTTCTAGTTTCTACAGAGTAATAATCTCAATTAGCAAACTACACCTTTCTTCTATGTTTAGCCGTTATAGCATGCATGATATGGTTTTAATTTGTTAAAGATAAAACAGAAAATTGTAGAACTTAGACTTCCTATTGTATTTGGGGCTAATAATTTAAAGCTCCAGATATAAATTTGATCATTTTGTTTTTGTATTTCCTGAAGGGGAATCAAATATAAGAAAAGAGCAGTTTCTGGTTTCTGCTTTGTTTTCCTGCCAGTTTATTTATTGGTGAAGCACAATTCATCTTTTTTATAGAATCACACCCAATTATCTTATTTATTGCCCCTTTATTGAATTTTGATCAGATTTAAGCCTATTTTTGTAGATTTGTTTATATATCAAATGTGACATGTATATGGTGGTTAAACTTAAGTAGAGTCCGGATTGAAAAATCTAAGCCTCTCATTCACTTTGATTGTGGTTTACAATTATAGCTTTCATACCTGTTTTGAGGGGAATCATCTCCTGAAAAAAAAAAAAAATTCTATAATAGCTCTATATTTCTGGTTTGTTCTACCATCACATTCACACCATTTGTTTCTTTGCATGTTCAATTTTTTAATGTTACATTCGTTATATTTTTTCTTTTTTCGTATTAAATTATCTTTCAAATTGTTTATGGTTGATGTCTAATTTTGGCAGTTGACAGACACACTTCTTGAAATGCTGGAAAAGGAGAATAAAACCCCTGATATCTATATTGTCATGCAAGTAATTAGGTAATTGATTATTAAGTTCTCTTGTTGTACTATTTAGATAGCCTGAAAACATGCATTTTATCATACTATAGCTTTATGTTAGTATGTAATTGATTATTAAGCAATGTTTTTTGGTTAACTTATCAATGATTCCTTAAAATCTACTACTGCTCTTTGAAGGATGCCTTCTGGTTGGTCAAGTTTTGCTTTTACAACGCTAAAAGAAAAATACTATTTAGTTATTGAAAGCTAAAAATCCTCCTAAATGCATAATATTGCTTTAATTATTAAATTCACTAATCAAATGTAAGGCATGTCTTGCTGAGCCTGTTTGTTTATAATAACTAGTGTTTGCAAATCTCACAGCCGTGTTTTGTACTCATTTGTTATTTGTTAAGCAATTATATGAAGGATATAGCCTCACTCATTAGCATCAGCAAGAAAACTCTAACCCATAAACAAAACTGGGCACCAAGCAGACATGATGTAGTATTACTAAAAAGTGTTATGCACACCTTTTTTTTTTAGAACTTAAGGTCCGACTAATCCTAGGGGTCCAATCCCACCGTCCCACTTGTGGGGACCCCATTTAATGCCTTATGAACTAGCCCACCGAAATTGGTACCGAGGGGAATCTAACCTGAGACCTTGAGAGGAGCACTCTCCAAGGTCTCAAGCCAATACCACCAGGCAAGTGTTATGCACACTTATCTCTATATCTGTAGGATATGTTAATTGCTTAACATAATTGCATATAGAATGCATAAGGAGTCCAAATGTTTTTCATGAGTCTTTTCATAGTTGTTATCATATTAGGCCTTGTACTAATTACACTGCACCATTACTTGACCTAGATTTTCAGTATTAATGAAAGCATTAGGTTAGTGTTTTTGCAATGCATATTTTAAGCATTCAGAATACTTGTTAAAGTCTGTTGATCTGTTCTATCTTTTCAACATTTTCCCTTTAATTTCAACAACAAAGCCAATAGAGTGTAACTGTTTTGGAATTTCGGGGACGTTGCTGATAATAGACTATGAACTGTTTGTAAAAGGAATAATTGTAACCATCAAACTTGGTCATTTTGGTTGTGGTGAAGTAAGGAAATATGCTTACAATTTCAACTTTTTTGGTTTTAGACTAGATCCTCATTTCTTGTTGATGTTTCAATTTCTACTGTTTTTGTTGTTTGTTATATACAAATTTCAGTTTTACTTCTGATTACCATTATTATGCAGGTGCTATTGTCATGCCGGAGAGATTGACCGTGGTCTTCAATTTTTTGAGGACTTTCTAGCTTTAGGGAAGGGTAATGCTGCAGAAATTTATGTGGTGAGTTTTCTCACATATAGTTTCTAATACAATAAATACCAAATCTTGTAGTTGAATGCTTATATTTCCTCATATATCAGAAATGTGACAAAGGGCCTATTTGGATAGACTTATTTGTGCTTATCTACTGGTATAAACACTTGAGGCTGTTTGAGAGAGCTTATGAAAACAACTTATAGCTTATATGAAAAGAATTTAACTTTATTTGATACAGAAATAGCTTATGCACGTGAATTTATATGATATGTGCTTTTGCTATAAGCGCTTAACTAAGATGATTTTCGTCACAGAGCCTATGTATGCCTTTTTTAGAAGTGGTGAGCCCATATGTGTGAATTTTAAAATGCTGATTGCTCTCTTTAGGGATGTTTGGTTTGTGAAAAATGCTTTTGTTTCTATTTTCACTTTTAGTTACAAAATATACAAATATTTGAAAACTGAAAATAGAATGAAAACAAGGTGATAGTTTTGAATTTAAATTTTGCCTAAATTTTTTTTTTGAATTTAATGTTAAAACAAAACATTCTCTCAAACTAAACAGACCCTTAATTTATACTTCCGCTCTAGCATTTAGTGTTTAACAACTGTTCATGGTGCATTTGGCTTACAGTTTATTCTATTACAACAAAATATCGCCGTTGTAGTCTTCGACGAATATTTCCAAACTCCGCTGATGTTGACTAAGTACTAATATTTTTCATAAATTGTATAAAATGCATATTGATTAATGCATTTAAACCAACATGACTGCAGACGCTTGCAGAGGGGGCAATGGTTGGGTACACTGAGAAAGGAATGCAAATTTCTATAGATATACTGGTAGGTTATCGTAGACACTTCATCGACTTTGTCAAGTTGAAATTAATTTAGTATGTTGAAAGATTTCAAATTTAAATCTGGAATTGTAGACAAGAATGAATGAAAGAAACTTTTTCATGAATTCCAAAATGGGAAGTGAGCTCCTGATTATGGCTGCTGGTGAAAAGGTAAACAAAGCTCTTCCAATTATACCCTCTTGTTATGTGTTTCATACCAGATACTTAGCACATGCTGCCTGCTTGTTAAATATGTGTATTTTGTTGTTTTTTAATTCATAGACTGGAGGATATACTAATGCTAACTACATATGGGACTTGATGCGAGCCCGTAACATATACCCTTCGTTAGCTGCGGTAGAAGCATACTACCAGGGTTTGAAAGTAAGTTATCCATCTCAGCAATGCATCTTGCTTTTCATGTGCTTTGAGATATTTTCATATTTGTTGGAAAAAAAATTATACTGTAGCACATTGATCTTTTATTTTGATTAGAGGGTAGTAATTAGAATGTGCATGTTTGGATTCAATTTTGGAAGAGCGAACAGTGATTATGAAGTACTAAAATTGATTTTAGTATGTTTGTAGGTTCTGATTAAAATTGATTTTAACTTGAAGCTATGATTTGTAGTTTTTGCCTTCAAGCCGAACATGATTTTTACACTTGAATTTTTTGTTCAATTCACTTTCACTTGAACATATCCAAACATAAAATTTTACCTTGAACTCTTAAATTAAATCAAATTGGACAGAATCAATTTTTACCACCGCAGAACCAAACCCAAACTATGCGTTCAATTTTCATCCATTATTTAGGTTCATGTATTTCACTTATTAAACCAGTTCACTAATTATTGTCCTCTTAGTAGATTGATTCATAAAAAGAATATCTACTAGCTACATATGATCTAATCTAGCTATCTTACAATTGGATTATATCCTTTGATGTTCACTGCTATGTATATGGAATTGCAGGATCGACAAATTCCTCAAGATGATCCAAGACTCATTTTGGTTACTCAAATGTATGACAACCTTCGCTCGAGATTTAGAACATGAATGTATAGAGATTAATGTTCTTTCCTTTTTGTTATGAATTCTGTTAGCTGTTGATAGGTTTCTCTATTTTCGACCAAGAATTTTTTACTTGATTCATGTATGAGTTGATCCTAGACATTCATTAAGTCTAAGGTGTATCTCATTAAAAACGGTGTACTAGTTCCCTTTTTTTAATCAACCGTTGGTTTATTATTTTAAAAATAAATGAATGATAGAGATTAACTTCCTTTTTTTACCATTTTAAATTTCTTACCACGTGCAAATTTGCACATGATAGAAAAACCCATTTTTAATATATGTCCATGATTCACGTATGGTTTCTGTTGCTCCCTTTTGCCTCACTTGCAATTTTCATGTCTTTATAAATTTATAATTTGATATGCTAGTTTTTAAAATGGTAAACTTTTTCTCTACCTTGTGTTGTTGGCCGAATTCTAATGTAGTCAGTGATATTTATGTGACAATTGGATTGATAGATTTTTCACTTAACAAGTCATCAATTCATGTTAGAAAATCTACCAGATTTGATACAAGACAATGTCTGGTCACATATAAGCATAAAAAATTCAGCTCCTTTTTGTGGAAATAAAGGGAAAAGCTCCAAATAAAAAAAAACTTTAAACCTCTGAGAAACATAACATCTCTTAAATCTACCAATATAGCATTCTAGGTAAAAGAAGGAAGAAGTTCAAAGTTCATACTACTATTTGCATTATGAGTTGTGATATTTGAACATCCATTTATATGACAACTTTTTGCAAACGCAACAACAACTTGGTTTGCATCCTGATGAACATGCTTTACAACAACGAAGTAGAGACTATGCAAAATATTGCGACCGCTGAATTGCGTTATTACACGTTTGTCCAACATCACATATGTTCATATGAAATCAATGGCTGTAGAAGAATCAGACTCGATCTCAATTGTCTTGAATCTTCTACTAATGATAAGCTATACCTCCATGAAAAATTATCCGAAGTTCAGCCACCATAATACTGCACATACCTTCTATAAAAGAATAACAATGCACATACCAAGGTTAAAGGTGAAGCCAAGTAAAAAAATTCCCTTCTATACTTCGGACAACTCCACCACAAGTTGCTTTAGCACCATGGTCTCCATCAAGTTTCACTCAACTAGCACTAGAAGGTTTCCAAGATAAACTTGGACACCCAATTTTGAAAACTTCTAACTTACCATCACGACCATCCTACTTACAATGCCTCTAAGAGCATATGAAGATTCATAGGGTGAGAGGGATAAATATAAAAAATGGAAGCAAAGCGAACATGCGTATTCATGAGGTAGAAGCTCATGGAAATTCAATTGAATGAATAAGATTGAATAGTGGCGGGACTCACTTAGTGGTAGGATCCACTATCTACTTTTTTGTATTTATCTCTTACTAAATGTCATTCTCCATTTATTTAACCAAATGAAAATGATTCTAACTGCTATAACCACCTAGCGAACACTTAACTAATTTTAACTAATTTCACATAACTTTCAACTATTTTAACATAGCATCTCCAATGAAGGTGTATAGGCGAGTTTCATTGAAGGAACCATGATGTGTGTGGCAACCCATATAGCAAAGAAATTGGTGAAGTATCTTAAATAAGCTATCATATCATCAAAGTTGTATAAGAAAAATCATCGAAAGCGAGTTACATAAAAGTTGAATGCAAATAAAAAAAATCAATAAAAGTGAGTTTTATAGAAGTTTCTTAATTTTTGTTTTTCTTTTTTCTGTTAGAGCAAAAATATGATTGAGTTGCGTAAGTGTGACATGACATTGTTGGGAGCCACTTAATATTGGTATGAAATCAATTTTAAGTTCTTTACAAACTTGCCATTGCAATGTTATAGTATAAGAGACGTCATAATACTCACAAAAAATTTAGAATAAAGACCTAACTTGTTCTGCTTTAATCTTGTTCATGATGTTAAATGATATTTAAATTAATCTTTCACATTAAAATACAAATTAATCAATTTGTTAGGATGAGTCTAGATTTTTTTCTATCCAAGAAATTAAAGTGGATGTTAAATATTTTTAAACAAAATAAATAAATAAAAGTTTTGCAAAACGAAGTCGTTTTGGTATTATGAGAATCTCCTCCATCACAATTCATAAACCCTAAATCAAATCCTCTTCTCTCACTCGTCAACCCTAAACCCCAAACTCCGGCAACATCACCGCCGCACAATTCCACCGTCGCCACCTCCTCCACCGCGCATTCTCCTCTTCAACCACAAAAACACATCAGAATTATCAAAAGAACAAAAAATGAAAGTACCAGAGGAAGAAAACAACGAGATTAACACTACAACAATAGCATCAAATGATGAGAATTCGAATTCGGAACCGGAATTGGAATCGGAAACTGAAATGGAATTGAAATTGAAGAAATTGAAGATGAAGAAGAAACTGAAGATGGAAGCGAAGAAAGCTAATATGCGTGGTGTTTGTTATTTGAGTCGAATTCCTCCACATATGGATCATGTTAAGCTTCGTCAACTTCTTTCGCAATTCGGTGATATTCAGAGAATTTATCTCGCTCCTCAAGGTCATTATTTCTCTCTGTAACACCGACTCTTCTGATTGAAAACGTGTCTGTGTCCAACACTGACACAACACTGACATAACTTATAACTTATACGAATACAATTGTTGATATCATTTGAATTTATTGTTATTTTTTACAGCTAAAGGTCAAATAGTTTACGTATAAGTTATTAAGCTGCATTGGAGAACAATGAAAATAAGATGAAAACAGCTTATGGGCAATGTTATAATTTGCTTTCATATGTTTTTTCTAAATAGTATCAGAAAACTTATGGTAGTAGATAAGCTCACATAAATCAATCCAAACGAGCTCTATATTTATGTTCAATTTAATTGATTTTTCTTGTTTAATTTTAATATGTTGATACACATTGTATTTTAGTTTAACAAATAGGCTCACAGGATAGGATATGTTCTATGAAGCACGGATACCAGACAGCGACACACCAACACAATTTGAGAAAATCACATAATTCAGTGTAATTATGTGTTGGTGTCGGACACTATACATGTCCGACACCAGGATATGCCTAATTCGAGGAGTGCCCGTGCTTCATAGGATATGATAAGATAGACCATTTGTTGAATAATTTTTTTTGATATTTCATACAACATAGTACTCACTCGGGGTTGGGTTATAAGCAAAAGTATCTAATCTCATACATTGGGGCTGTTTTGATTAGTTTATTTGAGCTTATCTACTACCATAAGTGTCTGTTTGAGACTATTTGACGTTTCACGCTCAGGTTTGGATTATAAGCAAAATCACTTAATCTCATACTCAGGGCTGTTTTGATTAGTTTATTTGAGCTTGTTTACTAGCATAAGTATCAATGAGATTGCTTGAAATAGCTTATATAAACAGCTTATGATGCCCATAGGAAGTTTATAAAATTAGCTTAAAAGCAGTTGCACTCTGTTTATGCTTAAGCTTAATTAAGCTGTTTATCCAAGCATGATTTTATCAAGAAATTTAGTTAAATCCTGATAATCTTCTTGATCTCGTAAAAAATATGTGCATTTTCGAAAGTGTCCTTCATGTGAACTTATTTTATGAAACTCTTAGTCAATGGAAAATAAAACATATATTAATATACTGGTATTTTAGAAATGATCTTATTAAATATCGAAATAGTTAAATTTCTTTATATTTGAAACCGCGGAATAAATGAGTACGTTTTTGCTTATATTCCAGACAAGAGACAGAGTGATATATTACTACTTGGTTAGTTCTAAGGTTGGTTGGTTTTAATTTGTTTTTTAATCTGCCAGATTCTAATGCCAGAGTGCAATCTAAGCGAGCCCGGGCATCCCAAAACCAATCTTATTCAGAAGGGTGATTATTATTTATTTTTTTTAAATGTTTAATTTGATCTTGGAATTGGATTGGATCAGTATCTAATTGAAGTTGGTATTTTGTTTATGTTGATGATTGGTTTTTTGCTTTGTGATTGTGTGTAGATGGGTTGAATTCGCCAATAAATGCGTTGCCAAGAGGGTTGCCAATAACATAAATGGTGAACAAATAGGTATTTGTTTGACTCATTGTCATTTTTTACAAATTTCTCTCAATTCTCGAATAGAAATCATCATGATATCACTTGCATTGGCTTTTAATTCTTAAATGGAAATGATCATGTTATGTTTCTACAGTCATCTCTATTTTTAATTAGATTAAGATAAGTATCTAATTGAAAACCAGTAATTGATATTGTGTTGGAGATTTTAAACATCAGATAAATAGGAAATTAATTTTCTTTTTCTTCTTGTAAATGACTATGGTATGGACGGATTACTTTGCTATATTATGTGGGAAAAAACGGTGTTACCATGATTATGTACTTCTAGGGGATGTACTTGTTTTTTCCAACAGAAGCGGCAACGTGTGTTGCTGTTTCTTATTTAGTCTTTTGATGATCACAACACAATACTACGCTGCCAACTCTAGAATAATTTTTATTCTTTATAGTTGGAGAAACAGAAATAAAATATGTGTGTAACAGTGTTTACTTGTAGCTGGAATGTTTTTTATATGTCTGTTTGCAATAATTTGGTTTTGTAAGTTTCTGAATTATATTGTGTTTACCTAGGGGGAAGAAAGAGGTCATCTTTCCACTACGACCTTTGGAATATTAAGTACTTAAGCAAGTTCAAGTGGGATGATCTAACTGAAGAACTAGGTAATTAGTTTATGACCAGTTCTTGATTTTATTTATCGACGAATAAGCATCTCAAGCTAAAGCAAGTTATATTTGTTACAGCCTTTAAGAGAGCTACTCGGGAGCAAAAACTGGCATTAGAACTTTCTGCCGCCAAGAAAGAGAGAGATTTCTATATGTCCAAAGTTGACCAGTCGCATACTTTGAACGCTATAGATGAGAGGTTAAAGAAGGTACCTTGTCTCTGCACTTGACCAAATTATTTTGACTAAATGAAATTATTGTGCCATGACTGAATTCAACTTCAATATTCGCCTGATAAGAAAATAAATGGGTAGCTCTATCTAATTTTTATCTGTTGATCTTTTTTTCTTGGTTGGTACAAGATTTTTTAATTACCTTTTTCTGTTATTGGGTGATATCAATTAAGCAGAATTGTAAGAATGATTTTCATTAAGCAAATAAATAATGGGTATTTTATATTTTATTAGTTGTCCATGGTTGGTCAGAAAATGGATAGCATTTTTAGTTCATGGAATAAACTGAAAAAACTATCCAGTAATTGGAACTTGAAATTAGCAAGTGATGAAGTATAGCATTGGTATTGGCTTTGAAATGAAATATTTCGATAGTTTGGAAGAATTTAAAATAACAAGCATAAATCTTATCCAATTCTTAACTTGAACAAAAGAACTAAAGTTTTGAAGGACAATTCTGGCAAAGGATTTGGGTCTGGCTTCCCCTATGTTTTGAGTCTCAATGCTGCCGTGTTTTTGGTTTTCATATGGCTATCATTGTTGGCAATTCTGGCAGACCATGAACGATATAGTGTTTCTACTCCTTTTTCTTTGATAATTTTCTGAGATTATTGTAAATGTTATCTCTGTAATGGTGGTAAGGTGTATCATCTCTGCTCTAGGACAATTCAGTTTCTTTTTGCCAACTGATTGAGACTGGCAGCCTATATTTGGGGCTTTGAATCGAGCCCTTTCTTAGAAGTAAGGACCCATACCTAATCGAGAACAACAATAATTTAAGTTAATGGTGTTCGGTTTGGAGTTTGCTCAAATTTACGATTTTGGTTTGTGATTGGCTAGGCATAGCGTTCAGAGGAGCTCAGAACTGGTATTGGTTTTAATTATTTGAGTTTAAGAGTTTTCTTCCCTTTTTGGATCAGTAAAACTCATTCTTCCTTGCTGATGATGTTTGATTCTCTAGTTTCTAGATCTCTGTCACTTCTTCAGTCCATAGAAAATTTGTGTATTATGAATTTCTGATCCCTCTTTATTTTATGGTCCACCTTACGTTCTTAATCTCGTTTGATTGTTTAATTTTTTTGATGAATTATGTTAACTTCTTAACGCTAGAAGAGATAGGCAAGCTCTGTGGCTAAGATTGTGTTGTGAATGGAAGAACTAGTTTTAGATTTTAAAAATATTGTTAACTTTTTCCTTCAATCCGTTAGAATTTGCGACAGTTTACGTCATTTAGCTTTCATCACATTGGCTCACATTACTTGCTTCACAAACATTTTGATTAGAAATTAGTTTCAATGAGTATTATGTGTATTGAGGAATCATTTCATTCGCCTTGCACAGAAGCAGAAGGTTCAACATGTCGAGAGAGTGATTCGGCATTTCCCTCAAACAAAGCCTATAGCTGCTGCTAATGCTAAAAAAAGTAAAACTGAAATGTCAGATGATCTTCTAGATGCAGTAAGTATAAGTTTCATTCCCGATCTTCTGTCCTTTAATTTTGTAAATATGTCAACATATGTGAAATCATTAGTTTTTAATTGAAGATTTTTCACTATGACCCCTGCAGGTATTTGGCGGCTTGTAATGCATGTATTGATTGATCTTCCAACATGGGGAGAGGCTGCTACTTTGATGTATTTATTCATTTGAATTCCGGTTTTGAAACTGGTTATCAAAGTAATCTGTATACAAAACAGGCAATAATGTTTCCAATGGAGTGGAATTTTGAATTGAACAAGACCTGGTTTTCCATGTTATGTTTTTGCCTCTGTTACCAAATGTTAAGTTATGAGTTGTAGGGTAAACTCCAAATCTGTTGTTTAGAATGCTAAGAACTTTGATTCCAATATATTGTTATTTGATTATGAATATAGCATTTTTGTCCTCAAAATCGTACAAGGTAGATTGTGACATTAGGTATCTAGAATTTGTGCTTGAAACCTTTATTTTTGCGTGTCAACATTTTCGATCAATTTATTTCAAAATAGTATATATTTTGAAGTAACAACAAAGGAGAAATTTGAATCTCTTGATCTCACCTCATTATTAAAATATCACTTTGGTATCCTATAAATAGAAGTCGTAGTATTTCGATCAACACAACATTAACAACAAGTGTGTACATGTTTAGAGTGAGAGAAAAAATACAAAGGAAAAATATTTTCTCCTGTGAGGTTTAACCATAGTTTTCGTATCTGGAAAATTGTTTTTTTTTTTTTTATTCTTTGAACATACATAGTTACATACAAATAAATAATATGTAACCAAAAGAATACCTCCCTGTCCTTATATATGAGCTCCATTTACCTTTTTCACACGGGTCTTGTTAACGAATGCTCCGGGGGGACTCTAAGGATTTCAAAAGAAGAAATAATTTTATAAAAAAGTCAAATATTTTGATTTATGATGCATTTATTACATATATTTTCATGATAAGTTATCTTTTAAAGACTTTAACTAGTGCCCCGGGGCACTGGTTAACATTTCCCTTTTCACATTTCTTGAAAAAAGTTGTTAATGTAATAAATTGACTTTTCATATTTCATGACAAGTTAGCATTATAAATTAGGGGTATGTTTAGAAAAGAAAATGATAAATACATCTAGTAATTTGAAAAGGAGCTTATATTTAAAGAATTTTTTTAGTCAAATAAATGCTTATATATAGGGATGAATGAAGTAACTAATATTAGAGTTCTCGTTTGTATTAAATGTAACTTTGGTCTCTCTATTTTGATCAAACTTAATTTTGATTCCCTTTTTAATCGTGCAATTTAGGTCACTTATTCAACAAATTTGACCAAGTATATTCTGACTATCCAATTTGATAACGTGACAAACAATTGTTCAATCACATCTTCACGACTGAGTTTAACACTCCATTTATTAAGACTCTCAGCAATTAGACATTTCATTTTAATATCAGATCACCTAGAAACGGTTATATGTATTGTTCAAAATTTAACAAGTATTATATGCATATTGATGAATCATTTCATTTGCCTTGCAACAAGTGGAAAGTGTGATTCGGCATTTCCCTCAAACAAAGCCTATAGCTTCTGCTAATGCTAAAAAAAGTAAAACTGAAATGTCAGATGATCTTCTAGATGCAGTAAGTATAAGTTTCATTCCCGATCTTCTGTCCTTTAATTTTGTAAATATGTCAATATGTGTGAAATCAATAGTTTTTAATCGAAGATTTTCCCACAATGACCCCTGCACTGCAGGTATTTGGCGTGTATTGATTGATCTTCCAATATGGAATGCCGAGTACTTTGATTCCAATATAATGTTATTTGATTATGAATATAGCATTATTGTCCTCAATATCGTACAAGGTTGATTGTGACATTACTTATCTATCTAGAATTCGTGCTTGAAACCTTAATTTTTGTATCAACATTCTTGATCAATTTCTTTTAGAATACTATAATTTTGAAGCAACAACAAAGGAGAAATTTGAATTTCTTGATCTCACCTCATATTGTTAGTATAGAAGTATGAACAAAGATATAAATTTTGTGTTTATGATTTGTACTCTAAAATATGTGAAATGGAGAGTCTCATGTGTTTTTTGTTAGAAGCATGAAGATGTGTCTGTTATCTAATGAAGATGCTTCTTCTTTGAGTTAGGCTTAATGCATTATCTAATTGTGTGAGTATTTGTGCAAGAATTATTAACGACCATTTCTTTTTTCATCTATTAGTTTATTATGCGTCCTACTAATTTCAGATTTTATAATTTGAAAAGCGTTAACACCCTCAAAAACCCTATGAAACACATTAAAGCATCCTTAGAAACCCTCTATTTTTTCATATTTTAAAATTTGAAGGGTGGGAAAAAATAATCTTTCATGGTTAAAAGGTTATATGATAAAATTTTCATTTTTAAAAAGTATATATTTTATCAGTTTTAAACACTCACAAGTCTCAACAAACATAGAAAAAATTTCATTCTATGATCCAAGTGTCTTCACTCATTTTCATTCTCAACCGTAGATAAATACACATCTAAAGGCTCACATCATATAAACATACACAACAACACACACATCTCAAACAGTTATTTTATTCATATCTTCGGCTTCATCCAATTTCATCTTTCTTATTTCCTTTTTTCCCTTTTCCATTTATGTCCTTCAAAAAATAAAGAAATAATTAAAATCTCAAGCTTTTTCTCATTTTAAATTTTTTTAACCTAACTTTCACTATAAATATGACTACAAAATCAATGATATGAACACCACAAGGTTTATTTCTCTTTGAGTTTAACTGAAGTTTATACAAAGTTTATTTCTCTCCGTGCATTACCATCACCATTTTCAATGATATGTACTACAAGTATTAATTTCATTCCTTGGTTTCTAATTTTGCATCCCATTTTCTTCTTTAGTTTTCAATTTTTTTATCTTGTTTTTATGAATCCCTGTTTATACAAACTACAAAGTCGTTGTGTGTGTTTCTTTTTTATCTGGTCTTTACTTTATTTATTTTTTATTAGACTTAGTTTTGTTAAACAAACTCCACTAAAAAAATCATTAATGATACAGAATTAAAATTGTGGTTAATTAAACTACAATAATTAACCACAATTTTCAATGTGTGAATCGAATTAACTTTATACTCAAGCAAATCAACTATTTTTATACATAATTAATCAAGTGTAGTAGATTCTCTCAACAAAAAAAAATCAAGTGTAGTAGATGTATAAAAATGTGTGTTTATAAGACATGTTCGAAAACAGATAATGCGATTTACTACTGCTATTCCGATTAAATCCTTTGCTATTGTTTTAACTCTATTTTTTTCTTTCTATTTAGAAAACTCTTCTTTTAATGAAATACCTAAAGAAACACTCTCATAAAACGTTTTCGTTTGAAAATGCTCGCGATTTGAAAAGTCTCTTGGCTCATATGTGGAAATGGAAGAAATGAATTAAGATTGTATAATAAATAATAGGGTTAATTAAGTTTTTAGTCCCTATAAATATTCACAGTTTTGTTTTTAGTCCCTATAAAATAAAATCACACTTTTTAGTCCATGTGACATTTTCCTTAAGCATTTTAAGGACCAAAACTGTTGATGGAAATTTTTGACAGGGACTAAAAGTGCTGATGGAAAATTTTATAGGGACTAAAAATGCTGATGGAAAATTTTATAGGGACTAAAAAATGTGATTTTATTTTGTAGGGACTAAAAACAAAACTGTGAATATTTATAGGAACTAAAAACTTAATTAACCTCCAAAAGTATAGAGCCTGGATTAATTATTTAATTAATCAATTATGGATGGACAATAATCATTATCATAAATTATTCTTAATATACATTATGGTCTATTGTGTTAAGCATTTAATTGATTGATGGATATGTGTGATTAGACTATTGTTTTTAAATAAATGGGTTATGATGAGTTTGACCATTTAGTTAAAGCCTAATGAGAGGTCCTCACCCTCAGCCGATTAGTTATTTAACTATCATCTCATCAAACGGTTAAACATACATACCAATAAGGTGAAAACCTACCTGTAAACCTAGACAACAATGCGGGCAACCATCCCTCTCATACTTGTTGGTGACCATCTTTCATAATCTAAACCCTTAAAGATACACATTCTCTTGATTCAATATTGTTATGATAATGATATGCTATAATTTGTAACTACTATTTTATGGTTAACTGTTACAAATTACAACAATCTCTACACTCAAAGATAAAAAATGTGATGGAACACATATTTAAGGTCGACAATATCATATATAGTAGTTTAGTCATTTAAAAGATTCGATAGTGAAGTGTCAATAAATTCTTTTTAACATGATGAAGATCACCCAACACGATGTGATCAGAGGTATTTTTGGTTTGGATTTTCATTCGAAAATCAAAGAAGCAATAAATGACGTGTGATGTTGAATGCAAAATGCACTCAACTTCACGTGACATATAGGCTTCTTTTATTTACGGGCAGGATCCATAACCATGATACATAGCTCCTTGTGATTTTGTTGTTTTTGGTGATTTCATTGTGTTCAAAAACTTATTTTGTATTGTATGCCCTACTGAATCGTCTAAACTATATGATATTGTGGACAATAGTTTGAACTCCATGAAAATTTTAATCTTCAAATGTAAACTATTTTGGAAGATTATTCATATAGTGATGATTTAGAAAACTTCATCCACAATAAAGAAAAAATATATTCGGAGTGATTATGACGATGATTTCTCCAAATTCCACCAACTTGAAGAGTGTGAAATTAGCCTGCGGTGACATGAGAAAAAATGTGATAGATCGGTTGATAGACACGCACTATGGCCTAAAACTCGAGTCCAAAACCTTTAATCTCTGTGTTAATATTCTTGATCAATTTATTTCCAAATCTAATTTTGAAGCAACAACAAAGGAGAAATTTGAATTTCGTTATCTCACTTAATTATTGTTAGCCTCCAAATATGAAAAAAGATTTAGAGTTTATGATCGGGAATACATATCATAATATTCTTATACTCCATATGAAATATGTGAAAAGGAAAATCGCTTATTGCAACGCCCTATGTGTTTCTTGTTAAAAACGTGAAGGCGTGTATTTTTATCTAAGGAAGACAAGATCATAGAGAATACAATGTTTTTCTTTTCTGAACTCGACTTAACGCATTATGCAAGAATTATCGTTAAAAGGTTGTGATGTACTTGTGCAAAGAAACTTGTTGAGACGAGAGCATGAATGTTGAATGAAATTTCAAGTCCATAATATCCTTTAAAAATTTAAAAGTATAACTCAATAATTTGTCACAATGTAAAAACGTGAGTATAAACAAAAACTAAATTTAAATATATTTTGAAGCACATATGTCGATCACTCATTTTCTTCAGCTTCACTCTCCTCTTCAAGTGCTTTCTTAAGTGAAGTTGCATCCTGGGCCGTAGATAAATACACATCTATATTTTGTTAATTCAACATGTTATATTTTTATATTAATTTATCTGTTAAAAAAATTCAAAATTTTAATGAATTTTGACTAGACTCTATCCATAATACAAATGCCTTCATTAACTTGTATTCTCAGTCATAGATAAATACACATCTAAAGACTCACATCATATTAAATATCAACAACACAGGAGCCTAGTCAATCTTCTCTTGTACGCTTTATTTCCATCTTAAGCTAAATCCAATTTCATCTTTCTCATTTACTTTTTACCTTTTTCCAAACACAAAGACTTTAACCTAATTTTCAGTATAAAATGATTATGTTCTCTCTGTCTTTCTTCCACCCTTATCTTTTATTTTAGAGTCTTGTTAACTTGTGCCCTTAGGACACAAGATAAGAAACTAAATGTAGAAACTTAACCTTGGAAATTGTGCATTTTAAACCTTAAAATCTTAAAAACTTATTTTTTCAATACAATATTTATTATTTAATTCTATTTTAAGATCTTTATCTTGTGCCCTTAAGGCACAAGTTAACATTTCCCTTTATTTTATTATGCTGTTTTTTTCTAAATATGCTATCTTTGGATTTGGACTTTGGTCTTCACTTTTATATCTTTTTTATTGGAGTTCGTTTTGTTAAACAAGCTCCACTAAAAAAAATCATTAATAATGGTTTTTTTTTTTACGTAATTAACCAAGAGTATGTAATGGGCGTGATGAATATGGGTTGACATGTTTGAAAGAAGAAAAAAAAGTAATTTATTAATGCTATTTCGTTACAAAATGTATGGTTATCTGGTCAATCTAAGTTTACTTAGATGCATTTCACTAATTTTATATTAGTTTTTGTTATTATTAAATATTTTGCTGTTGTTTTAACTCTCTTCTTTAAATGAAATATGCTCAAAGAAACACCAGAAAACCCAAACACTCACAAAACGTTCTTATTTGTGAATGAAAAGTCTCATCGCTTTTATGTGGAAGAGATGAATTAAAAGATTGTACAAATTGTATTAGTACAAAAGTATATGGTTTACATTTTAAGATTAAAAATGTGATAGAAACAAATTTAGGTCGACAATATCATTTTTAATTTGATGGTTTAAAAATCATGTAAAGAATAAATGGTCAATAAACTTTTTTAGCACGATAAAGATCACCCAACACAACGTAATCACAATCTTCTTTTAAAGTATATTCTTTAAGTTTGACAAAAATACTGGATCAGTCTTTTAAATTTTTTTAAGTTTCAAATAGGTCTCTTTTAATACATTATTACTCTTTTAAGGACCTATTTGAAACTTAAAGGACTAACTCGATAGTTTTGTCAAACTTAAAGAACTAACTCGATATTTTTATTGTCATACCCCAATTTTTGACCTAAGATGTCACTGACACGGATCGATCTCTGATTTTCAATGAAAAGTTCGGCAGAGTGGTATTTTAAAATACCTCATTTTTGGTTCCGAGTCGGGCCCTCTTCTCTTTATTTTTACCTTTATTTCCTCAATTTTTATTTCCATCTTTTATTTAAGTTTTTTAATCAATTTTAATTGTTGTCAAAAATCCTTATTTGTTTCTTAGTCTTTATCTCACTTTTTTTTTTATTTTTCATTTTTGTTATTTCGTCTAAGATTTGTCCCAATCCACAACACAGTCTGTCAACATCTAAACCCCAAAATCCAATACGCGTTTCCAATCATCCCAATCCAAGCAAGTTTTCTGCAGACTCTCAACAAACCCTAGTCTCAATCCAGCACTATAAAAACCGGTACCTGCAGAACACAAAAGGGGACGGGAAAATTGCAAAACATAAACCTGCAAAGACAACCAAAATCGCACATCATACCATACCAGATCAACACAAATCACAACATCAAGAACTCACATCAGTCCCAAAAACCAAAAGCAAATCGCAAGGAACAAAGAAAGCCGGAACCGAATCTGCAGCAAAGAAGAAGAATGAAAACGGATCCGGACAAAGCACCATAAAAGGTAGCCCCTTTCACCCTTTCGTTCATTTAAGATCTAGGTTTAAGGGTTTTGAATCTTAGGATTTTAGGTAGAGGAACAGACAGAGGAGAGAAAGAGAGGCTAAAAAATGTAAAAACAAATATAAAAAAAGGGTGTTTATGGCGGTGGCGCCGCCACCTACGGTGGCCGGCCACCGCGCCACCCCCCCAACCGTCGTTCTCCCCGTCGGAGAAGAAGAAAGAACTTTAGGAGAGAGGAGAGAGCATAATTGAGAGAATAGGAGAAGAGAGAGAAATTAAAGATGAAAATGAACAAAAATGGGCTTACAGCCCTTATATACTCCTTTCTGAACCGGTTCGGTTCTCCTGGAACCGACCCAGAATTCGAACCGAACCGCCCCCATCTCCAACCCAGCAGGCCCAACGCGCTGCTTTCTCTCCCTAAGGCCCAAACTGCTTCATTCTTTATTCTGCACGCCCTCTGCCTACTACCTGCACCCCCTGCTGTAATATAATTCCTTTTCCACGTTTTTTTCCTTTATTTCGTTAGCATTGCATCTTAGTTATTATTCTCACGCATTTTTATCCATTTAAGTTTATCATTCTGTTTTTATTATTCATTTAATATTTGTTTTCTTTATCTTAGTCACTTAGAAAATGTATTTAGGTTTTGTTCTAATTTATTTATTTAATTATGTCTTTCGCACGTGATTTAGGATGTAATTAATTAGGCCTCAATGTAATTTATTTTATCGCAGACCATAGCATGTATCATAGGCTTATGTAATAGTAGGTGCATGTGTGCGTGCGTGTGTGTATGCCTTTTATTTTGCTTCTAGTTTAGGTTAAAGGTCCTCGTGATGGTCCAACACCACCATGAGGTACCTACGTTTTATTTTCTTGCTCCGTTAGCTTCAATTTTAGTTTAGTTATATTCCAACGGAAAAAACAACAAAAACATGCAAATAACAAAATCATAAAAACATTTTTTACAATAAACCTTGACTCCCAAAGCCAAGTGACCTCTTTATTTTTTATTCTTTCGTAAATCAGAGTTGCAATCAATCTTAATCATATTTCAAGTCATTTTCCCTTAATATAAAAAGCACAAACAAACTTATTTTGCCACTTGGCTTTTCATTTTAAAACCTTTTTCAAAACTAATAAAAAACACAAAAACAAATCAAACGTCAATTTTTACCCCGAACTACGAGGTTTTGATCCCTCACGGGTACGTAGGCAAAGGACCTCGTCCTTCCAAATCAATAAAAAATGTAGATAAGTAGGTCTCTTTTTTCCTTTACCACTTTAAATACCATTTTTAAAAAGCAAGCAAGTTATAGCACAAAATGTTGAATAAAACCAAGAGGTTCCCGTAGAGTACTACGGATATAAAGGGTGCTAACACCTTCCCTTTATGTGACTAACCCCCGAACCCTAAATCTTCTTCTAAGGGGTGTTTCGAACTTTTTTCCTCTTTTCTCTTAAAATTAAATGTTCAGTCGTGAAATAAAATAGTGAGTCAAACGCTAATCAAATAGCCTTGATCTCCGAAAAATGGCGCGACATTTATCAAACTAAAATCAAAGTAATCTGTAGACAAAACAAGCATAATGTCAAATGGAGTTGAACTTTGAATTGGACAAGACCTAGTTTTCCATGCTCTATTTTGCCTCTGTTACAAAATGTTGAGTACTTTGATTCCAACATAATGTTATTTGATTATGAATATAGCATTATTGCTCTTGCCTTTTCGCTTCTTGAAATATCTGGCTTTATTATTATTAACTAGTCCTCCAGCTTGGAGTGCAATGTCTCAATAGTTTTCCATAATATTTAAAATCAATGACATTTTTTTCATGATTCTAAAAATTAAGTTTGAAGTGACAAGATGATTTCTGCAAATTCCACCATCTTAAGGTAGATTGTGACATTACGCATAATGATCTAGAATTCGTGGTTGAAACCTTTTATTTTTGCGTATCAATTTCTTTCCAAATCTAATTTTCAAGCAACAACGAAGGAGAAATTTGAATATCTTGATCTCATCTTGTTATTGTTAGCTCATAAGTATGAACAAAAATAATCTAGTGTTTATGATTTGGAATACATAACACAATATTCTTGCACTCCATTTCATATGTGAAATGGAGAATCTTATACTGCAAGAAATTGTTTGAATTTTAATGGTTGCAACACTCTGTGTTTCTTGTTATTCAATATCATCAACACTCCGTGCAAAAAATTGTTTGAATTTTAATTGTTTTTTTTTTATGCAAAATCTGTTTTTCCTTCTTTGAGCTTAATGCATTTTCCGATAAGCCTTCTGTGTATTGTGCAATAATTATTATTAAAAGATGTTTAAAGGAATAATAATAAAATTACAGAATATTTTTCATTTTTAAACACTCACAAGAATATAAATTTTTTGCATTCCATGATCCAAGTGTCTTCACTGACTTAAATTCTCAACCGTAGATTAATATACATATAAACATCAAACACAAGCAACAAAAGCATGCCTCTCTTACGGTTATTTTATGTCCATTTTCAGCTTCATCCAATTTCATCTTTTTCATTTACTTTTTTTCCTTTTCCATTTTTGTGCTTCAAAAAATAAAGAATTATTTAAAACTTTCAAGCTTTTTCTCATCTCACAAAGATTTTAACCTAACTTTCACTATAAATATGACCACAAAATCAATGATATGAACACCACAAAGTTTATTTCTCTTTGATTTTAACTGCAGTTTATACAAAGTTTATTTCTCTATGTGAATCACCATATGAAATTTCTTGCTACGTACTAGTATTAAACTTTTTTCCTTGGTTTCTAATTTTTACATCTCATTTTCTTCATCGGTTTTCAATCTTTGATCTTGTTTTATGAAACATGTTTATACAAAGTTGTTATTGTTCTTCTTCAAATAATTTCATATTATTTGATAGGGATATTAGAGATTGTTTGTTAGTAGAAAATAATCACTTTTATAAATTTGCATTAAGAACATAATTTTTATTTAGTTGTACTCAAACAAGTTCAAAATTACTTTTTAAAAATTTGATGTTTATTGTAATAAAAAAAAATGAGTTCTACTTTTCTTATAAAAAGGTGTGATTTTTATTGCTATTTGTTTATATAAAAATGTGACTTTCATTACTCTTTTTCTGGACTTAGTTTTAGTAAATTATTAATTCAATTCATGACCGAATTAATATTGTACAAAAGTCTCATAGCTCTTATGTGGAAGAGATGAATTAATATTGTACATATAGTATCAGTTCAAAGCCATATTCTTCCAACTAAGTGGCTCCAAAGTTGTAGAGTCTATGTCCGGAGATTTAAAATGTATCAATCAACATTTCAACGATATCATCTACTGTCCGATCGTTTAAAAGATTTAATAGGAAAAAAATTAACAATAATTTTTTTTCAACAAGATAAAGATTACCCAAATTTCAAATCTCTCATTTTCATTGAAATATAAAATCTTAACAAAATTATATTTCACGATCAAATACTCGTGATTATGTTGTTTTTGATGATTCCAACGTTGTTAAAAAAAATTATTTGTATTGTGCCTCCTATTGGACTTTTTAAATGATTTGGGTCTAGATGACATGGTTGATGTGAGATTGAACTCAATAAGCATTTTTAATTTTGGATGTAGATTATTTTAGAGGTTCTTGGTTTGGACAAAATACCTCGATTTAAACACGTACAAACTTTACAAGAATCAACATCTTGTTGATTATCGTGTAGACAAAAACTAGAGCATTTTAAAAGCTGATACACATCAAAGGCACATGAATGACTAAGCGAACGGAGTCGCTTGATTTGATATAAAAAGTTCAACAATAGCCCTTGCCAATATGTTATTCTGTGCGCTAGAAATTGAGGTTTGGTGTAGTTAACGTTAACAAATACAATATTCTCTATAACTCTAGAATTTATTTCGTCCCTGCACTTTGTAAAAACATCTTTTGTTTTTATTTTTTAAAGTATGTGTTTGTTTTAACTTGTTAACACTACTAGAAAAAGAAAAATTTGAGAGGGAAATTAGTGACGGAAAAATTGAAATTTCTCACAAATTTCTTGGTCGCAAAATTTAGTGACGGAATTTGAGAGGGATTTCACGTTTTCCCTCACTAATTTTTGTTTTTTTAGTAGTGTAATAAAAAGATGTGAGATTTGTCTTGTAAGTACAACTCGGTTGGTAGTTTTAATGACAATAACATACAAATGTTAGGGTTCAAACATGTAGATTCTCCACACTTAAAGTAAGCAAGTCTAGTCAATAGGATACATAAAAAAAAATGTGAGACTTTTGAAATGAAGGGAGAAGATGAAATGTTAGTTAAAGATAGGAGTGTTCATGATCCAGATTGGTTTGGTTTTGAGGTTAAAAGTCATTCTATCCGCAAGATAAAAAAACATGCAGTTTAGTTTGGTTTGATTGACTTTAAAAATAAAAGACGAACCAAACTAATGTGGTTTGGAATTGTTCGCTTGTTGCTGTTTTTATGACACAATACAATTTTTTATTTCCAACATTAAAATCAAGTTAAAAAGTCAGAAACAACTTATTTTCAGCAATGTTTCGGTTTCCATCCAACATTATAATTTCATTTTTGTCCAACAATGTTGGCATCAACATAGACCAAATTAAAAACTAGACCAAAAAGAAACCCCAATAAGAAATGTAAGAGACTACGATTTTATCATTCTTTAAAAGTTCTCATTGAGTTTCTTTAATTTAAGATACATCTAACATAAACATATCTGCAAATGTGCAAGTAGCAACAAACTAAAGCACGTAAATACATTTTTGACATAAAAAACAAAGGAGAAACTTAACGGCAGGAAAAAAAAATGTCATTCTATAAAAGTTCTCATTGAGTTTCTTTGAGTATTTAGTTAGGTAACATAAGTTTAATTAATATTTCTCTTTTAACCTAAACCCTTCAAAATATTTCTCTTATGTTGCGGTTTGGTGAGGTTTAGTTCAGTTGGTAAAATAAAACCACAAACATAACCAAACCTTGCGGTTAAGTCAAAAAGTGATTTGAATACATATGAATCAAATGCAGTTTTTTGCAGTTTTGGTTTGTGTTGGATTGGTTTGCGATTTTTCTATTGGGTTGGTTCGGTTTTGAACACCCATAAATTTAAAGATGTTGCATTTTCAAAAGAGTAGTACTATATAGGACGATTAATTTACTCACGAAAACCAACGAATGCACACTTGCCCAATTTATTAGGAATAAAAAGAGGGTTATTACGTTGTTTAACGTAAATCATGGGGCAGTGACCAATTATTCGTATTGCTAAGCATTTTCAGTAACATTTCACAGATTACAAGGGATTGTTAGCATTGAGAATATGAAATAAACTGAATTCGTCATTTGTGTTGCCGATTAACGTTTTGCTATTGTTTTAACTCTATTATTATTTTTTTTCCTAATTAAAAAACTCTATTTTAATTAAATGCCTAAAGACACCCTTTGAGAAACACCCAAACACTCTCATAAATGGCTCTTATGTGGAAGAGATAAATTAAGATTGTACAGATAGTATTAGTTCAAAGTGATATTCATCAAATTAAGTGGCTCGAATAGTATATAGTCTACCTTCGGAGATTAAAGAAGCAATGGAATACAAACTAAGGTTGACCATATCATAAATAGTAGTATGGTCGTTTAAAAGATAGAGGAGCGAAGACAGTGGCAATAATTTTATTTTTCATGATGAAGATCACCCAGCAAAATGTGATCACATATATCCCTTATTTTGGCTTCTCATCCATAAATTGAAGAACAATGAATGGTGTGTGGCGTTGAGTGTGCAAAATGCACTCAACTTCAAGCGATATACATTGTTGCTTGATGTATGGATCAGTAAAATAGAGGAATTTGTAATAATGTTGTTTTGAGTGATTTCAATTATGATGGAAATACTTATTTGTGTTGTACGCATATTTTGAACCTTTTACACTATCGAGACATACAGAGATCGATTATTTGAGGTACTTGGTTAGATGAATACAAACTGGGTATGTTGGTTTGCTATAAAAAAAAATTCAATAGTCACGTTGATTTATCAAGTTTAATTTGTAGATTACAAATGTTGATGTCTTCCATTTGGTCATATTACTTATGGTATGGCTTGTAGATTCAAAGAGGTTGTTTTAATCTATCATAATTCCCAAGACTCAAGGAGATTACCTCTTATGGCAGTACCATACTGAAAAATTCTCGTTTTTTAGCATAACGATTTTCATTAATTAATACATGCTAACTATATTTATATGCTATTTTATAATTTTATTGTAATTGTTGATTTGAATTATTTGGTAGTATGAGAATGTTGTCGTCTGCTATAAATGATGATTTCGTACCTTTTGCTACTTCTCAATGTGTTGTTCCATGTGTTGGAAATTAAGGTTGGTGTAGTTGAGGTTTACATTTTATAATATTCTCTATGACTTTTTAGAAATTATTTGGTTAAGATTTGCTTTTGCTCTCCAAATATGCTATCTCATATATTCATTTATGCATAAGTAACTTAGTATTGAAGCTTGATCTTTTCTTTTAACTCATATAGGTAGATAGGTAGAAGGGTTGAGAATATAAGATGTATTTTACATTCAAACGAGTAACAGTCTTCTTGTTTTCAACTTAAAAGTAAGGGGAAGCTTGGTTTTCTTTTAATCTAGAAAATCGAGATTGAAATTTGAACTGTTCGACCTTGATTAGACAGTTGAGGTGTGTGTGACCGTACACAACCGAATCCCTGGGGACACTAGAGGAATCTACCTATTCTTACAACACTTCCTGTTCCTAGCACACCAAGTTATTTAATAGACAAATATCACTAATTCAACAACATTTCAATAGAGCATTAAGGACCATGTTCCACGCAACAAAATTTCCTCTTAATCTAATGTGAACCTAACACCAAGAGGGGGATGAAAGCTCCATATCATCACCACATCTTGGACATAAAGGAGGATATCTAATACCTTTCTTTGCCATATTTTCTCTAACAAGAACAAATATGTAGTGGATCCCAACACTTCTATAAAATAGGAAAAATAATGGTGTGAATTCACATGTACTCTTTGGTTTCTTGACTTCCAAAATAACATAAAACAAAAGTATGGTTTGATGCTCTTCATGTAGTCTTAATGTAGCTGTGGTTTTCATCAACTTTGGAAAATTACGAATCGGGTATCAAACCAACTAGAACTTCAAACCATGATTCAAATGCTTTAAACTGTTCCACTTGAATTGGAACAACAAAACCGTAGTTGAATCGTTTAATTAACTGAACTGTATGGATGTTAGTTATGACCTTGGCAATGTCAAGTTCCTTAGTTCACTTTTCACTGTTATCGTCAATAAAAAATTCTATGAAACCCTAGCCGTCTTCATTAGTTTCTTTGTTATTCTAATGATTATCTATATTGTTAACAGTTTGATATTAAATGGAGTGTATATCGTATAAAAAAAACTTAATATATGTTATTGCAAGGAACACTGAGGCAAAACAAGCAAATAAAAACCTGGTCGGGAACAAATTCATAATGGTATTTAACATAGCAAACAATTTTTAAACATTTACTAAAACTTAACAACTAATCGGTCAAATTTGTCACAAGAAGGCCTTTGAGATTGTAGTGTTATAAAAAATTGATGACCGTATGCACAAGGGTAAGACCTACATTACCCCTTGATGAATTAGGGGTAATTTACCTCTAATGATAAGTAGTACTCAATTCTGAAATGAAGATTTGCATCCAAATGGCAATTTAGAGAAAAATGGATATATTTCCATACAATTTGACTGCTTTCTCATTTTGACATTTGAAATGCAAATTATACACACAATTTAATTGTTAAAAATTGTAATCATCAATACCTGACTGAGACGTAAACTTAGTGGAAAAATGTAAATTGTAAGAAACGTAAACTCTTGACAAGAAAAATGAATGACGTATTTAATCGACGCAAATAATCGTTTAGTTATATGTGATTTTTAAAATGCATTAAACAATGTCTCTTATTACAATTCCCTATAAAAAATGTCTCTTATTACAATGTCCCTAAAAAAACCTTATTACAATGTCTCTGACGCCTATTTTTAAAAGAAAGAAAAAAAATACCTAACGGCTATTGGTTTGCATGTTTGCCATGTGATGTAGAGGAATGCTAGCGACACACATTTCAACACACTCTCTTTGATTGGTTAAGATTCGCATGGGTTCCACCAAACTTATACGGGTCCCACATGATTTGATGGGACCAATGTGAATTTTAACCATTCAAAGAGAGTGTGTTAATATCTGTGTTGCTAGCATTTATCTTGCCATGTATTCTAGGGCTAACTTTTGGTCTTCAACGCTACTTGTTCTTCGAGAGGTTGTTTCAACGCACACATTTTGTTGTTGTGATTCGAGCAAGACTTGCCTCAATGTCTTTCTTGCACCACTTGTACATTTAATTACTTCTTTGTATTTTTTACCTATTTATAAAAACACGAATCCCCGTGAGTTTATCTCAGTTGGTAGGGATATTGCATATTATATGCAAGGGCCGGGGTTCGAACCCCAAACACTCCACTTCTCCACAATTTAACTGTGTGAGCTCTAGCCACTAAATTACTTGGAAAAAAAAACACAAATCAATTTGTCTTTTCAACACCACGTTATGGAAGTTTATACACTTCTGTTGACTTAACCTCTTTTATTCACTCTATTTCACATTGAACACTGTCAATTTTTTTATGTAATATTGATATTAATTGTAACATCAATTGTATAATCTAATTGATACTTCTATGTCCCAAAATCATCATTTTAATTCACTTTATATTTATAATAGTGATGAATAGACAAATAGTTAATTAGAATAATTTGATAAAATGATTTTCTATGTTGTTTTTAATTAATTTGTATAATAAAATGAACAAATGTAACACTGACTTGCATTTAACAATGAAAGAAAGCAAAAGCAGATGCCATCTCTAATCTCCAAAAGCAAGCAAGCAAGCCCGGTAATAATAGTTTAATTAATCCTATTGGTATTCCATGGTTTTTTTTTCCCTATATATCCTTTTTTTTAAAAGAAATCAAAATATCCAACCAAGTGATAGAGCTAAAGTGATCAATGAACTCTACCGAAAGACAAATAATTTGGGTCTTCGAAAGAACCCAAGTTTAATTCATGAGTGGAACAATTTTTTATCAGACAATATTTACTTACCGCACGAACTCTGAATTACTGGGATCCCTTCATTTATTAACTGGAGGTTAACAAAAAAAAAATTCTTCAGAATACTCTACTTTTAAAATTGAAGATTGTTAAATGGTGTATCATGGTGTATCAGGGGCATTGGTTAAGAAACCAAAAAAATAATTTTTTTATTAAAAAATGGTGTAATTATTACTTGATGAAAAGTAATAGTTTATACTTCTTCCGGTCTCAAATATAAGAAAAATTCATTTTTTAACTTCATTGAATAATTAATGTATCTGTTTTACAATGTAGACTAAATATATTAACTATTCAATAAACCTAAAAAAATGAATTTTTTTCTTATATTTGAGACTGGATGGAGTAGTTTCATGACAAAAATTCTATTTTTCAATCTCTTAATTAATGCGTCAGAGGCACCAGTTAGCATGACCATTCAAAAATAAACACGAAAGTACTTTTTTCCGTCGCTCACAGAAGAAGCATGGACAAGATGCGACCTCCCAACATGGTTATTTTTCTTCTTCTCGTTTTTATATATTTTTTAAACTTGTGATGGAATGTCGCATCATGAATACACGATCTTAAACCTACACCTATTTTTTCGGTTTTTATTACCTTTTAAACTTGTGATGGACCTCTAATCTACACCATTTAAAAAAAATTGATTGATTAAAAAGACTTGGGGTAAAAAAACATAGTCATGTTTGTAAGTCATATCCTTGAAACGCGCTTTGTGTCAAGGTGAAAAAAATTAAATATTTTGGTGTTTAGTTTTAAAAGTGGATTTATTTTAGATTTGAATCTGATTTGTATACACCAAGAGCGTAAAACATGTTTACACGTTCATTCGATCGAAACATTCTATGATGCCAACTTTTTAAATTTGTTCATAAAATATTTTTATAAATATCTATTTTGGCATTATTTGATTGGGTAAAAAAAAAAAAATCCCATTCCCCAATCTAAATGCCTCCACTGACTTGCATTCTCAACCATAGATAAACACACATCTAAGGCTCACATCATTTTTTTTCTAAGAATATAAAGGCTCACATTATTTAGCACATGCCTCTCATAAGGTTATTTTATGTCCATCTTAAGCTTCATCCAATTTCATCTTTCTCATCAACTTTTTCTTTTTTCCATGTTGAGGCACGTGCAAGCTCAAGCATTTTCTCATATCACAAAGATTTTAACCTAATTTTCAGTATAAATATGACCACAAAACCATGTGATACAAAAACCACAAAGTTTATTTTTCTCTATGCATAACCTAGTATTGATTTTATTCCTTGGTTTCTTATTTTGAATCTCATTTTCTTCTTCATTTTTCAATCTTTGATCTTGTCTTATAAAACTTGTTTGTAGTTTATACAAAGTTTCTGTTTCTTTTGTACGATATGTTTGAAATTTGGACTTTACTTTTATTTATATTTTATTAGACTTCGTTTTGTTAAACAAGCTCCAGTGAAAAAATCATATGATATGTTTGAAATTTGGTTTTTACTTTTTATTGGACCTAGTTGTGTTAAACAAGCTCCACTAGAAAAATCATTAATCATTAATGCAATCTCCGTAAGCTTAACTCAATTGGTATGGATATTACATTTTATATGCAGAGGCTGGGTTTTGAACCCCAGACACTCCACTTCTCCACAATTAAATTATGTGAGCTCTAGCCACTAGGCTACTTGACAAAAAAAAACATTAATGCATGAAAACCCATTTTTTATACATCAGAACACCTAGTTAATCATGCGTAAAAATGTGATAGTTAATTTGATTCACGACCAAAAGAGTAGTTAATTAATTGAACTAAATGCATTAACCATAGTTTTCAATATGAATTGAATGAGTCCTCTACTCAGTCTCAACCATATTTTTGTACATAACTAACCAAGTGGTGGAGGTATAAAAATGGGTCCTCTATAAGACATGTTTGAAGAAAAAAAATATGGAATTTACTACAGCTATTTCGCATTTTCGCTACAAAATGTATGGCTAGTTAATTTAAATTTTATTAGATACCATTTCACTTAATTAGTTTTTGTTGCCAATTAAATTTTTTGCTATTGTTTTAACTCTATTTTTCTTTTCTAATTAAAAAAACTCTTCTTTTAAGGAAATACCTAAAGTAACCCTTTGAGAAACACCCAACATTCTCATATGATAAAACATTCTCCTCTAAAAATGCTCACGATTTCAAGTCTCATAGCTCTTATGTGAAGGAGATAAATTAAGATTGTACTAATACTAAAATAGTATTAGCTCATATTCATCAAATTAAGTGGCTTCAATAGTGTAGAGTCTACATTTGGAGATTAAAGAAGCCACATAATACAAATTGAGGTCCACCATAGCATATGTAGTAGTTTAGTATTCAAGATAGTGTCAATAATTTTTTTCAACATGATGAAGATCACCCAACAAAATGTTATCACATTTATCTCTTTCTTTGGCTTCTTGTCCATAAATCAAAGAAGCACTGAATGACGGTTGAGGTTGAGTGTGCAAAATACACCCAACTTCACGTAACATGGTGTCATTGGGTTATGCACGACCAAGGTATGTGGTATTTGAGATAATGTTGTTTTTGGTTATTTCCATCGTGTTCAAAAAGGTAAAAGTCTTCATGTTTTCCACTTAAAAGTAAGGTGAAGAATAATTACTCATTCCCGACTTATTTATAAGCAAAATTTTCTTCTTCTTTTTTTTCTACAAGATAAGCAAAACTTTCTTGTTTAATACATATTAACAAATAATTTGTCGATAATAATTATCATATTAAATTTGTATCAGGACTATGCTCTCAACTTAGAAAATTGGATGGTTGTCCTCGTGAGCTTAGCTGGTAGGAACAATGCATATAATATACAAATTTCAGGGTTCAAACTTCTGCCACCACAAAAAAAAAAAATTAGGATGGTTTCTCCTCCTCCCCATCTCTCATCACTTGACAACAAGGAGAATCGAACATGAAATCTTGATAGAAACACACACCAAGATTTCAAACCAACCCAAGTGGGTTATGATTTATGTATCTTTCTTTTTCTTTTTTATATAAGCAATATAACTTACGTATCCAATTCTTTGGACAGCCATGATTCATTTTTCATTGTTGAGCAAATAATTGATATTTCTTTCATTATATTGAAAAAGGCATGAAATCAAAATCAAGGTAGAAGCAATGCAGTCAGTCACCTGCTAAAATTTATCATAACTGAATCAGAATTTGCATCATAGAAGAGTTTTAACTAATCCAAAGCCACTGTTGTTTTGCTACAGCTAAAACTAACCCACCATGTTCTTTGATGATCACACCAACACATGATGCATTTAAGTTATCCGATCAAAATCACACGGTTTAAATTTTACATAAGATTTTGATTTTCGTTTAATCTAAAAAATTGAACTTAAAACCTGGTTTTATGCTCTTCTAATCTGCTCCATAGTTAATAATAATAAGGGAATCAAGACATAAGTTAATGAATCAAATAAATAAATAGTTTATTGGAATGTGTGTATTACTTTTAATATTTAACTTTTTAATGAATTGAATGCACAAAATTTTAGAGAATATTTCTTTTTTTGACTTCTTTAACATGTGTCTTTAGGGCACAAGTTAACACTACCCTAATAATAATATAAGGGATCAAACTTATCATGTCCTCGCATACAATGTTCTAGAATTTCAGATATAGTTTTCATCAGCTTTGGGAATAATAAACTGGACATCAAACCAAGGAGAACTTCATGTCGTGATGTCGTGATTCAACTGCTTTAAACCGTTAAACTTGAATTGGAACGAAATCGCAATTGAACCGTTTAAATTATCGAACTAAAGAAATAAGTTATGACCTTGGCATTGTCATGTTCCTCAGTTCACTTTTCATCATTATCATTCATAAAAAAAAAAAAAATTAAAAAAAAATCATTATCATCAATAAATTCTAACCATAGTTAAACAACTTTTTACTTGTTTGATATTAAATTGAGTGTCTATCATATCAAATAATTACTCTACGTTATTGCAAGGAACAATGACGCGAAACAAGCAAATTCATAACGGTACTTAACATAACCAACAATTTTAAACATTTACTAAAACTTAACAACTATGCAGTCAAATTTGTCACAAGAAGGCCTTTGAGATCAAAGCTATACATGAAATTGTAGCGCTATCAAATAGTTCCATGTCAGGTCTAAAAGAGTATACACTCAGTTTTCCAGAGATAGATTGCACAAAAGGATTAGATTCACAATTCAACTTTCCTTCCAATCAGCTACAACATGCACCTCCTGCAGCAACAGTTCCATCTCTGCCTCCTGCTTGGCCTTGTGGACGTCCATAGCCAACTTTTATACCACATGTCTGCAATAATAGATTCATTGAAAATTTTAGCCAAAAGGAAACATTAGGTAACAGGAAAATGGACCAGATACTCTAAATACAAGGAATCAAACATTAGATGCAGCCATGCAATCTGGACTGTAGGACCAAGATCAGACGTCTCACATTCCGACTTTGGTAGATCAGGCTCATATACAGAGTCAATAAAATGTGAGTCATCTGATCTTGATCCGTGGGCCAAGATAGGTGACTGCATAATTGCGTGAAAGTGAGGGATCCAAATCCCAGGAATATTTCCTTTTAATTTTTATTTATTTGAAGTACAAAAAGAAGAAGAAATATCCATGCTTCTACTTCATTCGGCTAATTTGGAGAAACTAATAATCAATAACACAAGGAAAACCTCATGATAATTACCAAAACATTTGAAAACACCGAAGTTCTTATGAGTAGATCACCAATAAAAAAGGATGTAACCATTCATTCTCGGGACACAAATGCTACTGAAAGAAATAATCCCCGTTTGTTACAGATTATTTGATAAAAATTGTCATTTAACTTAAAAAAAAATTAAGAATTTTGATTGTGTTTGTTTAAGCTTTTTAAAACAATCAAAAATTAGAAGTTATTTTTAGTAGCTTCTAAGAAGCAATCTGATTTTTATTAGCGTAGTAAATGAAAGAGAACATTACAAAATTAATTTTTATTAATTTAAGCTAATGCAGATTAACTTCTACTTCACATAAAATCTCTAAAACACTTGTCTCTAAATTATTTTATATGAAAATTAATGTTTCTTCATCTTAGACAAAAGATCCATCACATAGATTCTGATTTATATAATTTGACTTATAAACCTAGTGCCACATAGGTGTGGCAGGGGACCAATGCGATCATCACAACTAATTTTGCGCATCTGTTTACATTGAACTGACTGTAGATAGTTACCTCATTGGACACATCAAAGACACCATCTTGGATATTCTGAAGAATCTTTGCAGCAGTCTTTATGAAAGCCTACAGAATAAGCAATAGGTTATTTTTTATGGTAACCAAAATCATAATATGCTTGAGGCTACCATCTTTCTTGGTATTGATTAAGATGAATCACCTCTTCCACATTTTGTGCTGTCTTGGCAGAAGCCTCCATGAATAAAAGTCCATTTTCCTTTGCAAATTGCTCTCCCTCCTCTTTGCTCACTGCCCTTCGGTGAGACAGATCACACTTGTTCCCTATGAGCGTGATTGTCATGTTGGGATTGGCATGCTGCCGGGCATCTTCCAACCAACTTGCTAAATGATTAAATGTCTCTCTCCTGATCAACAAAAGAATTTTCTGATTTTCAATTGAAAGCATGATATGAAAAATAAGTGAACCTCATACTTAACCACACCACCACACACAGAAATACAGAAAATAGAAGGGGGCGGAATTGAACATAAATCGATTTGTTTATATGGAACAAAAGTGTATATTGTTCAGGGGGCCACAGCAAAGGAAGAAGGGATACATACTCTTAAACTTTGGGTTGGGCATAACTCAACCATAGAAAATCAACATATAAGGTGAGGAATGCCTCCCACATATAAGCACATTTTTTCAGGTTGTATCCCATCCAATGTAGGACTATTAACACACACACCTCTCACGCCTAGGACTGGACATCTAAAGTGTGACATGAGTGACTCGATAGCGGGATGCCTTTTACTTGTAAACACATTTCAAGTTACATCTCATCCAATGTGCGGCTCTCAACACCACATTCATTCATAAACTTGAGAAACAAAAAAAAAAATCATGAAAACATGCTGCTAGCAATCAGTAGTACTTCGGCTCCTCAGATAAAGGATTTGAAAACCATTTAAGATGGATTGAACTTTTAAGTTTGACAATAAACTAGGCGACAAATGTTCTATTCTCCAAGTTCAGAAGAATTGAAACTTTCGAATAGGGATATCAGCAATAATAAACGAAAAGGCAATGGTATAGCTACAGTCGGTCGCCAAAGGTTTGTAGACGCCTAACTGCACAAATATACAGCATTTCATTTCTGTTGCATGGGATTTGACTCCTCTAGAGTGAAGGGAGGGTTTATCTTTAAACGATAAAGTTTGAAACTATGGGTTGGAAAAACAATAGCTGAGTATTTAACAACGCGCACAAAAAAATTTCAATCAATAGTTATTCTTGCGTTTATACTCCAAAATGCAATCTCTCACTTTTGTGAATATCAACATATTCAAACATTTAGCAATCATCAAAGTGGCAAATATCATGCAAGATGCATGTAGAAGAGCGCAGATATAAAGTTAGGTATTATTCTCAAGATGCAGACCATGACTGTGTGTGTGTCAAAGCGACAAAAGCACCACCCACCTTGTAATGTCATAAACTAGAAGCGCCCCTGCTGCACCTCTGTAGTAAGATCTAGTGATTGATCTAAAAGATTCTTGCCCAGCCTACAATTAAACAACGTACTCCACATCAGTATTTGGATCTTATTGAAAACAACAAATGAGGATACTGGGACAAATATATGACTAACTAATTCCATATTCAGCTCTTATTCATATTCTACAAATACACCTCTATCTAGATCAATATCATACTAAATGAATGTCAAATATAATTTCAATTACTGTTTTTGATAGGAATGACTAAAAAATTTGGTGACAATCTTATTGAAATTTTGCATGAATAGAAAGAAAATTAAACGGGTGCCACAAATAAAGATGTCTCAAGTAACCTATGGAATAAACAATAGGTTCTATGTGTTATCTGCTTGAAAAAATTCAAGCAGAGATTTGTCATCCTAAACCCCTTTAGATTTCAAGAGTAAATGTTTTCTACTCACTCACAACATGAAGGAGATGGGTTAAAATATCTCCGCGAATGACAAGTTAAGTAAACGCACATATTCATTGAAGACATCTTTCATTCATTTCACAAGTAGAACAAATATAAACAGTTGTCTCTTCTGTAGCAGCTGAATTAAGCAGCACCTTAATTTCTGTTTCTTTCTAATCCAAAGCATCATTTGCAATAAAAACAACAACAATAACAACCAAGTACTTTTCTACTACGTATAATAGGCTACATAAAACAGTAGACAACGTAAAATCCTTTCGTATATTAGGCCTATAGATAGATTATCAGCCTCTATATCTTGCTTATTGGAGTATCCTTCATCTGATCTACTTTTGATATATATGAAGACTCATTTTTATTACTTGGTTACAAAATTGGCACCTTGTTCCAATATCTCTATCTACATTTATACACAGGAGTGGATCCTCTGATGTTGAAAAAACATTAAGGGTCATATTTCTTATCCCGTCATTCAGACCCCCTATTTTCTATTTTTAAACACAGATTTTCTTTCATTGAATATAGAAGATGAATAATTGAGATTCAACATAAGAAAAACTAACATGGTGAATCTTCTTCACACACACATAATACGTATATTTATATAGAAAGAGAGACAGACCCTTGCTCACACAGCCATGTCCCTGCACCCTTATTTTCTATTATACAACCAAACAATAAAAAGAAAAGGAGTATAATTGGATTGGGATTCCCTGCCGGTTAAATTAGTTTTGCACCAACATCCAATGGGACACGAGTTCACTTTGTAACCATATTTTAAAAATTAGTGCAAAAAACTAGATTATCATTGAATGTCAATATAAACTATGCATGTCCCCTTTATACCAAAAAACTAAATAAATAAGGATTTAATACATATATACTGCCAGAGTAAACAGTTTTTACACAGTCAATCAATAATCATTATAAACATTTGGTTTTTATCATAATCACTTCAAAAGTAATACACTGGTTCTGATGTGCCAGCAGTGTAAACACTAAACACCAATACAACGTATCCCACTAAGTAGGGTCGACTACATAGATTACGCCATAATGTTATATCATTAAACCATATTTCGATTTAACTCATTAATCTATATATCTTTCTTAACAGTTTTTTTAGTTCTTCCTCTACCTCTATTGGTCTAGCTATCCTCCATCTGATCTCTCTTGATATTACATAATCTACATGTCTTCTTCGTACATGTCCAAACCACCCGAGCCTGTTTTCCACCATTTTTTCTACTTTATGTGTTACCCCAACTCCCTCTGATCTCTATTGTTGTCATTTCAAATCTTATCTCATCTAGTCTTACCACACATCCAACGCAACATCTTCTACTCCACTACGCTTGTTTTACTCTCGTGAACACCGATACAACAATAACAACAACAACCAAGTCTTATCCCACTAAGTGAGACCGGCTACATGAATCAAACAACGTCTTAGTATTCTGTCAAAAACCATGTCTTTCTCCAACTCATTAATCTCTATGTCCTTCTTAAAAGTTTCTCTTGTAGTTTTTTCAGGTCTTTCCCTACCTCTAGTGGTTTGACTCCCCTCCATCTGATATACTCTTCTTACTACATAATCCATTGCTACATAATGTCATAATCCACATGTTTTCTCTCTGCATGCCCAAACCACCTAAGTCTAGTTTCTACCATCTTTTCTATTATAGGTGTTACCCGAACTCTCTCTAATGTCATTTCTAATTCTATCTCGTCAAGTCTTACCACACACTCAATGCAACATCTTCATCTCGGCTACGTTTAACTTATGTTCGTACTGGTTTTTTTACCGGCCAACACTCATAAAATAGCGATAGTGTATGAAAATTAAACTCAATAAATAAAGCAACGTAGTTGAACATTCAAATCCACTAATTACAAATAGTTCAATTTAGTAACCAATCAATCACCTAATTTCAAATACCAAACACAAAAAACAATAATTCAAATTAAAAAATACAGTAATAAAATTCTAGAGAGAGAGAGACTAACAGTATCCCATATCTGAAGCTTAATCGGCCTAGAATCAATAGTAAGCATACGAGCACCAAACTCAACACCAATAGTAAGATCATGAACAGGTTGAAACCTCTTATCAGTGAACTGAAGGAGCAAACAAGATTTCCCTACACCTGCACCATAGATAAGCAAAACCCAATTTTGAAATCAGAATCGGTGACCCTTTTGAGCGAATTGAAAAGGGTTGTGATTGAATTAGCAGCGTACCTGTGTCGCCGATGATGATGTACTTGAAGAGGTAGTCGTACGACATGGTTTTGGAGATGAAACGACGTCGTTTAGAAGAGAGTTTTGTTTTGAGAAGAAAGGAAAGAGAAGTTATAGCGTTTTATGTTTGGTTTTGATTTTGAGTGTGAATTATGGATTTGAATCTCAATCAAAAAAACAAAGGTGACGTATAATGTGGGTGCTAGGAGGATGAGAAAGAAACATCTATCATGTATCCTTTAACTTTTCTATTTTTTAATATTTTTTAAGTTTGTTTTTACATGAGATATTTGTATGGTTTTTTTACTCTTAAAAGATATTTTTAAGTTCAAACCATTCCACAAAAGCACATGACCTAACCTATTTAAGGTCTAGTTCGGCTTGATTAATTACAAGGACAAATTCAAGCTTATTGAAAGGCCTATTTACTTCTCTTGAAAACGCAGTACTGGTCATTTTTGTTTCTTGAATATGTAAGAGTAATCGCAATAATCTATCAATGTTGATATTAACCTTTTAACACAGGGATATGAATGGAGTATTTATAGAGATTGATATGACAATAAATAAATAAGTATATTTAAGAACTAATATGACAATATTAATGAAACATTTTAACGCAATAAAGTATTTTGATTAACATAATGCACAATCAATAACTATTTTTAAAATTTTAATACATTGAATTATCGTGACTACTTGTTGCACAATAAGAGACCAAAATGATTATTACCTTTAAAAAATAGTTTATTTACTTATGGATTGAACTTTTTAGAAAGCCTAATAGGCCGCCATATTCGTTGTTATATATACTGTTAGATGAATGCAACTCTAACGTTAATCGACGATTAACCGCTTTTTGTTTGGACAACTTTACTTGTAACAACTCGCTTTTGATTAAATTTAAGTTTAAATCTACAACATATTTATATATAAAAAAACTAACTAAATATTGAATTAAATATTTTTTTTTTGAAGTATTTAATTAAATATATATGTATATACTCGAAATCCTTAATATGAAATAGAATTTCGGGTCAATATAGACTTTTCGAAAGGTCGTATCATACCTTAAAAATCGGTCAATGACATATAATAGATCAGGTTCGAACCTTAAAAATTTAAAATAGGTCGTACCTATTTAATCTAAAGTCTAGTTTAGCCTACTTCCATCCATAGTCATAACGTATGCGTCATGATTTATATTTGGTGATAAGTGCCAAGAAGTAGTAATTCTAATAACGATTTATGGCACTTATCTAACTTGTTTTGCAAGTTATTCAAGAAAAAGCTGAGAGATAATTGATTTTAATCATTTTATGCTTTACCTATCTTACTCTACCTAATTTTGCAAGAAAATGACTCGAGGCACTGAGCAAAGATGGAAAACAAGCAACAGAGTGCAACAAGGCAAAAATAGGCAGAACCACATGTTTGCTCGCCTCCCAAGTAGCCCAACTCGCCATGGCGAGTTAACAAAGGCAAAAATAGGCAGAGAGGCATGTTTGCTCGCCACCAGCTCGCCATGGCGAGTTACCAAAGAAAAAAATAGGCAGGAGCATGGTTTTACTCGCCATGGCGAGTAAAGTCACTTGGGAGGCGAGCAAGGGCGGTTTGGCCTCCCTAGGATGACGTGGCACAAACCCAATGGGGAAGAAACCTTTGCTCGCCATGGCGAGCAAGAAGAACTCGCGAGGCGAGTTGATGCAGATGGGAAAGCTTATAAATAGAGCCCTTGATCATTTCTCAAGACATGTTTTAATTTTGATAGAAAAATATACTTAGATACTCAAAGAGAGAGATAGGGCTTGGTCTTCATAGAGTGAGAGTGATAGAAGTCTTGATTCTTCCATTTTTGGTGAGAAATCACAAAGTTGTATTGAATCTTTTCCTTTCAATTCATTCTTGCAAGGCTTCCAT
>Ga0228711_1000351_pt1 | contig 52807 bp, 20 predicted proteins | sample MedpolnodulmetaG_2_FD_177996 | JGI IMG/M metagenome (GOLD analysis project Ga0228711, IMG submission 177996) | Root nodule microbial communities from Medicago polymorpha collected in Santa Monica, California, United States - brown nodules | ecosystem: Host-associated > Plants > Roots > Nodule... | reverse complement strand
TACATATATATATATATATATATATATATATATATATTATAAAAAAGGGTAATAGCGATTTCTTCCCTCAAAATAAAAAAATTTATTTTGTTCTCTGAATGTGTAATAAATAGTCATAAAAGTCTCTCAATGTATCAAAGTTTTAAAATAGTTTCTGATTTTGTACTTTGTTAATCAGAATAGTTTCTGAAGTGATAATAAATAAGTACATTGAAGGACTAATATGACAATATTAATAAAGTATTTTAATGTTAGAGACTATTTTTAATTAACGAAGTGCACAATCAAAGACAATTTAAAATTTTGATAGATCCACATATATCAAATGTCTAGATCCACTCGGATGGTTCATAAATCCAACACATTCCATTTGTTAAATATCTTAACCCAACTTGTTAAGTGATAAGTCTGGCCTAAAGTGAACGACTACTTTTTTTTTTTTAAAGGAGTGAACTACTACTTATTTCCAACCCCTAATGACAACATTTGTACGTGAGAATATATATATATGTAAATGGTTTTTTTTTATTAAATAAAGACCTGTAATATGCAAATGTTTTTGCTTTGCGTTGGGTTGGATTCGTCAATTTTAAATAAGAAAACACAATTTAACGATAGCAACAAATCGAAGCAAATAAGTGCTGTGTTGACTTTTTTTTCCTCTTTTTTTTTCTTTTCTTTTCTTCATCTGAGAAAAAGTAGAGTTGTTTTTATTCAAATTATATTGGACTTGTGTGCAAACCTATCAAAGATGGTACACGATTAGGCACTCTCACGTTTAGTTCTTTGTATTTATTTGCACATATTGACTCTTTCTAGCTAGTACACCTCCAAATTTCAAATCAGTATTCATTAGATTGCCTATCCAAAAAAAGTATTCATGGATTGGACATTGCAATCTTATCCCTTTCGATATTTCAAATTAGTGATAATTCCCTTGAGAGATATACCTCGTTTGTTGCCAATTTATTTGAATAATTATTAGTTGACACTCATTTTTAGTGTACCACTCATATACATCCTATGTAGCATGGGTTTCTTGGTAATTTCACCTCAAAACCACAACCTCTCTTTCATTCACTACTTCTCTCTCTCATACTCTAAAGGGTGGTAGAAAGGTGGCATCGCCACCTAAAGATGTCAAACTATCACCACTCTTTAGTTAGCTCATTTGGCTTGATTACCAAATCCTAATGCCAAGTACCAAACACGTGGCAAAGACCAATTCTAAAGAGTTTTAAATACTTCTAATACACTGAAATAGTTTCACATTACTTAAGAATCGAGGTTAACAATAGTTTATAAACAACATTAATACTTATTAACTTAATAAGACTCATTTTACAAAAGACAAAACCACGAGAGCTCATACATGACATATAATAGACAATAATTCAGAAACACAATGTCATGGACTTGGGATCGAAACATCATTTTAGAAGGAGTGTTATAAGCCACATAACCTTAACTCAACTGTGGGTTATGTTTTCAGTTCACTAAAATAGTCCCAAATAATCGAGACTAATGTTACTTTTGTTGAGCAACTCTTGCATAGACACAACCCTAAATAAAATTTAGTTAGGCACACACATTTTAAAAGATAAATAATATTGTGACTAAATTTTTCCTTTTAAATTTTATCATTTATGTATGTATGTCCAAATACTTTTGATTTGGGGTTGTACCCAACTAAATATTTCTCACTTTTGCCTTAAAAAAAGTGTAATTACTTTCTAAATCCTAAGGAAAGATTAAGGACATCCCTCGCTGATTTTTTTTTTGGCAATGAAAAACTTAAAAGTCCCCTTTCTCTCTCTCTCTTAAGGAAAAAGTCTCATTTCTTTATTATCCCGACTTAAACCTCATAAAGACCCAAATAATAATAATAATATGATCCGAAAAAATATTCGAGTGGTAAATTGTTTTTTTGACCTTATTAATTAATTTTGTGATTATTGAAAATTTTGAGTCAAAAATTGATTTGAAAAATTCAATTTAACTAAAAATATATAGAGTAATATGGTAGATTAATTATAAAGTCTCATATTCTCTTTGACTGAGATTTGAACCTTTTGTTAAAGCAAAACTTTTTTTTAATAAGCCTATCAACAAATACATATCATCCAAATATTATTTGTTTTTATCATGAGTTAAATTTTTTATGTGAACCAACGTGAGTACGATCACAATGATCAAACTCTTCTTTAAAGATTTAACATTGTCGTATTTTTAAGATGAAATTCAAATTTAAACCAGTTGAGCAAGCTGAAAAAAGTTTTTTCATCTCATCAAATGTTTTTGGATTCTGATAAGCTGAATTAAGTAAGAATCAAAACTTAGGGAATTGTGAGAAGTACTACATTCCACCGTCCAGACCAAACTATTGGTCCACGCACATTGATTGGATTGGCTTACACATGTTTTTCCAAAGTACTCCTACGTACGAAAACGCGCTAAACTAAACCAACGTTGTAACAGACACATTCTACTACTAACCACCGCACTTTCTTGATCGACAAGAACCCATACCCACTTATTCAGGATTATGTTTTTCTTAAATTCACAACCATAGTACTTTGTTTTTTTTCTTTCTATTCATTCAACCTTATAATATACCTGTCCTTTCTTTCTTTACTATAATCTTCTTCCTTCCACCAGATTTTGTGGTTTTGCTTCTAAACACAACACTTCTGTCTCCTATATCTCACACTCAACTCTTCATCATAATTACAAGGTTTCTCCCTATAACTTTTTCTTTTTAGATCAAAGTTTATAAATCAGATGAAATTATTTTATTTTTATGAACTAATATTTTTTGATGTACAGAATATTAGTTGTGAGTGGTTAGAAAATGATGGATGAAAAAAATGAAAGTGATATGTTTCAACATTGGAGAAAAGGATCATGGCAATGGCAAGGGTTGGAGTTAGAGGATATGAAAGAAAATGATGAACTGAACAAATTAATGTTCTCTTTGCCAGAAATTCCTGAGCCACCAACACCTCTTGAGCCTATTGAGTTCTTGTCTAGATCCTGGAGTCTTTCTGCTTCTGAGATTTCAAAGGCACTTACAGAGAAACATAAACAATCTTTTCTTGATAAGACTCATGAAACCTTGCCAGAAGTGATTCCTGCGCCTCAATTTACCGTAAGATATAGCTTAAACCATTCCATTTTGTATCAAGTTAACTATTCATTGAATTTAATGTTTAGCAGCAATACATTTCAGGCCCATTTGGATTGACTTATTTGAGTTTATCCACTCACATAAGTATTTGTGAGGTCTGTCTGGTGAAGCCTATGGGAACCGTTTATTAAACGTCCATAAGCTCTCACGGACAACTTATAAAAACAACTTATAGCTTATATGAAAAAGTTTGTCTTTATTTTATTTATTATAGAAATAACTTAATTAAGTGTTTGGATAAACAACTCAATTTAGTGTTTATAGCTTAAGTACATTTCATAAGTGCTTATGAATAAGCTATTTATATAACAGAAGATAAAATGAAATCAGACTCTTTTCATAAGCTATTCTGGAGAGCTTATAGAAATAAGTTGAAAACAGCTTGTGGATGAGTCATAAGCTCTTCTAAATAATCTCACAAATGTTTAATGCATTTTGGGTCTGGACTACATGAACAAATTATATGAACTTATCTATGAACGTAAACCCTTGTGAGACTGTCTTCAAACTATTTTCATAAGCTCTCCAGGATAGCTTATAAACAACTTTATAGCTATTATGACAATAATTTGACTTCGTTTTAAATTGTGTTATATAAATAGTTTATACATAAGCACTTATATGATAAGCATTTATGCTATAACACTTGATTAAGTTATTTATCCAACCAGGGCAAATAGCAGTAGATATTTGTTTGTTTGTTTGTTACCTAAAAAATAAGCAAAAGACTAATAAAGTTGAAACCCAGATATGGACAAATAAAGAGTAACAACATGTTTGGTTGGTGTATTTTTTATGTTCTTGCAAGCTTCAAGTTGTGTGTTCATCTTTTGCAGCCAGGAAAGCTGATACCATTTACTAATTGTCGAATGGGTACTATTGGAAAATGGTTACACTTACATCAGAAGCAGCATGGGAATGCAAACACTTCTGTTAAGAGGAAAGATCGAGCACGTGTAGAGAATGCGCACGTGCATTCTGCACTATCAATTGCCGGACTAGCCTCAGCGTTGGCTTCTGTGGTTGCTAGTAGTGACAATCATTCTAAATTGGATGTTGCTATGGCTTCAGCCACACAGCTCTTAGCATCTTATTGTGTTGAAATGGCAGAGTTAGCAGGTGCTGATCATGACCGTGTTGCTTCTACTGTTAAGTCTGCGGTCGATATTCAAACGCCAGGTGATCTAATGACTCTCACTGCTGCAGCTGCAACAGGTACTTACTTTATCTTTCTATCAATGTTTTAAGAATCAAACTCAACCAGACAGTTCAACGGTTGAACATTGAACTGTGAACTGACATTATCTATGGTTTAGCTATTTGAGTGGTTCAATTGCGATTTTTTCGTGGTTCCGTGTCTGGCCTGTTTTTAAAACATTGTTTTCTATGCTTGTAAGTTGTAAGATTTGATATGGAACAATATTGATGGTTTGGTCTAATTTTTTGTTTCATGTAAGCTTTGAGAGGAGAAGCAGCTTTGAAAGCAAGATTTCCAAAAGAAGCAAAGAAAAATGCATCAATAAGTCCCTATGACAGAGGAATAGCAGAAACACATTGTTCTCCTGCTTCTGAGTGTCAGATGTTTGATGAGAACCATTCTCCATGCGAGGGAGATTTGTTGCAGGTTACGGAAAAAGGTACAAATTGTAAAAGCTCATACTTAGCTCGTTCTCGATTAAAAGGAATAAGGAATTCACAACATTGTGTGTGATTTTATTTTGTTATCATTATTTTTAGTCTATAGTTGATGTATTTCATTTCAGGTGCATTACGATGGAAACACGTGGCTGTTTACATCAACAAGAAATATCAGGTACTCTAACTCATGCCTAAAAACAAAAAATTTAAGAGGTGAATTTTGGAGATAAGAAATTGTATTTATCTTAATTTTCAGGTCAAAATTAAGATCAAAAGCAAGCACATTGGAGGAGCTTTCTCCAAAAAGCATAAATGTAAGCATTTTTATACATATCCTGACTGTAACAAACAACAATCATATGCACATAACTTGCTGCAACTATCTATTACCAATATGTCGTTGTAAAAATCATTTTCTTCAGATATTTCTGTATGGTTCTTTCTTTTGATCTACATTGGTTATTGTAGGTGTGGTTTATGGAGTGTGTAATGAAGACTCTGCATGGCCATATAGAAAAGAAAGGGAAGCTTCTGAAGATATCTATTTTGGCCTCAAAACTGCACAAGGTCTTCTAGAATTCAAGTGTGAGAGCAAACTCCACAAGCAAAAATGGGTTGATGGAATAGAATTTCTACTTGGTCGAGTCAACTCTGCTGAAACAACCGAAAAATCTATGAATTTTTTAAATATTAGTACCAGTTCTTGATTTGTTTGGATTTTGTATATGTCTCAATAGAGTAGGACATATAAAATTTTGTCAAACTATGAAACTCATAAGAACGTTATATTATACCTCTACCATACAAAATGTAATCACAAAAATGAAATAATGTTCGCTACAGGAGCTGCTTATGGCCATGTTTGTTAATGCTTAATAGTGTTACCACAGTATCATGGATTTGAGGCAATGTCGATGTCATTTAAACACGATTTTCTGAAATATTAAAAATCATGACACGACAACAACATCAACAATCATGATTTAAAACCTTAGTAGTACCTATAAGTACATGGAATATGAACATACAATATAATAGTACATAGACATCAAATGTGCTTGCTATCCATGACATCCACAGTGACACTGAGCCTCAAGACAGCTTCTAATGCTGCAAGCAGAAGGACAGAGCTTTAAGCAATCATCATCAAAGGCACATGTTGAATTTGGCAAGGTTTTGGTAACAGAGTGTTCAGGGCCAAAGGGACATGCACGTTGGCCATTGAGGCATATACTAGGCAACTCAAGGCAGTTCTTTTCGCAAACTCCTGCATCACATCGGCTTTCACAGTCTGCATCTGTTTGACATTTAATATTATAAGTTTGTTGTGCTTGTGCTGCTATCATCCTTCTGAGTTGTACCCCTGCAAGCCAAAAGCATGTATTAGATGCAAGAATAATGAAGATTATCCATAAAGCCAACTTGGATGAAGCTTCTTTCATGTTTTTGGGAATAATTTAGAAAAATATTTGTATTCATAAAATTGCAATATAATGAGGTAAGTATATTTCAATTGTGTCAATGGTAGTTTGGTGTTAGGTCAAACACACGTTAGTAGCTATCCAAAATTGTTAACATCCTTTATTCATGTTTATTTTTGTTCCAACTAAAATTTTGCTAAATGGCCAATTGCCCATTAAGAGCGTATTAGGCTTACAACTTGGACATACGACATGCAAAAGAGAGCCTTGCCAACCAGATTTTCTTGTTAGTTTTAGATTTGTCCAGTGTTAGTTAGTATGTTCTTGTGCAGCTTAGGTTTTTGATTGCCCCCACTTATAAACACATTGTCAGGCCATGTCCTATCCGATGTGGGACTCTTAACACACCCCCTCACAACCAACACTATTTGGGCTTGGTTCGTGGACATAAATGGTGGGTGGCCCATTAAGAGCGTATTAGGCTTACAACTTGGACATACGACATGCAAAAGAGAGCCTTGCGGTTGGGAGGGGAAACTCCGCTAAAGGTGGCCACCAACCAGATTTTCTTGTTAGTTTTAGATTTGTCTAGTGTTAGTTCGTATGTTCTTGTGCAGCTTAGGTTTTTGATTGCCCCCACTTATAAACACATTGTCAGGCCATGTCCTATCCGATGTAGGACTCTTAACACACCCCCTCACAACCAACACTATTGGGCTTAGTTCGTGGACATTAATGGTGGGTGGCCCGATAGCGGAAACCTGATAGCAGGTGGCCCAATGGATGTAGGAGAGACTCTGATACCATCTTAGAAATCGTGGTTAGGCCTAACACAACCCCACAAAACCGGCTTGTGAAGTGAGGATTGCCCCCACTTATAAACACATTGTCAGGCCATGTCCTATCCGATGTGGGATTCTTAACAGATCCCTCAAAGAGTATACAGTTTGGATAAATTAAAACCACCAATAGTGACAAATATATCTTGGTCAATCCAATTATTATACAATAACTTCGCTACTCCGAAACCACATAAACCAGACCAAAACATCACAATATTATGCAGGAAGAGGTAGATGCCACATATACACCTTTACAAAAAAACTCAGACGCATATTGATCATCTATTATAGTTCCAATCTGATTATAATTTAAGTGTTCTTTGCATCTGTTCTCAGGTGAAAGTTTTGGCAGGTTAAAAGTGTCAAGGTATATCTCTGAAAGTTTTATAACTAAAGTGGAACATAATGTGAGTTGTTCAATTACACATTTCGGTAAAATGTTACATTATATATAGTTGATGTCTGGCCTCAAAATACAACAGTATTCTTTTCTTCATAAGGTAATACTCGAAGCTCGCAGTAAGATCTGATAGCCATTGACAGACATTGTTTCTCAATGTTCTCCGATTTCTGCACAAATCTCTGCAAGTCATCTTTATGAGAAACTCTTTCGACCTGCAGTTGAAAAGGTTGTAGCACAATTTATGAATGAAGCAATCAATTTGTCTCAAATGAGTTTAGAAGATAAACATGTGTTAAACGTTTTGTTCACCATTTGTTCAATAATAGGTCCAGCATCACGTCCTTCAGTCACAAAATGACTTGTCGCGCCAATTAATTTCACACCTGCATCAAAGGCCTACCAAGATAACCTATCATATTAAACACATTCGCACCATTTTTGGATAAACAACTTAGTTATTCTATATGTTATAAGCTATTCTAGAGAGCGTATGAAAATAAGCTAAAAACAGCTTATGGTGAAGCCTCTCATCCCCCCAAGAAGATTACCTGCTTAAATGGATTGGCGCCTCTAAATGATGGCAACAGGCAATGGTGAATGTTAATTATATCCTTTCCATAACTCCTTAAAAAGGTGCTGGATATTATCTACACAAATAAATCAGTTGCCACAATTACTATTAAAAAAATACTGAAATAGCAGTAAACATTCAGAGAGCATGAATTCTAACAAGTTTTTTTACCTTCGTATACCTTGCAAGTACTAAAAAATCAGTGTCTTGAACCAGCTTTAAGATATCTTCTTCTCTTTTATTCTCTTTTGTTGTTCTTAAATAATGATAAGGAATATTGTGCCTTTGAAGAAAACGAATTACTTCGCTTTCTGGACCTCTATCATGGTTACTATTGAATGTATCAACATGGAAGACAATGAGAAAAATTGAAAAAATATATTAGTATATAGAAAAACATAAATCAGTTTAGCTTAGTAGTTTATGAAATTTCACCTAATTACACAAGTGATATCCACCGGAAGTCTTCCATCCTGCCATCCGTGTAACGAATCAATTAGACAATGGTCCTGCAACAATGTAGTGAGGGCATTACGTTTACGTTTTGACACACAATTCTCTACACTTTGACTTGAATTTCTCAATCATTAAAATTATTCATTTTTTATCAGCTCGAACTTCTTTGTACCTTGTGAATAAGCACGTTTATGAGTAGAGAACCTTTTATTTTTCGAAAGAAATTGAAAGTCTACTTATATCGTCAGTTTGAGGAATGTGTCAATAACTCAATTTGTTCCTTTATACATATAAATTATAGTAATGAAACTTTCCATGTCTTTATTGTTGAAAAATTGAGAGGATCTATACTCATATTATTGCTAAAATATCTTATTTATTGATAAATTTATCAAATTGATCAATGATGAATACAAGGGACTCTATCTATACTTATGAGCTCATATAAAATGAAGATAACATGGATAACTAACCTAACTAACTCTATTTATAGAAACATGTTAACAAACTTTTAACTAACTATACATCTAATATTTACATACATAAAGATAACAGGAGAAGAACATTTAATAATGTGTACCTGGTTTGATGCAAGAACAGCAATCTTATACTTAGGATCAAGAGCCGGCACTTTTAGAATAGATCTCACAGCATTATATGTTTTAGAGATTTTTGAGAAATCCTCTTCCATTTGTAATCGAGGCCATTTAACATGATCGAAAACGAAATCACTGTAATAACAATGAGAAAGATAAAACGAATTGAATATGTGTTTATGCTAGTTAGTTCAAAGACAAATAATGAATGAGATTAGTAAGCAAGTAGTTACGTTCTTGAGTAGAAGAGTCCTTTATTTTGAGGTACAAAAACATCAGCAGCAATAATGTTACCACCATTAGAGGCAATGCAATCTGATAGTTTTGCTACAATTCCAATTGAATCCTATCACAAAAAGAAAAACCAATTCACATGTGATATTGGATGATGAAATGATGATAATAATTCAATGGATGTGAGAATATGAATGACACTTACAGGACATTGGAAGACATGGATACCATGGGTTAGGAAGGAACTAGAAGCAGAATTATCATTAAAAGAATTATGACTGTAATTTCTGTAGGAAAATCTGACAACTTTGGAACTGAAACCAGAATACAATCTTCGGATGTTGTTCATTTTATTTGTTTGTCTCAAAATTAATCTGTTTAATTGGATGGGATTTGAGTTGTGCAATTGTGTTCACACAGTACCACATGTAATTGTTCAATTATTTGGATATATTGAAGTCCCATACATTTTCCTGAAATTATATATACGTGGTCTAAAACATTGGAAAGTGACTTGGCTATGCTAAATGTATATAAAGTCTATCTTAAGCAATAGAAAAACAAATACACACACAAGAAGATACGTGATAATTCAATGATTGGGATGGACCATAGCTCCATCTTTTTGGATACAATTATTTAGTACTTAATGTATAAAAATAAGAGGTTTATTATATAAATAAATAAAACAATGAAACTTTCTTTCTCTTGTTGAAATAATTGTTGAATTGAATGTGTGCTTATACTCATGTACTTGGTTCCTTCATTGAGCCTATTAGGAATCATTCTTTGGAAGCAATTTGTTCCTTTAAAGAAGATTTGAACAATGCAGCAAATATGATGAATTTTTTAGTCAAGTATTGAAAGGTTAAAATTACTATATCTTATAATGAAAGAAGTAAAAGAATTTATTTGGGCAGCCAAATAAGGCAATGTTGTCTATCATTGCATCCTATGAAGCACCGACTCTCCACTCTGACATAAATATTGGACACAAAACAAACATTAACATGTCGAGAAGGATACACAAATGTTGGCTATCATTGCATCCTATGAACAATTTGTTTTGTTAGAGAATAATTCTAAAGCAAGATGAAGAAATAAAAAATAATATAACCCCATTGATCACATCGAGGAGTATATCAGTCTTTCACTTTCATTCATCAATCCCTTACCAAAAAAATAAAAAATAATCTAATCAAATTTAATATATGACTTTACCAATTGATCATCGTCCTTGAAACCGTAGAAGAAGAAAACATGGATTATATAGGAGAATTGTTCAAATGTCGATTAATATACTATAATAAACTACTTTTAAAAAAAATAGGCTAAATACCTCGCTGCATCTTTTAAGTTTTATGTTTGTTTCACATAGGTCCTTTAAGTTTTTAAGGTTTCAGATAGATCTTTAAGTTTCGAGTTTGTTTCGGATAGGTCCTTTAAGTTTATAAGGTTTCAGATAGGTCCTTTAAGTTTCGAGTTTGTTTCAGATATGTCCTTTAACTTTGGCTTAACGAAGGTTGATAGAAAAGATCTATCTGAAACAAACTTGAAACTTAAAGAACCTATCTGAAACCTTATAAACTTAAAGGACCAATCCGAAATAAACTCGAAACTTAAAGGACTTAAAGGACCAATCCGAAACAAACTCGAAACTTAAAGGACCTATCTAAAACCTTAGAAACTTAAAGGATCTATCTGAAACAAACTTGAAACTTAAAGGACCTGGGGAAGTATTTGGCCAAAAAAATAATATAGAACAAGTGTACAAAATGAATATATGTTGTGTCTGAGAAATGTTTAAAGTGAGTTGGAAGTTAAAAAAAAATTATATATTTAAAATAGTTTGAGTTGATCGAAATGTATCATAAGTATCCAAGTAATGTCGTACATCGACGCGTATCCTAATATTAGAGTATTTCTAACTTTTGAAGAGTGTTCACAAATCATAGGCAACATCGATACTGGAATGTCAAGGCAACTTACACAGAACAAATGGCTCTTATGCACACTTGCGAAATGATGGCCTAAAAAAAAACTATATGAAACGATAGAAAAATTGAACACATTTTTATGGTACTAGAAAAAAGTTTAATTAAATACAGTTTGTTAAACAAGAAGACACAAAAAATGCCGTATATCACAAAAATATGAAACAAGCCTAATAAGGACTATTTCATTTATACAAACAAGCTTCATTAATTTACTTTACTTTTCCTAAATAATGTTAATAAATGGTCTAATCAATTTATACAAACAAGCACGTACGGATGCATTTAGTTAAACAAAATTTAATAAGTTATAATTGTTCCATTAGTTGTCATATAAACGATGATTGTTCGAATAACAGGTCTTGACAATAAAGGTCCTAATGTAACAAAAGTTGTGACAAAATACAAAGGAAATACCTAACTACAAAATATATTACATAGAGGTCGAAATGAGTTCATGCATTCAAACTATCCCAAGCTACTTTTGCATGTCTAGAAAATAGAATAACGGTAGGAAATTAGAAACTACTATACATGCCCTAACCTTCCTCAATCAAATGAAAGTTTACATGTGCTAGAGCCCCTTGGATACAAAGCTAGTTTCATTAACATTTGGTGCTTCATATATATTTAAATTTAAATCCCCCGAAGATGCACTAATTTTCATGGAGTCCAGTACTTTTGCGTTCTTCAGAATATACTCTGCAAACTGAAGCTCACAATCTGATCCTCCATAACCTCTAAGCCAGCATGTTCTTAATTTAGAAGAAAGGCAGCTAGGTACAGTTTGTGGTTGGATCAAATCATGCTCATCAATTTCAACTTTATAAAGCTGTCAAAGAACAGACAAGAGGATCAGGAAAAAAAATATAAAATTGATGAAAGTAGAGTTTATAAATTTATCAACATAAATAAAACCTTATGAAGGGTAAGATCTTGAAGCTCAAGGCAATATTTGAGCAGTTCTAACAACCTCTTCAAAAGTCTCATACAATATTCAAGCTCAACGTGGGTTAAGTTATGAAAATTGAGAACTGTCTGATTAGTAACCTGCATGAGTTACAGCAACAAACGTTAGAAACCAAAGCAAATGAATATTTCCAATTAAAATCAGAAATCGACAGTCTGCCTACTTGTTGATCGCTTCTAGAAAGTCCATTAATATTATTGAGATGTGGAAACCCAAATCGTAAATCAGTTACTTGCAATTGCTCTACAATGGGACATGCCTCAATCAGCTTCTTAAAATGTACGCTAGAAAGTCCAAAAAAGTAAACCTTATCCAAATGGAGAGTTTTGAGTTGGGGAAAATTAAACTGAGGACAGACATACACTCTCAATGACTTCAACTTGAGAACCACAAGGTTCCTGCAATTAAAAACAGTGGAAATTATAGGATCCAGTCTGATTTTAAAATCATCATTAGTGTCATACAAGTCTAAGCTAAGATTATCAATTCGCTGCACGGATGAATTGATTGATATCATATGGATCACATCCTTCAAGGAAACCACATTTGATACGGAATGATGGGATGGTCAAGGAAGTGTCACGCATGAGCATGACTGAGTAGACAAAATGTCGAAAAGCGGACAAATTTGGAAATTCTTGGTCGTCAAAATCAAGAGTGAGATCTGATAGCCATAGTTGGTTCCATTTCTTGGAGAGGATGCTTGTTCCAGCAGATTGTTTGGTAGGGAGAAATGAGAGGATGTGGTGGAGAATGGAGTCTGACAATGTGCTGATTATGTCCACATTCGCACTACTAGAAAAAGCAAAATTAGCAAGGAAATTAGTGACGGAAAAAATGATATTCCTCACAAATTTCTTGGTCGCAAAATTTAGTGACGGAATTAGAGAGGAATTTCACGTTTTCCCTCACTAATTTTTTATATATTACTATAAGTGTTAGAATATGAGAAGTCCAAGTTTCAATAATGCATGCTTTGGCTTTGGCCGTTTCAAATGCCATAGAGTCTTGAATAAACAAAGACCTTGAAAATGTAACATGGTGATAGAGTTCTGTTTATTTTACGTATACGTTCCCCAAAATGTTATTGCTACTGTAATAATGGTTTGAGTAATTCAAGAGGCCAACACAACACCCGTACCTTTCACTTCCTCGGTCCCTAAATTTTTATGATACTCGTGATGACCAATCAAATGAGTTTTCTTACATATTGTGTCAATTTATTATTTTAGAGATTAAAAATTATTGTTTTATAATAAATATTTACAATTTATAAAATATTTAACATGTGTCCTTATGACACAAGTTAGCATGACTCATTTCTTATTTTGCCTCATTCGTATTCTAGGATCCAAATCATGTTTTTACAAATTCAAATTCTAGTATTTGAATGTAGTCAAAGGACATAAAACCAAAATTTTGTCATTATTAAGTCATATTATATCTCAATAACAACATAATTCAAGTACAACAATTGCAACAACATAATTTAACAACACAAGCAAAATAAATTTAAAACATAGATTAAACACAATCAAGATAATGGATGAGACAAACATGTTTCTTGATTTGGTTCATCATGATTTCTATGCATGTCTTCGGTGAAGCAAACTTGCTTGAATAGCATGAGCACATCCCACCAAGGTAACGTCTAACTCGATTGGCCCCTTCAAGCTTGTCGCGCCATTTTTTGGAGATCAAGGCTATTTGATTAGCTTTTGACTCACTATTTTATTTCACGACTGAACATTTAATTTAAGAGAAAAGGGGAAAAAAGTTCGAAACACCCTTTTGAAAAGATTTAGGGTTCGGGGGTTAGTTACATAAAGGGAGGGTGTTAGCACCCTTTATGTCCGTAGTACTCTACGGGAACCTCTTGGTTTTATTTAATGTTTTGTGCTATAACTTGCTTATTTTGAAAAAAAGGAATTAAAGTGGTGAAGGAAGAAAGAGACCTACTTATCTACATTTTTTTATTGATTTGGAAGGACGAGTGTCCTTTGCCTACGTACCCGTGAGGGATCAAAACCTCGTAGTTCGGGGTTGAAATTGACGTTTGATTTGTTTTTGTGTTTTTTATTAGTTTTGAAAAAAAGGTTTTAAAATGAAAAGCCAACCGGCAAAATGAATTTGTTTGTGTTTTTTATATTAAGGGAAAATGACTTGAAATATGATTAAGATTGATTGCAATTTTGATTTACGAAAGAAATAAAAAATAAAGAGGTCACTTGACTTTGGGATCAAGGTTTATTGTGAAAAAATGTTTTTGTGATTTTGTTATTTGCATGTTTTTTGGTTTTTGAATAATAAGACTAAAAATAAACTATCGGAGCGAGAAAAGTAAAGCGTAGGTATTTTGTAGCGACGTTGGATCACCACAAATACCATTAACCTAGACTATAAAGCGTGAAGATAAGGCATACACACACGCACACACACATGTACCTACGCTATTACATAAAACCTATTATGCATTCTAAGGTCTGCGGAAAATAAATGACAAGAAGGATAAATTACTTACATGAAGGCCTAATTTACATTCTAAGTCCCGTGCAAAACGAAAGAAAGAAATAATTTACATTAAAGCCTAATGTACAAACTAAACCATATTATATATAAAAATAAAAATAAATGATTAAATAAAATATAATGATGGCAGAATAATAATCCTAAATTAATTAAAATGCATGAGAATTAACAAAATGTAATGCTAACGGAAGGAAAATAAAAGAAGATGTGCAAAAGAACATAAGAAAAATAAAATACAGCAGGGGGGGTGCAGGCAGTAGGCAGGGCGTGCAGAATAGCAAAAAAGGATTGGGCTCAAGAGAAACCGAACCGGGTCGGTTCGCTAAAAGGGTTAGGGTCAACTAAACTGGGTCGACCTAGTAGTATAAAAAGGGTGTGGGACAAGTTTTGATTCATTTGTCACTTTTCTTTCTCTCTCTTCTTCCCTATGCTCTCTCCTTTCTCTTATTTTCTCTGTTCTCTCTCCTCAAGAACCTCTTGAGTTTTCTGATGGGAGTGGGGTGGTCGGAGGTGGCGGCGTGGTGGCTGGCCACCGTAGGTGGCGGCGCCGCCGCTGCAAACCCCTCCCTTTTATTATTTTTTTGCCTCTTTCTCTTCTATACCTTCCCTTCTACTCGATTCTAAACCCAAAATCCCCAAATACTAACCCTAAACTTCTAGATCTAAGGAAAACGAAAGGAAAGAAAGGAAAAGGAAACTACCTTTACGAGTTCGGTTTGGTTGTGGTGATGGCTCGGACTTACGAACGTTGTGGTGGGTGCGTCAGCTTCGATCTCTGCTTGTTTTTATGTCACTGCATGTTTGGTTCGGACTTTTGAGTCTGAGATTGTGATGGTTATGGTTTTTTGTTCTGTTAATGGTGCTTGAATGATTTCGTGATACTGTGATTCCTTGCAGGCTTTCTGTATGTTTTTTTCGGTGCCTTTTGTGTTCTGCAGGTACGGGTTTTATAGTGAAGGATTTAGGAAGTAGGGTTTGTTGAGGACAGGCACAAAATCTGTGCTTCTGGATTGGGATGAGAGCAAAACGGGTATGCTGTTCCTGGATTGATGCAGATGAGGCTATGCACTGGATCGGAATGGCCTCAGGCGCGTGACAGGCTGTGTCGTGGATTTGGATGAGGACGAAAATTTTGGATTTGGACGAACAACTTCTGCATTAGACTATTTGGATATGGACAAGATAAAAATTAAATAATAATAAAATAAAAAATGAAGACTAAATAATGATAATAATAAAAAGTGTTGAAAGTTTTAATTCAAAAAAAGAAAAGTAAAGACTTTTATATACAAATTAGAGTTAATTAAAACTTAAATAAAAGATGGAAATTAAAATACGATAAAAAGCAAAAAAAAAATAAAAAATACAGAGAGAAGAGGGCCCGACTCGGAATCAAACATGAGGTATTTTAAAATACCTCTCTGCCGAAATTTCGTCGAAAGCGTCGAAAGCGTCAGTGATCGATCAGTTAAACTGCGTATGAACGTAGGGCCCAACGATATGTGTCAGCGACAGCTTGGGTCAAAAATTGGGGTATGACAAAGCTATACTCACGAAATATTGAAAACATAGTTCTCACATCGCAATGGCTCTGAAATTTCATCGAGGTGCACCAAACTCATCCATCTGAGTCGATCAACGGACAACAATATTCAACACCGACCATCCTTCGTGTATGTTCTCAGTTTAGATGACCATTAACTTGATATAGTTGATCCTTTAAGCCATACATTATAAATTCAACACGGATTCTAAACACGTTGGGTTTCCTCTTGTCGACTCCAACTAGGTTAAAATTCTTTTCGATTGGGTAAGTGTTCATTGTTCTGTGTTGTAAAATGAAAATGAATCAAACACACTTTTATAAAATATGTGTGTGTGTGTGTGTGTGTGTGTGTGTCGTGGACCACATAAATTGTTGATGCATTGTAGACCACATAAAATATTGTCTTTTGGTTTAGATTCTATAATCAGAAATTTTAACATGCAGATACAATTCAAAATGTGTCATATCCCCAATTCTTTGGTTTTAAACATACTTGGCTTCAACATGTTGACATGTTCTAAATTATATATATTGAACGCGAAAAATAATGGTTCATGTTATAGAATATGATGAATCCAGAATGCAAAGAAAGATTCGATTTCTATGTTCTAACATCAGTGTATGCACTTTGAGATAATATCAACACACTTCGAAACATAATCAAAACATAAAAATTAGTATAACATAATAGAAAATATAATATTATACATTATAATACTCAAACGAGCAATAATATCCAAACATAAGTATACAAAATATCTAGTAATGTATAACTAAGAAGACTCTACATGGCAATACCCTAGTCCCCTCCTTCGATGGTACATCATCCCTCCTCGAGCCTCGACAATGATATGATTTATAACAATTCAAACTTCGATCCTCTGCTCCACATTGACCACTTGCTAGTAACCCAACTACCAATCTCCTTATTCACATACACCATGAGACGTATGCATCGGGATTCCCCCCTCTTTGGCCGCAATGTCTGCAGCTGCCTCCTTGTCAGCCCGCTTAAGAGGTTCTCATGCATGTGTGGTCACTGGGCATCAAGTTCTCCAATCAAATTATATCATAAATTATCCAACAAGGAAGTCCACTTAAAAAGATGCCAACATGACTAACATTGAGTCTCAGATGTTGAAGATATCTAAGGTGCTTATCACGATGTAAAGGATGACGCATTGTTGAAAACTACTTTGGTGTTGTTATTGGGAAAAATGTAGGACCCACTATACAGAGGGATGTCCTGCCAAAGACAATTGTTACAAGCAATTGCCAAAGTTTCAACTATGTAGTAAATGCATGGCATAGTTTGTCTTTCAAATAGTGAAGCTATGTTATAGGTTGCGGTGCTGAAATGGTAGAAAAGCAATATGGTGCATAATGCACATTTGAGATCATCAACCATCTACCAGGTACCCTAGTTCGGAGTACATCCTCATCACCGATGAGAGGGAGCCGAAAAGTTTCGAAGAAGTTCAAACTCATAAGGATAAAATCCAATGGATGAAAGCAATGCAAGAAGAGATAGATTCCTTGTAGAAAAATGATACTTATGAACTTGTGAAACTTCCTGAAGGCAGAAAAGCCTTGAAGAATAAGTGGGTTTTCAAGCTCAAGAAATGTGGTGGCAAGGTAGTGGTACAAAGCTCGCTTAGTCATAAAAGGCTTTGGACAAAAGCGAGGAATTGGATTCACATTTCCTCATTTCTTCTATACATAGAGGCAATGCCAGTGAAGAAAATCATCAGAAGCTCAAAGAAAATATAAAGCTCCAGCATCGAAGCAGAAGTGAAAATACAAAGCTTTTGTGTGTGTAGAAGTGTGTGAGAGGAAAAATAGAGTGTTGAGTAAATCCAGAGAGTGTGGAAAAAATACACCGGGTGGGTATCATCTCTATAACTTCTAGGTGCTATAAAATAATAGCATTCGAATAGGAGTGGGTCTCACGGGAAACACTATATTGTATCTCTTGTGTGTGTAAGAGAGTGGAGATAATATTGTAATATTCTTTAATATAGTGGAATATTTTTCGGAGTTTGTCCCGTGGTTTTTCCCTCTGTATTAAAGGGTTTTCCACGTTAAATATTGGTGTTCATTTTTATCGCTACCGCTGCGCTTCAAGATCCAATCTCTTTTGGATTTTGGAATTTTAATTTACACTTGCGTTAAGCTCGTCAAGCCCAACAAAAAATGCATCCAAATAAGAATTTTAGAAACATCCATGTACTCCATCGTTCCTATCATCATGGAACATATTCAAATTGGACAGGCATCACCGCCATCTCGGATTTAATTCCCATAACAAGATGAACTTATCCAATAACAATCTTAAATATTATGTAATTACCATAACATTTTTTTTAATGTATGTAATTTATTTATTTTTTGAATCCAGATTTGTAAATTAAAAAATTATTGTTTTTAATCCTCTCAAGTCATCTTATTGGACAACGTAATATGATTGGATTGGACACACATGTCCTAAAAATTAAAAGCAAAAATTTTAGAATCTGAGAACCGAATTCGAACAAAACAAACTTACATATTTTTTTTTCTTTCCTTTTTTGCTAGTAGAAAGAAAATTGGTTACATCAATTTTTTTTAGCAATACTCACATGGACGTCACGTGTAATTAAAAAGATAATAATTTTCTTATTTTTTTAATAATTAAAAAATTACACATGTGGCGTCCACGTCAGCTTTGACTGCAAAGAGGACAATGCATCAGAAGTGATTTTGTATTTTATTTTGTTATAGTGCCAAAATCGTAACTTCTTAAAGGCGGATCAAAACTGTTAAGCCTTAAACATTTTAAATAAATAAATAAACCGGACCTATTGTCTCTCACACAATTTGTTAGTTATACACGCACCACATTCTGTGTGTCTCGCAAACACGAAACCCTAATTCCCTCCCCCATCTCACTCCGCCTTTCGCCGTCCGTCGACCCTAACCCGCCGTCATCCACCGCTTCTTCCCAAAGGTATGGTTTCGATATTTGAGTTGATCTCTTTATTTATTTTATTCTCCTTTTAGTTTTTACAATTTCAGATTCTGTTTTCTGTCACCAATTCGTTGTTTATTTTCTTCATCATTTGTATCTTGCAAAATTAAACTAGCAATTTATCATTTGTTCTTCATTACAAAATTACAAATGTTTAGGGTCTGTTTGGATAAACGCAGGTTATAGCACAATCACCTATTATGATAAGCGCTTATGTATAAGTTTACATAAGCTATTTTTATAGCAAAAGATATACTGAAGTTTAATTGTTTTTGTATATAGTATATTGTAAGCTGTTTTAATAAGCCGGATTGGAGAACTTATGAAAATAAGCTGAAAAAAGCTTATGAAAATTGTCGTAAGCTGTTTTTGTATGTTTTCCCAAACAGTCTCACAAAGCTTATGTCATTAGATAAGCTCAAATAAGTCAATCCAAACAGTCCCTAACTCTAACTAGTATTACTATACATATTGCTGGCAAAGGCATACACAAACAGTATTGTATGCCTCTGAATTCCTACGAAGCACAATCACAGACACTAGATATAACGCTCACTCGTCAACACCATACTGAAGAAAATAAATTGATTAAATGTAATCACATGCGCTGGTGTCGATGCTACAGAGGACTGAATTCTGTGTAATTTTCAAATACTGGCGTACAAAATTTGAAAAACATATATCTTTATATGATGTATCATTCTACTAAGCAGAATTTTATTTTGTTAGAAAAATGTTTTTATTCTCTCATGCTGTTACAGGGAGACTTTGGAGTGATGAAGATGAGGAAGCAAAAGGGTGTCGCAGAGGTTGCTGATGCTGGTCAAGATTTGGAGTCTGTGATTCACGAGCATGCCAGTTTTTTCGACAAATTGGTTGAGCTTATTCCAGCTAAGTTTTATCTGCCAACTGATGATAACGAGAAACCGTGGTTTCAGGGTCTCAACAATAAACAGAAAGAAAAGGCAAAGAGAAAAACTAAACAGAATATCAAGAAGTCTAAGGTGCAGCGTTTAGACCCTGAGAAGCCTGTAACCACACTTGAACTTCTCAGGAAGAGTTTGGGAAAAGACAAAGCGAATGAAGGTGAGGAAGAAGAGGATGTGGTTAAGCCTTTTGTGTCGGAGCTGGACGGAGATGATCGGTCTGTGACCTATGAAGAGCTTCGCCAAAGGCTTCATCGCAAGCTTGAAGGTTTTCGGTCAACTCGTAACTGTGCAGATCCAGAAAAGGCGGCTAAGAAGAGGGAAGATAGAGACGCCAAGAGAGGATATCATTATCAGGATAATAAACGCAAGAGGGATGATGAGACCAATGAAAGTAAGCCTGCACCTGATGAGAATCTACAAGAGAAGGTGAAGAAGGATGCCGCGGAGGCTTCAAAGGAGCTTGTGTTTGGTCACGTTAAACTTCAGGATGAGGAAATGCTAGGTAAGAAGAGAAAAATTTCAAAGCACATGGAACTTGAAAGGGCTAAGAAGTTGGAGGAACTGAAGAAGAATGATCCTGAGAAGGGTGAAGCTATTGCTAAAAAGGAAGCATGGAAAGCAGCAATGGACAGAGCTTCAGGAATTAAGGTCCATGATGATCCTAAACTGATAAAGAAAAGCATACATAAGGGGAAGAAGAAGCAAGAAAAAAATGCAGAGAAATGGGAAGAGAGAGTTCAATCAAGGGATCAGTTGAAGGCAGAGAAGCAAAAGAAAAGGTCAGATAATATAGCTGAGAGGATTAATGATAAGAAAATGAGGAAGATTGCAAAGAGAGAGAAAAAGCTATTGCGGCCGGGCTTTGAAGGTCACAGGGAAGGTTTTATTAATAGCAGTTCTGGCTAACACTGCTACAAAGATTATTGATTTGTACCTTTTTGCATTGTTATTGGAGGCAAAAAAACATCCATCAATTTCAACGTGTGGCTTAGTAGATTTCTTTAAATTTTACAGATTTTGTTTACTATTATTAACCCATGTTATATTTTGGCAATTACTTGTCCCTTTTTTTTTTTTAACTATTTCCATTTATCACTAGAACACAGGCATTTTGTTAAATGATAGTTAATTACATATTGTTGGTTTGCACCATATCATCATGGCAGATTTACCAGTTCATTAATCATTAGATTATTTTTTATTTTTTTAAGGATCTCATTAGATTATGTTATTTGTATTTCTTTTTTTCCCACAGCTGCTTTTGGACTTGCTGTGTGCATGTTTAGAATCACATTGTATTTGATGAATCCGGGTGACACAATGATTTTGTTGGAGCTCTTTAGTGTAGTTTTGCAAAATCACTAAGGTTCACCCTGATTTTGCCAAACTCGCCACCGTGAAGCAGGAAATACACGTAGTGGTTAACAGTACTTCTCTAAATAACGCTCTCTGAATGTTTAATTCCACTTTGAAACCCGTAGTTTAAAATGTTCCTTACTCGATTTCAGTCAGTTAAGTTATTCCTTAGATTCTTCTGTAAACTGCTCCATTTTCTCGAATTTGTCTGGTTCTGCACTTTATGGTAAGCAATTCTGCGCAGTGCTATGTATGTAGGAGGGAGTGATTATCTGCACAGTGCTATGTATGTAGGAGGGAGTGATTAGTCTGTAGTGGTGTTTGTGAATGTAACATTATCTCAGATAAAAAACAAAGGGACCTTCATTCATAACTTTATAATTTACAATTTATTACAAGCAGCGGGTAGATAATAAAAGTTACAACTTTCTTTTTGAAAGAAAAAACGAAACCAAAAGGTTCATGACAGCAAGCAAACGGTGAACAAAGTTTAAGCTTGAAAGGACCAACAACCATGATTCAATTTTAAGGGTATGTTTTAGAAATCAGATGCTGGTGCTGGGGTATATGAACCAATAAAGACGTCACCATAAATCAACCCAGCCAAGCCTCCTCCTATCAATGGTCCAACCCAATAGATCCAGTTATCAGCAAAGTTTCCACTAACCACAGCTGGGCCGAATGAGCGAGCCGGGTTCATTGAACCGCCGCTGAATGGACCGGCGGCTAAGATGTTGGCACCGACAACGAACCCAATAGCAATGGGTGCAATGGTTCCAATCGAGCCCTTTTTGGGGTCAGCTGCTGTGGCATAAACAGTGTAAACCAATCCAAATGTTATGATAATCTCAAACACTAATCCAGCAATAGGGTTCAGTCCAGCAGCCACTCCATGGGTTGGAACACTCTGCAAATATAAGAAAATTGAATGTTATTTATCAACTATTCAATGATTTATTAAATGGAAAGGGGTCCCCATATTCAGGAGTTCAACTAAGAAATAAAACATTTAAACAAAAAATTGTTTCAGTCGAGATTTGGCCTCGAGCTTCCCAAAACGATTTGTCATCAACCGAAACCATTAACCACCTGAACCTAAAATTATGCAATGTACTTTCGAATATACCTTAGCGGTGACATAATTGAGGAGGAGAGATGCAACAATGGAGCCAAGCAATTGGGCAATCCAATAGAAGAGACCAGTTAGGATAGTGATGTTGCCTCCAATGGCTAATCCAAAAGTAACAGCAGGGTTCAAATGTCCACCTGAGATGTTGGCTGCTATGGCCACACCAACAAATAGTGCAAATGCATGAGCCACAGCTACTGCCACTAAACCCGCTGGATCCAAGGCTGCATCTGATGTTAGATCATCTGCATAATGCAAAACAGCCACATTTCATCATTCCTTGTACATTTGTACCAATAGTCCAATATTGTCACCAACCATCTGATGTAAGCTTATATTTTGCCAATATTGCAATTTATCAAAGTTGCTAATAACTCTTAACGAAAAACAAAACATGTCTTCAAGTTTTGTCTCACATAAGTCTTTTAAATCTGATTAAGTGACACCATTATCATTTGTCAAACATTTCGTGACAAAAACACGTGTCTAGTATGTTACAGACGTGCCTGGTATGTTACACGAGTATTTATTTTCCATCATCTACATGTAACTCTTGCCTATTTTAAAATTAACTTAAACGATTCGAGACAAATATTGTGTGAGAGAAGAATTAGGGAGTTGTTTATGAGATTTTCGTAAATTGGACGATGAATCGACGATAACCTCTAAAGCTACAAAAAAGATAAAAAAGAAGTTAGTTAGACTTGAGCACTACTTACTGTAAGCAATTGCTGATCCAACTCCAGCGAACACAAAAATGAGAGTGGCAATGAACTCTGATAGATAAGCCTTAAGGGAGGCAACGCTAAAAGAGTCATCAAATGTACCAAAATCTATCTTCACCATTTTGGCAATTTACTTGAAAACAAAGAAACTAGCTAATTAACCAAAGACTAATTAGGTGTTTTGAACTTATCTAATCAACTATTAATTGAAGATGCCTTGCATAAGAATTCTTTGCAATGGTATATATATGCAGAGTTTGCAATAATAAAAATGTATATGATTGTGAAAGGGAGGGTTATTCTATGTTGCCCTTGCACCGTCCATGGACATATGAGTTGTTAGATAATGCTTGATTATAATGCTAGGACCTAACTAACCACCCTTACCCTTTTCTTTATTTCAAAAGTTATAGGATTCTTATATTTTTATTCATTATGAGCGTGGATTCTTATATTTTTATTCATTATGAGCGTAATGACAACTAATTTAACTAATAATCATTATGAGCGAATATTATCTTAAATTAGCATTTTACGCATCAAAATTGTAAGTCTTGGATAATTTATTCTCTCAAATTTATGAAATGAAATTTAGTTATTTAAATTAAAACATGTCAATCATTTTAATTATCCACCAACATATATCTTCTTAGAAAACTTTTTATTTGAAATCAATGAAGAACCTTGATTTTGGTTAAAGTAAATCTCTTTTGTAAAGTTACTCATCATTACAGTGGAACGGAGAGCTGCTCTCTCCCCCAGACTAGGTCAGTATTGGACCGATCTGGATAAACAAATTTGTTGTGTTCTCTATTTCTTTTCTCTTCTTGTTTTCTACCTTTATTTGTGTTTATAATTGTTTCCACATTGATATTCATTGTTTGATTAATCTACTCCACACATTAAGTATTTTATTAGTGTGATTTTCAACGAATTTAGTAAAACCAACGAAACACTTGATCATTATCAAAGTAAACTCCATTATCATTAGAATAAAAATATGTGTCGTCATTTTCGAGGTAACCAAAGGAACACGATGTATTTAAATTAAATGATGATGATGACAACAACAAGGGTGGCAATAAATATGGTTATCGGGCATTTTATTTTCCACTATGACAGTGAGAGGTGAACAAGTCTCCTTATCATCTTCATGGTTTATAAGGTCCAATGATTGTCCATCGATTATTATATATACTCACGTTCATAAATTGACTATTGATAATTAAGGCCAGTTCTTTTCTCTTTTTATCCTCTATGAATGAATGGTGAGGCCAACAATAAAATATAATGATTGTTAGAATCAATGCCTCATTTCAATGTCATGTCTTGTAATTGTTTAACAGAGCCACGATTATTCCATTCAAAAAGTACGATGCCATGATTATTGAAACTTATCATGAGTGGTTGGACCTGGACGGCTTGGTGGAATAGCTCAACTTTGCGCACAAATTTGTATTATATGCACATGCACTAAAAAAAAATATACTTCATTTGGTTTATTACAAGTATTAAGTAGGGGTGTTCGCGGGTGCAAGGTTGAGCGAAATTTGATCAAATCTAATATTTGAATCAATCAATTATTTTTAGTTTGAGTTGAATGTAAAATTCATACTTTTAAAACTAAAATCGAACCAAACCAACATCAACCTTGATTATCAGTGTAAAGCATTTGTCTAAGCACCCAAAAATTGCATTTCCCTTCATATTTAAAAACTTGGTAATAAATCATCATTTTTGGGACCTAAAATCATCTTTTTGTAGGCAGGCCCGGCCTTGGGGGAGTGCAAGGTGCTCAACCAGGCCGGCCTCCAAATGCTACGGGCCTCAAACAAAAAATTAAGTCTAATTCTCGAATTCTGCTCTTTACCCAAAACGTTTTGCTCATTCCCAAAGTAAATTCCCTTTTTACCCTTACGTGACTTAACATACGCTAGTACAAAATGTTACGTGAGTTAAGTCACACTAGTGTAAGCTAAAACAAAAAGTAGCGTGAGTTAAGTCACACTAGTTTTAACACTAGCGTGAGTTAAATCACGCTGGTTCTGTGCACGCACCAGAACAGACAGGCAGTAGCTACTGTCTTGTTCCCTGTTTATCTTCGTTCCTTCGTTCGTTCATACATAGGTACGACCATTCATTCATTCAACCAAAACTCATAATTTAGAGAACATGCATTCATTCATTCATAATTTAGAAACACAATTTCAACGAAAATTAACTCAAATGTCATAAAGAAGCGCAACCGCGCAAATGTAAATATATTACATCCAAATCCAACAAAATGTCATAAAAATACTACAAATATAAAATAAAAAAAGTTATAAAATAAGACACTATTGTTGCTCCGGTGCACTATGACTCCTAGACCTCCTCCTTGGAACCTGTTGATGGTCAAACACGCTATAATCGGTCTGGAGGCCCTCCAAAATGCTGAAGAAGAATGGATTTGAAACCACCTCTGGAATCTGCATCGCATGCTCCACTCTGCCTCTGATGCTGCTGATGACCTGCAATGGATCAGGAGGATGTCTGGCCCACTCTTGGTCAACAAGAATATCCTGGTAGACAAGTCTCGGCATGACATTGTCAGGCTCTGGAGCAGGGTTGACGATGAGAGGATGGGATACACGGTAGAACCACCTAATGTACCTATCTGAATGCTTCCAAGGCTCGCCGTCCGGGACCTGGTGACCCCTCTACTACTAGGAAAACGACATGCAAAGCAAACTCGAAGAAGACAGCAACCACATCTGCTGGGGCAAGAGGCATAACCGTGGTAGGAGGTCGGGGAACCCTCTGAACATGTCTGTACTGCCTCAGAACCCGCTCCGGCAAGTGACGCACCGTCCTTCTTTTGCCGGCCATGATCCATCAAGAGTACCAGCACACGTCCTGAAAAGGCATCACGTCTCGTCGGTACTCGTACAGCCTCCAGGTGACATGACAATGCTCCATCGAATCCAACAAGCCTCTGAAGTGCTCAGCATCAACAAACCCCCTTTTAGGTTTCCATCTACCCACAAACGGGTTATGCCGTTCGTAATCATCATATTTCTTCCTCGGAACGACATGTATGATGTGAGCTATAACCCATCCTTGCAAACACAAAAGGACAGATATATATCAGCACACAAGTATCATACAAAAAACTATACATTTACGATTAACTTAAAAAAAATAAGAAAATAATATATTACCACAAGCAAGGTAATGTAACCACCAGCGGAGCCAACATGTTCGCTGGAGGTAAGATTCAGCTGCTCGTACAAGAAAGCAAGTCCCATCGCGCCCCATGACCACGTGTCTATGTTAGGCAAATCCCGAATCGCAACCATCCAAAGCAGACTAATGGTTTTGCTGTTCTTGCCGGCAAAAAGGGTGTAGCCAAGCAAGAGCAACAAAAATGCCTTCACACAGGCGGCCTAATACGACTCAGCTCCTCCTCTGATAAATCCTCCCCCAACAAATGGTTACACCTATTCAACAGGTGCTCATAACGCTCTTTCAGGGCCGTGTAAGTGACACATGCACCAAAATCACTCACCTGCCCAACCGCTTCTTCCACCGGAAACAATAGGTGAGTCACCAGCAGATCTACAACATAGTCATGATCTAACTCATCCTCCTGAATGAGCCGTCCAGTGACGGGGATGCCTAGAAGACAAGCCACATCATCTAGTGTGATGGTCATCTCCCCAATGGGCAGATGGAAGCTGCTGATCTCCTGATGCCATCTCTCGGCCATAGCACAAACTAACCCGTGGTTGATGATATCGTACCCAGCCAGAAGGAGGGGCCTAAGACCGGATGCATCCACCGGGTTCCAGAACCAAGGATTATCTTCTTCCGGCAACGGAAGGGACAAAGCAGAAAGCCTAAGTTTTCTCCCGTGCGAGACGACAATCAACTTACGATCCGCTTGCAATTGAAATACAAAAAAACAAATTAAATTAGTAAAATAAACATGACATATTCTACGTAAAATATAAATCAATTATACTTAAATACGTAAAATAAGCATGACATATTCTACGTAATCATACTCAAATTAAATAAACATAACATATTCTACGTAAAATAAACTTCACATAATATCATTAAATTAAATAAAACAATTATACTTAAAATACAAAAATACGTAAATAAATCAATTATACTTAAATACGTAAAATATCATTAAATTAAATAAAACAATTATACTTACTGTTTTATCGTTCCAAAGCCTGCATGCCACGTGTTTACCGAAGTTTGGTAAAAGTGACATCTCATAAGGCCCCCCTTGGAAAGCCCCATCCTCATCCTCCATAACAGACTCTGCATGCTGCTGCTCAGGATGCTGCTGTTGAGGATGCTGCTCATACTGCTGCTGCTGAGGAGGCTGCTCAGGCTGATACCCCTCGTGAAACTGAGTCTGATACCCCTGGTGATACTCATACCCCTTCTGATATTGATAACCTGGCTGAAATTTAGGCTCCTCCTGATACGCCTGCTCCTGATAATGCTGCTCATGCTGGTACTGTGGCGGGTCCACAATCTGGGATGGACCCGTTTGTGACGTCGATCCCCCCGCAACATCAACAGTAGCAAGTCTCGTGGCCCCCACTCTCCCTCGACCTCGACCAGCCGGAGGGTGTAGCGCTTGCTTCTCCCTCCGTGCACTACCAGTAGGGGCACGCCTCCCTGCCCTAAAACTGTTTCCTCTCCTGCTCAGACATATCTGCACAAAAAGCAAAAAATCTTTAACACATTTTCACACAGGCATAAAATTTCGACAATGTCATCTTTAATAATACAACAACAACACTATAATGTTGACAATGTCATTTGAATCCATAAACTACCACATTACAGTCAAATTAACTATAATCAACATTAACAAACACAGCTCTAACTAATTACATCATTAACAATCCAAAAAAACAAAAAAAATATCATTGAGACATTTCACCGAACACGTAGTGTGCAATTTTCAAACAACTATGTAATCTAACAATTTCTAAACCCTTAACTACCACATTGTACTCTAAACAACATCTAAACAACAATTCTTAAGTTAAATCATCACTAACAATCATAATTTTTAACATGCAAGCAAAAGTTTTAAAAACCTAAAATTGTTCAATTTTTTGAAAAAGTCGAAAATTTCAACCAAAATAATGCAAAGAAGTAGGATAATCATCAGTTACTTGATGTTGTGGACGAATTTGTCTTTGAGTGGCGCAAGAATGATGAATTTCGATTTTTGGGGTGGAATTTTCGTGTTTTGGAGAAGTTGGGAAATGAGGGTTGTTGTGTTGCTCTTAACTAACTTAAGTTACGTAGCGTGAGTTAACTCACGCAGCGTGACTTAAGTCGCGTTTACCTCATAACTGGCGTGAGTTAACTCACGCTGTGTGAGTTAACTTACGTAGGGGTATATCCGTCATTTACTTTGGGAATGAGCAAAACGTTTTGAGTAAAGAGCAGAATTCCTAATACTCACCCTCACTTAAATAAAAAAATATATGATATATCCTTTTCGTTCTTCAGTACACGTTTGAGTTTTTTTTCTAGACTCTAGTTCTCCTTTTTGTACATAAATCTGATCCTATCAAACCACCCATAATTTGTATAATCACTTAATCAGTCAATTTGTAAAGGTGTTTCATTGAAAGTATCACAACAATCATTTTTTTCTTCGCATAAACCATTCGTTTTACCCTTTTCCACAACAGAGGAGTGACAAACCCAAACGACACTGTTAGATAAATTTCACCTCTTTCACTTAATTTTTTTTAATTTTTAGAAGTTATTCTGATTCAATTTTTTTTTAATGAAGTTTAGCTACACAAAAAAAGTTAGTTTTATTTTACTAGGGGTCTATTTTAAAAAGAGAGCCGAGCCTCCTATTTCACAGGAACGGCCCTGTTTGTAGGCTACATATATGAGTTGCGACGAAAAATGCAACAAACGTGATAATTCAGGGACCAAAAAATTCGATTTAAAATAAGGGAGAATATTTTCGTGAGTTTGATAAAATATGAAGATCAAAAGTGGAATGATAGTGAGAGAGAGAGAGAGATATTTTATATGAAAGGGAGGAGAGAAAGAGATAAATATGAGAAAGAAGATACACGAGTGAGAGAGGGGTAGAGAGTAATATTATAGCGCACTAATAAGTGGTAAATTTACCTAATTTTCAATATATATTTCATGACACTTATTAAATAGAATTGATTGAAAACATGTGTTTTCCCGATTTTACTGTGCATATTTAGTAACTAGGGCTTAATACTTGATAATGATATATGATTACATCTTTTCTAGCTTTTTAGGTAAACGATGAAAATATCAATAGGAAAGCACACAAGACCAAACAGAGTCAAGATTTTAACTCTAGAAGCATCCGAAAATTTGCTAAGTGATATAATTCACAAAGCAATTTGAAACGGAGATTTAATATTGAAAATATAAGACACGACTCGCTAAGTGATTTTTGTTTTTTTGAAGGAACTCGCTAAGTGATTTGGCAATTCACTTAGATACCGCTAGTGGTGTCTACTTGTCTCTAGAGATATCAAAGTTCATTTGTGCATGGGAAATTGCTTATGGATGGAAAAAAGTAGGGCATATTTGCTAACCAAACATATAATTTACGTTTTGTTAGCGAGTTTGGAGGGGAAGGGAGGAAAGGTTTTTGAAAAAAAAAAGATGAGCAAGTGGAAGAAATAGAAGAAAATGAGAGGGGGGGACTTGGGAGATTAATTTTTCTTCATGATATAAAATTCTCCTCATTTGGCGAATTAAAAAATTGTATTGGATGAGAGTTTATGAGGGTTTGTATGAATCTTCAAATTTAATCTATGTTGTTATAATATTCTTAAAATTAAAAATATAGTAATCATAAACATTAATTTATCATTCTCTAAAAAATTACTCTTTCAAAAAATATGAAAGAATTCTCCATTTTCCCTCATATTTCTCACCTCCCAAAGCTCTCATTATTCCTCCCCTCCAAACTCTCAAACAAAGCCTTAGTGGATTAAGGCGACCTAAAACAATTGTTGTTGGTTTTATTGTGAAAAAAGCTGATTCATTAAGTGAACATAAAATTCCCTAAACTAAGTGAATTTCCACTTTCTCAAGTATTATAAAAGGCCAATTGCTACCATTTTGTTGGGAGAAATCCAGTTTTTTCAGAACAAAAACAGAGAGCAAAGAGACCAAGGGAGAGGAGGACCAAGGTTGAAGAAAAACATGAGGAATTAACTTCAACGATATTTCCGTCTCTACTTATCATGTATTGTAAGGTTATTATGTGTAACTAATTCTCTCTTTTGTTGGGATTAGATGTCATTGATCGTAACTCTGATGTATTTATATTGTTTTGGTTGGTTATATATAATTTTGTTTTCATTATATCGATGTGTTATTCTCGTTCTTGATGCTTTTCCAAACTGACAATTCAGAAATTGATCTTTGGATTTATTAAGTGCTTGGGAAAGACTTTTTAGATAACAAGTCTAGAATAATTTCATATGTGAATGTTAGTTGCTAGACATAGAGTTAAATTTACTGTCACAAACCACTATCATTTCTTAATGTTATTATATAGGTTAACTGAACGAGACATCTGAGTTTAATAGATACGATAGATCTTTCATCATTTGTTGGAGACGAAAACGTACAAATAGTAACAAGTGGAGATATAATTGAAAACCTAAAAGTGATCACGATGATATAAAAGAGAAATAGTTAACGAAGTCTAATCCTAACAAATATCATATATGTGTTATTTTGTTTTTCATTTATCTTTTTGATGGAATCTTATGAGCAACAATCAAATCCTGCTTTTTACTATGAACTAGTCGAGATACCCGTGCTACAGCACGGGTAGCGTGGCTTCGCCACACTGTATGGCCGCGGCTCCATCGTGTGTCCATACACTCATATATATTGTATCAATATATAGTGATATATTCCCACATATAGTTTTTGAATATATTCATTCAAAAAAATATTTTTTGAATATATTAATAAAACTTAGGCAGTCGCGGTGTTTAAATAGAGATATTAAAAAAATACTAATTAAAACTGATTACTCGTTGTAGTTACTAAAATGAGTCTTGTGTTACAATTGTAGACTCCAATGAGTTTTTTAGCGATACATTTTAAAAAAAAAAATGAAAAAAATTGAAGTATGATTAATCATAATATATTATAATATTGTTCTTGTTTTAGTATTGACGATATTAAAAAAGCTAATAAATAAAAATACATTTTATAAATAAATATATAGTAATATATTCCCGTAAAAAAACATATAGTGAGATATATTTTTGTTAATATATAGTTCATATACTCATATATATTTTATCAATATATAGTTCCCATTAAATTTCAGAAATAAGAATATATTAATATATTCTCATAAAACAAACATATACTCATATATATTTTTATTAATATATAGTCCATAAACCCACATATATTTTATTAATATATTAATAAAATTTAGGCAATCGAGGTGTTTAATTAGAGATATTAAAAAAATACTAATTAAAATTGATCACTCGATGTAGTTACTAAAATGAGTCTCGTGTTACAATTGTACACTCCAACATATTTTTTAGTGATACATTTTAAAAAAACAACGGAAAAAATTGAAGTATGATCAATCATAGTATATTATGATATTGTTCTTGTTTTAATATTAATAAAACTTAGGCAGTCGCGGTGTTTAAATATAGATATTAAAAAAATACTAATTAAAACTGATCACTCGTTATAGTTACTAAAATGGATCTCGTGTTACAATTGTACACTCCAACGGGTTTTTTAGTGATACATTAAAAAAAAACGGAAAAAGGTTAATCATAGTATATTATAATATTGTTCTTGTTTTAGTATTGACGATATTAAAAAAGCTAATAAATAAAAATAATCATAGATTTTATTTACTAATATGTTTGAGTGTGAAAAATATTAATATGCGTCCCGTGAAAAATCATAATTAATGTATTATATAATAGTGTTATTGTAAAATACAAAGTCATATTCTTCTATAACAACAACACTCGTTAGTTTCCTCTAAAAAAGCAACACTTGTTAGTAAAACCGAATTAAAAATTAGTAGAGAAAATGAAGTTGAAAATTATGAGAGAAAATGAAAATGAAGAAAGTTGGTAAGAAAAAGATAAGAGAGGAGAGTGAGATTGAGAAATAAAAGTTTATTATTAAATAAAGAAAGGTGAGAGAAAAGTTTATTATTAAATAAATAAAAATGAAAGAGAAAAGTTTATTATTAAATAAAGAAATGTGAGAAAGTGGGTTTTTGAAATTTGAATTTTGAAATAAAGTGGATAAAGTGAATTTTGATAGTGGATTTGACAAAAATAACCCTAAAGTTTGTAAAGGAAAAAGTTTGGAAGAAAATTAGGTATGGATGGTCAAGTAATTTTTGTAGTAACTTTGTAAGTAGAAGTAGACAATCAAATCTCACTCTTTACTCAAATACTTAACTTTGAGGTAACGTTTAGCCTGGAAAAGGCTTCAAGTTTCCCACCATGGCAAAAGCCAGTCATAACAGACAGGTGGCAGTTTGCACCTCTTGTTTTAAAAAAAACATTAAAATTTGATAATATATTTTATTGTTGTTTGCTCTTTTCTGCCTCTCTCATAGAAGACAATATTTTTTGCAACTGTGAACTCCACCAAAAGAATACAAACCTCTCATATTGAACAAAGTATCATTGAAAACAACCATTAATGGCTTGAAACCTATGAAAATCGAGCTTTATAGTTAGGCAATTTATACGAAACGGTGCATCTCGACAGATCTGGAACAATGTTCTTTTTTCTTTGTTGTTTGCAACTTTGTGGTTAGTTGAAGAAAGCTAAGATACTCCATCGATCTGTAATAAATATATTTGGGAAGTTGATTTTGAAAACAAAATTGTTGTATACGGATGATTTCGAATAATGGATCTGAAAGCAATTTATATTACCTTGTTAATTAAAAATAAGAAGAAAATTTATACAAGTATATTTCCTGCATAATGGATTTACCCATGAGAAATTGTAATCGATGTTTAAAGTGTGAAATAGGGTCTTAGGATTTTCTATTATGTTACCTTTTCAATTGAACACATTTCAACGTTCAGAATTGATCTTGAGGAAATAATGAAAATTTTTAAAGTGGAAAACCAATTTCAAAAAAAGAAAATGTGGATCAAATCTTTGAACTGCAGTTCAATCCAACATTAAGAACAGAAGTTGAATATTTTAGATCAAAAGTTGCTAAATCAATAAAATATAGATATATCAAATAGGGGTTTGCTACAATAGATCCACTCATTTTCATGAAGGTCTATTTTAGTAAGTAACACCTTTTCACTTGTACCAAAATACCATGTTTTTGTTTTTTGAGAAAACTAAAACCGAAGGGCGCAAATGTAATTGTAATTTTTTCTTTTCTTTTTAATTTTTTTTACGAGGTTTCTCTCATTCTCTTTCTTCATTCTCTCTCTTCATTCTCTTCTCCATTGGTATCCCTCTTTCTGAATACTATACGCATACTCCTTGTATTGGCATATTGCTTTTATGGCTTTGAACCTAGTTAAATTTCTTTATAAAAAAAGACCTAGTTAAATTAAATAATTGGTAACACAAATATGTGATTTGCATCACGTCCATCAGATTGAGAAATTGACCCATGTTCATAATGCCAAAGCCAAGTTCGAATACTATGGAAGCATATGACAGTGAAAATCATATGGAATTTTCTATAGTTATGATGTGTTTGAGTTTTGGTTAAAAAAAATTGTGTTTCTAAAGCACTGATCAGAAACGTTAATGGCAAGTGGTGAGGGAAAAGAGGGATAGCACAGAGAAGAGAAGGAAGAAAGAGAATGAGGCAGACCTCGTTAAAAAAAATTAAAAAGAAAATAAAAAATTACAATTACATTTGTGCCCTTCAGTTTTAGTTTTCTCAAAAAACAAAAATATGGGCGTCTACCATATCGGCGCAACTATTGATCGAGGCGTATATATATACCACGTGAATGCGACACCCGAAAGATTAGCAGAAAAGTGCTTCAACAACAAACTCTTATCGTGAGCAGCTGACAATTTCTAAATTACTAATATGCTGCTCTGCGAGATCTCCACTTCAATCAAAAAAACCTCAAGGAAGGAGTTATCCACAAGAATCGCCTCGAATAGCCATAATCTCATATCGCCTTCGTCCAAGTGAAAACGTGCTATTTGCTAAAATAGACTTTTATGAAAATGAGTGGGTCTATTGTAGCAAACCCCCTATCAAATAATGTTAATTTATGATTTGTGTGGGGTGACATTTATTTTCCAAATGTATCACCAATAAGTCACTAAATAGTAATCGGTAAAGCATCTGCACCATTGAATTATAAAAGTAATATATCTATGGTGTTTGACTCACTTGGCCATCATGGGAAAGTCTAACACTTTCCCATTCTAAATGCCACCTAACTTTGATGTGTAAAAATTGTGACATCATGCACCCATAATTAATTTTGTACCAGATAGATAAATTAAAATTTACTTGAAAAAATTACCCTTCATTAATTATTGGGTTAAATAAGTTTTTGGTTTAAATAAGTTTTTGCAGTAAATTTTTGGTTTTTATGTTCCTTCAAATGATGATTTTAAGTCAACTCAAAGAGAACAATAAGAACAATAAGTTTTTAGTCCCTCTAAAATTTTTCTTCAAATAATGATCCTCCAAATGGTTCCTATCAACATTTTTGTTCTTGTTTTTAAGTCAACTCATATATACTCTTTAGACTTTTGAACAAGTTTTTGCATGCTTGTTTTAAATATTATAAGAAACTAACAAAATATTAATTAAATATGATTTTTTAAGCGTCAAAAACATAAAGTTCATTTTTAATTCATCTCTAGGTAAAAAATTCTAAACTTTTGTAAGAGAGATTTCTATAATGTACTAAACACGACTGCAAAAATAATTTAAAGTTTTGAAGGATTCACATAAGTTAACTTAAAATTAGTGACAAATAATGTTGACTGAAAACATTTAAAAGACTGTTGTTTGAAAAAAAGTTTTAGAAGGACTAAAAGTGGAATTTGATATATTTATAGAGATAAAAAAAACTTATTTAACTCTTAATTATTCAATAAAGAGCAATCACGAGACTTGAAAAAAAAAACAAATTGTAAGATGCATAATAGAAAAAACAACTAATATTTCATGGATATTGTAAAATAATAGTGTGTAAAATTTTCTTTTGCTAGAATGACTTATGTAGCAGAGGGAGTATTACATATATGATGCAAAAATAAACTTGTTTTACATATTTGCTTTTGTTTCCAATATAAGGAAAAAATAATAATTATTAGTGATATTTAAATATAAAGAAATTTATCTACCCTCACCATTTTCAATGATACTATTTGATGGTGCAGTTTTACAGGTCAAAAGATAAATATTTAGAATTATCATATCAACAGGAACTCATGCGATATCACGATGCTCATAAAATTTTAATTAAGAAATTGGATTTGATGATACATGAAATTTTCTAAGCATTAAATGGGAAAAAAGAACATAAAATAGTTTTCTTGGGATTAGATTTCATGAGATACTTTTAATGTATCATCTTGATCGATTATACGCTTTAAGTATTTCAGTTATACATTCACTTGTTGCTCATCATACGGTATTTTTGTCCGGCAAACAACAAAAGATCTATCGTACATATTAACTTTTAATTTCTCACCCAATTAATCGATATAATAGCACGAAGTTCCGACAATGGGTTGTGATGATTGTAATTCTAGCCCTATGCTAACAACTATTATCTACGAACGAACTTATTTCAATTCCCTTATGTTAAAATTACATGTCTAGCTATTTCTAAATCAAAAGTTCAGTTTTTGAGTTTCACATCAGAAATGCATTAAGTATGAAAATAAATTCATCGATAAAACAAAACAAAGATTGTATACAACCAGCCATATCAAGTGTTTCCCGAAGCATCATAGCTAACTACACTTAATCCCAACAATAGAGAAAATTAGCTAATTAAGCATATTAGCCTTGTAATACATATCAAGAAGAGATGGAATGATAATTGATGTTGATCCCTGAAGTTTCTTCAAACTTGTTTCTTCTCTCCCATGGTTGCTCTCTAGTTTAGAACCCAAAAAATGTTTAAAAAAATCCCTTATCTAGGTTGCTATTTACACAAATCAGGAAAGTGAAAATTCGCTAAGAGAATGAGAGGCTCGCTTAGTAAATTGATGTTTCTTCATAGAAAGGTAATGTTAGCTCATCTCCAAAATCACTAAAGATGTCTTAATTTCCTAAGCGAATTGTCGTTCTCTTAACGAATTTGCTCTTGTAGAATACCTTCAACTTTCTCATTTGATTCGTTTCCAACTCACCCAACGTACCTACTTAGAATTATGATCTTTTGTCATCCAAAGCATCTTTTGATCATTCAAACTATAAAGACAATAGAAATATATCATAGTAGCTATGAAGATACTCAGCCTAGCTAACTATCTAATATTTACAAAATATACATTTGATTTCTTGCAAAAACACGTAAATAAATAAGCGCCCTAAATATACACATTGGACAAGATCAAGTAAACAAAAAAACAAGTATATACTGTTTCAAAAAACAAAAACAAAAAACAGTATATATATATATATATATATGAGACATGATCAATTGACACCACAGTGTCAAACTTTTTATACGACTCATCCGATAATTCATTACCAATAACCATACTACAAAATCGACCGTTTGATTAAAAAATATTATAGTATAGATCATGTCTATTAAATTTGACATTAATCGAAAATCATATATCAAAATTTACGTCTTACGAACTTCTAAAAAAACAGGTTAATTTTAGCAGGGAATTATGAGTGAAAAATGCACAAAAACCAATAGTACATCCGTTTGAAAATGAATGAAAGTGTCTCAGTGTGAATGAATTACTACTGAGTAGCAACATTGAATGCACTCAACTACTCATTGTTCATCGAATTCAATTGTAACTGTGACCACAGCAACAGCAACAGCAACTACTTTGTCTGATCTGAGTATCGCAGTCTTTAGGTAGTAACCATTTATTTCATTTCACTTTCTTTACTTACTTCAGGCCCACACTCTTCCTTCCATTTACATACATTTCTCTCTTTATTTTTGTTTTCATTCATTCATGTGAACTTCAACATAATGATGAATAATGCAGAAGCAAGTGCTGGATATGTTGGTAACACTACAAGTTCTCAACACCAACCTCGACACAAACGATCTAACAGGTTTTGTGTTCAACTACGTTTGTTTGTTTCTTTGTTTGTTCAAATTGTTGTAAATATATTTTTTATCGTGTTTTTTTAAGTGCTTGTTTGGTATCATACTGAGTTTGGCAAAAGCTACACTTTGTAGCTTCGACAAAATCATGTGTCACCGTGATACCAAACATGCTAAACAGATTGAGGTTATCATGTTTGTATTGCTTCATTATAATATGACATGGCATTTGTGTTTGTATGTGTACGCGCGTATTTTTCAGTGCTTCTGATAGGAACTCGAAATTCTCAAGAGGTGGTGGTGTTTTGCGTCCCATAGGGAAAGACCATGATGAATTTCCGGTGAGTTCTTTCTATAATGCAGTTTTTACTTTTAAACTGTGATATTTAAGATTGTGAAAAACAATGATTTTATGACACATGCAGTGTTTTGGCCGTGAAGTTTTTTGAATGTGAGTTGAGTTGAGATGATTCATTGGTTTTTGCCATAATTTGAACAGGCGTCGCCACTTTCAGCAAGGGCTTCTAGGATACAAACTCCATTGCATGACAGCCTCAATTGTATAAACAAGAATGCTTCTTCAAATCATAGAGCATCCTTGGAACAAGATGTAAGCTACATAAATGGATTTATAGATTCTTAACTGCAATATTTCCTCTGAACTATCCGTTCAACTTTCCAGAGATCGAGATAACATAAGTTCAAATTTATACTTCCAACAAACTGGCTATAAAAATCAAGTTCATCTTTATATTTTCTATATTTTAAGGCACAACACAAGTTCAATTTAAAAGGGGTGAAAGCCAATGGTGATTGGCTCTCGCAGAAAGAGTCAATCCCCCACAATGTGATGAATCACAGTTTGAATGGCCTTAACAAGGGAAATAAATTAGTTATATCTACCTGCAACTTATAGATATCATGTGTTTCACTAGATCAATTTGGCATACTCTTTTCACATAATAAGAAGTCTGAAATGACAATATTGTGGGATCAGAGTGAAAATTTCTGAAACAGCCTATATCAATAAAACAAACCTTAGAAGCATCTTAAGTGAAATCACCATGGAAAAAAAGTAGAAAGTAATGGTTATAAAACCATATTCCTTGTCAATTTCGGAGATGCATATTATGTATTTAGGTTCTGAAACATCTGGGAAGAAAAATGTTGGGCTTTAATTCTGAAAAGATAACTATAGATAGTATAGGTTCTTGTTTTCCTGTACGATGACCATGGCATTATGCAGGTTGAGCAGCTACAGCTACACCTACAGAAGGAGAAATCCATGCGCATCTTGCTCGAGAGAGCAATGGGACGAGCCTCAAGTACTTTATCACCTGGACATAGACACTTTGCTTCTCAGGTAATTTGACATTTGGTATTCAGGTAATGGCCAACGGGCCTGCACTCTTTTAACATTTGAAGATGCTAAGATATGAGTAGGCGTGTTTCAAAAAAAAAATCTATGAGTAGGCGTGGTTGAGAAATAAACCATTATTGGCCTTCACCAAAATGTGTAAGCTTTCAGTTCAATTTGGTTCTTCATTGATAATAAACTGGACTCAACAATGAATAAGACATTCACAACTAAGCTGTTAGGAGTTAGAACCAAAGGAGCTAATTCTAATGTAAAGAATTGTAGTTTGATGATAGCCGATAATCATAAAGAGACTAGTTCCTGAAATTTTAAATACTGATTGGCAAGGGCATGCAAATGCACAACATAATACTTTCATGAAAGCTATGGTTCCTATAAGTTCATGTTGTGTGGAAATTAATTATTTCTAATTTTTCCCTTTTTTAGACAAAAGACTTAATTACTGAAATTGAGTTGCTTGAAGAAGAGGTTACAAGCCGTGAACAGCATGTTCTTGCTATGTACAGGAATATTTTTGAACAGTGTGTTAGCCGGCCACCTTCTGAACAAAGTTCTAGTGTGGCTTCACCTGCTCATTCAAAACAAGAATCAAGGAAGCACCCTAGCATAATTTCAAGCGCTTTCTGTTCATCAAAAAACTTTCCCTTGCGACCCCTGCAAGCTCTTATTTCAAATAACGATTTGAAGAATAGAATCTTTGGGTCAAGTCATGCTCCCTTATCAAGTGGAAAAGACAAAGTTTATTTTGGAAAGACTTGTCCTGATTCCACCACCAAGGTAGGATATATGATGTATCCCGATGTTTCTAGTTGCTTGTTTCATTTGCATTAGCTCAAAATGGAAAAAACAGTCCATATATAATATTGCACTACAGATGGAACTAGTATACTAAAGATACTCTTCTGATGTTTGTCCTATCCAACACTCACCTTAATCCTATGTTAGGTTCACGAGAAGTTTTCTTCGATTGAGAAAGGTCCTGTATTGCGAGCTTTGAAAGACCATCTACACCAGTGCCCAAGCAGGCTTTCTGAGGAGATGGTGAAGTGTATGGCAACTATGTATTGCTGGCTTCGTAGTGCAAAATCTGTCAACGCTGAAAACAGTAGGTCACCGATATTGTCAAGGTCCTCCACCAATGTCATACAGCCTCGACACAGTATTATAGAGGATCAAGAATGTTCTTGCAAATCTGCAGTGGAAATATCTTGGATAGCTACACGAAAACGTCATTCTTCTCATGCTTCTTACGCCATGGACAACTACAGGTGAGGTGGTTCTTTGCATATAATTTCAAAACAGTGTTAAACATATGCCTGAGTGTCGAAACTCAATTATTTTTTAGATGCATCTATAAATAAGCTAAGGTAGTAGTGTGCCTTGAGATTAATTCTCTATTTGGAAAAATTAAAACTTAACAACTAGTAGTTCCTTGGTAATATTGGCATGATTGATTTACAATTACCTTCTATGATACATCTATTGCAATTTGTACGATTCATTTCTTGATTTTCCCCCTTTTCTTAGACAATTCTTTTCTGGACATCTTATTATCAATACCTTTGTTCTAGTTCAAAATAGTCAGACTACCAGGACAGCTTCTTCATATTATTAAGTCTTCTGAAACTCAAATGAAGTGTGTTAAAAAGAAATATAGACATGTTTCTCTTTACATTCTTTTTGGACTGTCAACTTAACACGTTTATATTGTTTCCTTCAGAATTCTAGTTGAACAACTCGAAAGGGTGAATGTCAGTCAAATGGAATGTGATCGAAAAATTGTGTTCTGGATCAACGTTCATAATGCTCTTGCAATGCATGTAATATTCACACTCATATGGATTGCCATGGTTTTGATTTACTAGTTTTCAGCACATATAACTTCCTTCTGCTGCTTACAGGCATATTTAGCATATGGAATTCCCCAAAGCTCTCTAAGGAGGTTGGCCTTGTTTCACAAGGTAGTATTTTCTTTATTTGATCATATGCATTATCATCAATCAGAAGCAAATTCGTTAAACCATCGATGAAGAGATTATCTAACACATTGATGAAAGGGCTATTTATATACTTTCTCTGAAGTTCTCTTGACAAGCCAACCATTGCTTTATTGTGATGAAAAGTCTAGGATCATAACCAAGTAACTTGTTTATTTCTTGTAGTATTTAGTTTTTCTATAAATCGGATTATAAAGAAAAGAAACCGCTGCATTTACATGGAACAGCAACTAAAATCTTCATTTGTACCAAAAGCAAAAACCCCTTCTATCTTGTATCTTCTATTAATTACTTGTGGGACATTTAACCTGTTCCGAGGTAACTTTCTTTGACATGTATTTCAAAGTCTTACAATGGTTTTTCTCATTGGTACAACTTTATTCTTGAGAACATCCTTTTAAAAAAAATAAAATTATATTAATAAATCACACTCAATGAATTAACGAGTACAATTGTGTAGTGCAGGCTGCTTACAACATAGGCGGTCACATTATAAGTGCAAATACCATAGAGCAATCGATATTTTGCTTCCGGACACCTCGCCTTGGACGGGTACTCATTTGTTCTTATTGTAAAAACATGCTACCCGTAAATGTACATACATACATTTTCACACATACACACACATGTGAATTGTTGTCAGGTTTATACATGTATGAACAGAGTCTAATGGTGGAATATATTGATCGGTCTAAATAAATCAACCTCTAAATATATTTTATTGTTTTGGTCTGCTAAGCTTTACAATCATTGATACTATGTTGCCGCAGGAAGACATTAACCTATTATTTGAATGTGCAGCTTGATTAAATTGGCATTGCATAGCTATGATTTAATAATCACCTTATCTTCTTGTAAACATAATTGTTTAGTTTTTGTTCTCGGCTTGGACTAAATAATGTAAATAATAACTCTACAAGACAGTTTTTTTAAGCGAGTGAGATACTTAGACCTTCATTAGGACCTTAAGTTATCTTTTTGATATTATATTGTACTTCACTTTTTCTTTAGCAGAATTTGAATAAAAAATAATCTAGTAGAGTTTGATGCTTTTTTATTTACAATCAGTAGAGTTTTATGCTAAAATTACATATCAGTGTTTCATCTGATGATTGTTTGCGTTTTTATCAAACGCAGTGGCTTGAAAGTGTTGTGTCTGCTGCCCTTAGGAAGAAAAGTGGTGAAGAAAGACAACACATCAACTCAAAATTTGGTATTATTGATTCCCAACCCCTTGTCTGCTTTGCCCTTTGCAACGGAGCATTGTCGGATCCTATGGTAATTTTTCTCTTATTTACTTCTTTGTAGTTTGAATATGACCGGGAAATGTGAATGTTAGTTGTGCAACACTTCATTCTTATTGAGTATATATAACTAATCTAGCTCAAATTGATACATTGATGAATCACATCACAGGAAATGATATTTGCAATTCCTGAAATTAAAAAGTTGATCAATAACTTATAGTTGGTGCAATGTTGTAGCTAAAAGTTTACACGGCTTCAAATCTAAGAGAAGAGCTGGATGCTGCCAAGAGAGAGTTTCTACAGACAAATGTACTTGTGAAGAAATCTAGTAAAGTCATTCTCCCTAAATTGGTGGAAAGGTTTTCTAGAGAAGCATCAATCAGCATTGATGATATCCTTGGATGGATCATGGAAAATGTTGACAAGAAATTACATGACTCAATACAGAAGTGCATTGATCGTAAGTCGAACAAAAAGTCGTCTCGGATCATAGAATGGCGGCCTTACAGTTCAAAATTCAGGTACATGTTTTCCAAGGATCTAATAGACAAGCTATGATCTTATTGTCCCTGGAGCATAACTGGTTTGAGGAAGCTAGGAAGTTCATTAATCATTATATGTGCTTAAAGAATTTTCGTGTACATTATAACATAACATGATCTTTGCTTTCCTTAATTAGATAACATACTCTAACTATTTAAAATCATTCCTTGATATTTTGATTTATGTATAAGTGCACCTAATTAACATGTAAGAATAAATTCTACTTTAACTTTGAAGCGGTAACTTGTATGGTTGTTGCACATACCAGTATATTAGACAATAATTTTATGTTGAGCAAAGGTATATAAATGTTGGTATGAGGGGGATATGTAATCTACTAATCTCACAATTGGATCGCATACTACGTCTCCAAAGCCACGCTCCATCTAAGCCCCACCCTAAACTGCACATCTCAGACGCTGTCACCTCCTTCAGCGTCGACAGATCAAATAATCTACTAAATCTGTCCCTAAAAGCCACACCACCCACCCACCCTGGTTCTAATTGATAATATGTCATTGATATGTATCTTCCAATGATTGAAAACAATAAAATAGTCCAAACAATATCATTGCACTCAAATAAAAACATAGTCTATCACCAAATACAAAGACTCTAAATTTTCATTACTGCACAGATATCATTGCACTATTCAATAGAGCAGTAAACTAATTTTATTGAAATAATTTTTAGTTGAGGATATGTACATGAAAATGAGATATGTACATGTGGAATGGTTAATTGAGTGAAAATACTGGGTAAGCAGGCCAAGAGATATTGATATGGGAGAAATGCTCCGACACACCTTCTAACACATACTTTTCAACACACTCTCTTTGATTGGTTGAAATTCACATGGGACCCACCAAAGTTATATGGGACCCACATGATTTGGTGGGACTCATGCGAATTTTAACCAATCAAAGAGAGTGTGTTGAAAAGTGTGTATTAGAAGGTGTGTTGCTAGCATTTCTCTTGATATCGACATGTATTAGGAATGACATTGGGTCTAGGAGAATGAGTCTTATTGTGCAAATTTTAAAAATTGACGACATTAATTATATATTTTTACGCCAAAACTAAAAACTAAAGTAAGGAGATGTCAAATTTTTTTTTTAAGTAGTTTATTGGTTAGATAGTCACTTTTATAAGGTGAATAAGTGGCAATGTCTCTATCAAACTGAGTTAAACTTACTCGGACAGACGATTTCAATTTCTTTTTAAAAAATAAAGATCTCTATCTACTCGTGTTTAAGAACCCGGCGAAATTATGTTTCAAATCACGGTGGATTGAGGATACATGGAAGGATTTCTCTCTTATTTTTTTAAGAAAAAACAATTCCAGTGAGATCCTGTAAACAATTTTTTTTGATAAAAATATATATAAATAAGAGCAAAATTACCCATGTGACTAAACAATTTTTTTAAGAGCAAAATTACCCATGTGACTTCTTGATTTAATTTTAAACTAGACCTTTATCTTTTTTTCTTCATGTTAGTCCTTTAATACTTAAAGGTGCTAGCTAACCGGTAGAGTAAGGTGCAAAGTTCTAATCTCTTTAAATACGGTTATAAAATTATCGTTATTGTCACTTTAATTAATAAAAATATTTCTTACACAATTAAAAAAACTAATAAATGGTTAATGTTTATGTAAATTGATAATATTTATAAATTAAATATTATCTTTGTATGAAAAATGAATTCAAATATTACATAAAATATAAATATTCATAAAATGTATATTGAATTTATTACATGATAAAAAGTAAGAACGAAATTTTTTCAAAAAAATAAAATAAAAATAAGAACGAAATAAATTTGATACTCTCATTTTTAGTCCTAGTAAAATTTTTCGTCGGCATTTTTTGTCCTTAAAAATGCTAAAGGAAAATGTTACGATGACTAAAAAGTGTGTTTTATTTTTGTAAGGATTAAAAATGAAATCTTAGATATATATAGTGATCATTTACTTAATTAGACTAAAAATATATCACAAATATATATAAATATAAAGTTAGTTTTTTTTTCTTCCATGGTGTGTGTAGTTTAAACCATCGTTTAGCAGTGATTAATCTTTATTAAGAAATTTGTGGGACATACAAGGTGAATTCTTCTCTTACCAACAAATTTTTCTTTATGCATAAGAGCGGACCGAGCCCTTGACACTTCCTTAAGTGACCCAAACCCCCTTGTCACTTACTTAAGAGACCCAAGCCCCTTACAAGTTGGACAAATTCATTGTTAACATAATAAATATCATAGAGTGATATTCATGTTTGACCAATTATAATCGAACCATTGACCATTTACTTAAGATATTCAAGTCACTTATCACTTGAACAAATTCATTGAATTCTATATTGTTAAAAAAAATAGATTTTTAAAAATCAGTTTATTTAATTTTAAAAATGCGAATAAAATAAGCCATCATTGATTGATTTGGTTCATATCACTAAGAAAATATTACAAGAACTAAACCAAATTAAACTAACTATTTTTGATTGGTTTGGACAAAAAACTAAACTACCATATTACATCCTTATACACAATAGCAAATAATGTCAAGGTGTATGTATACTTAAAGAGGTGATTAAATTGTTTTGTGCAAAGGGACTTAAGGAGGTAAAGAGTCAACGTTTGCTTTTCAAAAAAGATGATCTTTTTTATTTTTATTTCTTGTCTTCTTTTTTCTATTAGATTATGTTTATGTTCTCTTGAGGCATACCTCGTGTTGAGATGAACATCTTTTGTCGTTTAATATAAGTTTTATTTGCAAAAATTAGTAAATATGATTGTAGTATATATTTAGAGTTTAAGGAGTATAATTTATTATTTAAAAAACAAAAAATACTAAATAATTATTTAATATTTTATTAGTAATTGGCATTTATTTATTTTATTTTAATCTCTATTTGACTTTTATAACTTTATTATTCTAAATGATTCTTTGATAAATAAAAATTTTCATTAATGTTTATAGAATTAAATTTTATTTTTTGACTAAAGAATTAAAATTATTTTACATAAATTATAAAAACTGAAATTATTTTGTCAAAATGAAAAATTCCATTATTCTTGTCAAAAATAAAGAAAAGGAAATTCCCTGATTTTAATATCGAAAAATCTCTATCAGCGCTTGGATCACGCCATCTCCATCAAACTCGACACGTATTTGACATATTTACCCTTCATTTCTCCTCAAATAACCAATCATGTGTAAAAGATGACGCTATATTTCCAAAAATAGCGGTTTTTTCCTATAACCCTAGATAGTTGATACTACTTTCCATCAACAAATCAAAACCACACACGTGTCATAACATTACCCTTTTAACCATTGGATCTAAACTATTTAAGAATAAAACCACTTTTTTAAAATATTTTGATTCCTATCACATCCTTTGCAAAAAAACAAAATTCGTGTAAGTACTTTTTTTCTTTCTCATTCTCATTCTCATCCAAACAACAAAATTCACTTGCGAAGTTCTAGTTTCACTTTCACACCCCCACTCTCGTCTGAACCCTAATTCCTAATTCAATCTGCAAAAACTCGAATCTCACCGGTGAGTTTCATTTCATTTTTTATTTGTGATGTTGAAATTACAGTCATGAATTGATTTTTTTTTTTGTTGAGTAGAATCGTAGATGACTGTACGATTGAGGAATTGGTGAGATCAACGGTGTGGATTTCATCGCCGAATGGAGGGAGGTAGCGTCTCTAGCCTTACTTCTTCTGGTACTGTTCATGTCTGACTCTAGGTTCTTAATTTTGTTTTTTATTTTTTTGTATGATTTAGGGTTAATCATTTTTCTTATTTTCATTTCAATTTGTCATTTTTATTCGAAAAATAATCAATTTGTGATTTTTATTCGAAAAATGACCACTTTGTTCCTAAGTTATGTTAGAACATTATAAAATATTTTAGTATCTTTTATATCATAGTAGAGTATCTCAAAGTATATCTTAGATTAGATTTATATTGTTAATTTTTATTATGACTGGTTCTAGATTTAAAATTGAGTGATGTCGGCTCATGGGCCGGCCCGTCAGGCCCGACTCATTTCTGGCAGCTCAATTTTTGTCTATGCTGGTAAATAAAGATTTGTATTAAGTTGAGTGCTCTGTTGAAACACTAGTTATTCCATTTTTCTCTGATTCTCTTTGTTTTCTAGTCTAAAGGTTAATTTTAAGTTTATTATAGTTGTTGTTATAACTTGGTTTGTTATTAAATTTTTGTGAAGGGGAGAATGTTGTGTCGTGTGTGTGTGTGTGTTAGATTTCTTATGTGAGTCGGAACACTCCACTTAGGTCCAGATCTTTTTTTATAAGAATTGCTTGATCTAATATTTATTTGAAACTTGTTGTTTGTTTTTTGGGATTAGTTGCAGATTTTTTTTAAGAGTTGTTTAGTCTAATTGCTTTTTTCAAACCTGGCATTTTTTTGGATGAGACGAGGCTAATGAAGAAGCCGCCAGATGTTTATAGGGCTTCTTCAACGAAGAAGCCGCTGGATGTTTCTAGGACTTCTTCATCGTAGAAGCTTTCTCAGTAAATACCACGGTGGCCGAGGATTAGCCCATCTGAATGATTTATGAAATCGAAATAACGAGTTTTTCAATTATCTAGGTTTATTTTTTATGATTTTTTTTTCTTCCACATAATAGTTCCAAATGATTTGTCCGATCACTAGACAGTCAACCAATGGCTTTGTTCTCTTGTGTCCCATCCTGCAAAGTGCATTGGGTGTCGATTAGAATATTAGATGGCTATATCTATATCAGTGTCTGGTAACCTCAATTGTTTTGATATAATATTTGGGTTTTCTCTTATTAAGCTATGCTAGGTAATATGTACATATTTGCTGGAAGCTTTGAAAATTGGAATTGTGGGGTAGCTATTAATTGCTGAAAAATACAAGTTTTTCTCCCCTTCGTTAAATTTAGGTTATGCATTTTCTTGCTCTGTATTTGAGTAGTAAATTGTTGTCAGACAAGCAAGACGACATTTTTTTAATTTGAATAACTTGGCTGCTTTTGTATGTGTCTCTGTGCACATGTTCCTACTCATTCATGCATGCATATAACTACATGAGTAGTGATATTTGAACAACTCTTTTGGTACAACTTTTGGGACAACCTTTTGTTCTCTCTTTTCATTGGTCAAAAACAATAGAGAGAGAAAGGAAGAGAGAGAATAAGAAGATAATGTGAGTATGAGAGAGAAAGTTGTACAAAAGTTGTATAAAAATGGTTGTACAAATATCATTTCTCTAACTATATCAAGTTTGAGCACTATTCTGGGTGTTTATCTTATTCTAACAAACTTATTTGCTTTAGGGATTCACCCATGGATTATGATGATAGTGATTTTGAAAGCCAGAATCTTCATTTAGCTGGTGAAGGGAACACCAAATTTCCTCCAGTATATGCTCTCCCTAAGTTTGATTTTGACGAAAGCCTTCAATCAAATTTAAGATTTGATAGTTTGGTTGAGACTGAAGTTTTTCTTGGCATTGAAAGTAACGAAGATAACCAGTGGATTGACGACACATTTTCCCGTGCGGGTAGTAACATAGAGTTCAATTCAACTGCTGCTGGATCTTGCTCTATATCAAGGTATGGCAATGTGTGGTCCGAGGCTGCTTCCTCAGAGTCTGTTGAAATGCTCTTGAAATCTGTTGGACAGGGGGAATATATTCCTAGGCAAACTGTTATTCAGGAATCAGGTGCTTGTGATGAACTGGCCTGCTTAGCTAAGCAAATGGACTCCAATCCTAAACCCGATGGTAGAAATGAATTTAATAATAATGTTACAGATTTACAGCCACCTTTTGATACACATACAAGTTTTTCTGGATTGAAGAAGCATGTAGGAATGGAGCAGTCTCAGACTGGAATTTCCCAAAGTCATGATGGTGACTTTTCCTTCGATGGAAGTTCAGGTATTCCGGAACCAAATGACATGTTCCGAAATATTGACTTACCTATGGCTGAGGGTAGTCCAACTCTCTTTACAAATGATAAAAGTAACATTACTAACCAAAGAGAAGTTGAGACTGTGGCTGATGTCTCAGATCATGGCGAAACTCACGATTCATCAGCACTTGTGGTGGAAACTAATATTACTGAATCATCTCTGCAAAACATTGACCTGCCTATGTCTGAGGGTAGTCCAACTCTCTTTACCAATGACAAAAGTAACATTAGTAACCAAAGCGAAGTTGAGACTGTGGCTGATGTCTCAGGTCATGGCGAAGCTCATGACTCATCAGCACTTGTGGCGGAAACTAATATTACTGAATCATCTATGCAAAATATGGTTGATGAGCAACAAGGTTCACAACAAGCACAAACTAATAATCAAAATGTGGAATCTTCTATGATGAAGGAGGAAGCTGTTGTAGACACACAGACTCTGGATCAAAATGCAGCTAGTGTTGATGCACATCATCCGGATAAATCTCTTTTTTCAACACCCCCACAAGACTCTTTAGAAGGAGGGAGTGTAGTGAAAGGACCTGAGACCGGGTTAAGTAGTTTAGAGGATTCCATGGGAATAGGAACCGTTGCAGTTTCTGACATGCAGAAAGAAGAAAGATGCAGTGAAGACATATGTTCCCGTGATCTGTCTCAGGAAAATGCTAGTGAAAACTTAGTTTTGCTTAAAGATGCGGCAATGGAGGATCAGCCTGTACCAGATACTTGCATATCACCAAAGGTTTCAGTTAAAGATGATTCTTTCTCTGCCGGGCAGGTGATTGAGGATAGCAAGTCCAGTCATCGAATTTGTCCCAATCTCCAGCAAACTGTGGATGTCATTGAGAACAAAACTTACAGTGCGAGCAATGTTCTTGAGGAGAACATTTCATTAAACACTGGTGGTGACCACATGGATTCAGGGATTTTATCTAGCAAGTTGGAGTCATCTATGTTTCCTGCAGAGGAAAATAGGATTTCTATTGTTAGTGAAGAAAATAATGACAACAGGGTTGGAGGTTTTTCCAGTTTCAGTTTGGTGGCTGCTTCAAGAAACTCTTCCATTGTGGGTGAATCGACTCAAACATGTGTAACCAATGAACCTGATAGGCAAAGTGACCCAGAAAAATTTGACCAAGATGTTTCTGTCAATGATGAAGAGAATACAAAGATTCTTTCTGATTCTAGCCAAATGCATTTTGATGTTGCCCAATCCCATCTTGGCGATAAGGGAGTTGTTTCATCGCCTCTTAGTGCAGGTAGCATGGAATCTGAGTTGACAACTTCCACTGTATCGATCAACGTCAAACCTGCCAATAATTCAGGTATATTATTTTATCAGATTAGATTTATCTTGTTACACCAACTCTTAAGTGTTGCACCATTATTGAACCATATTTGAAAAAATGTTAAGAACTTCCCTAAATTAGAAAAACCATAGTTACCATACTGATGCACTGATTCTGGATCAAACTTACTTAATACGATTGCTTCAGAAATAAAGCTGGACCTTAGGATTGAATTTATAATCCTAATTTAAGGTTTATTTTCATCTTATTTTCAGCATCGCAAATTATTTCAGAAAATACTAGATTGACATCCTGTGAGATAATGAATGATCCACCTCCTAGTGAAGTTGTTTCAATTCATCGAGCGACTGGTGACAACGATATTCAAAGGGTAACTACCGTTGAATCACCTTCTGCCGAGGGAAAAGAAGAAATTGAAATGACAATAACAGAGAAAGCTGGAATATCGGCTCTTGTTGGGTCTTCTGAACAGGAAACTGTTCCTTGTCCTGTTAAGGAAACAGAAAAACTTCATCCTTCTGGTACTACTGGACATTTGAAATGTGACATGACAGTAACAGAGGAAGCTGGAATATCGGCTCTTGTTGGGTCTTCTGAACAGGAAACTGCTCCGTGTCCTGTTAAGGAAGCAGAAAAACTTCATCCTTCTGGTACTACCGGACATTTGATATGTGATGTAGCAAGTGACAGGATGCCTGATGTTGGGACTCATGGTGCTGCAAAAATTGGGGAACCGCAAAGAACAACAAATGACAAGGTTACCGAGGAATGCACAAAAGATATTAGTATGCCTCCAGTTCTATGTGAATCATCAGAGAAACAGGGTAACGGTGTCATAATTTCTGTTATTAAGGATGATAAGGAGACTTTACAAGAGGTTCATGAAAAGTCGTCCTCGAAAGAATTAGGTAACCACTAATCCTGTCTTGTCCACTTTCATATGCCCAAGACCATCATGATATGCACTAAACCCCTTCATATCATGATGCTATTACCTATGAGTTTATTAGGTTAAAGAGTATATAAACACTGTGAACTCTGACCTTGTTCAGAATTGGCACTGTGAACTTTAAACCCTCATATTTAGTTCCTGAAATATGGATATTCAGCTAATCGGTCCTTCCATTCAGTTATTGTTAACCTTTTAACAGACTTGTGATGTAGCACATACACGATCATAACTTCCTATTCTATGATATTTGTACTGTCCATCAAATTGCTTATTTTGATCATTATATATAAACAACGAAATCTAAAACTAGTAGTCATATATAATAATTTAAATAAAATAACTACAATTTACTATTTATTTATGTAAAACTACAGAGAAACTGAAAGCATTCTCTAACTAACTTCTTTATCACAAATTCTGTTTTTCATTGATTGAAAACTGTTACAAAGGCTTTATATAAGAGCCTGAAGGGTTACCTGCTATAGCAGGTTAACCTGAATCTGATTTGACACCTGTCAGTGCAGATGCCAGCTGTAAACAGCTGGCTGTTACAAGATTAACACTAGATACAAGCTTCTTAATGCTATTCTATCCTATACACTTATACACCCCCCTCAAACTCTAGGTGGGGCTTCAGCAACATTGAGTTTGGAGCGCATAAGAAGAAACTTGGCAGTAGATACTGGTTTAGTAAGAATGTCAGCCCACTGATCTGTACCAGGAATATGCACAACAGACAACTGCTTTGCCAGGACCTTTTCTCTAACAAAGAAGAGGTCAATCTCCATGTGTTTTGTCCTTGAGTGTAAAATAGGATTGTGAGCCAGTAAGACTGCTGACTGGTTATCACAGAGAATAACAGGAGGGGAAAAAGGAACAGTGAGCTCTTTGAGTAATGTCTGAACCCAAAGAGCATCTGCAGTGGCTTGAGCTAAGGCCCTGTATTCTGTTTCTGTGCTTGATCTGGCAACAACAGGTTGCTTTCTGGACCACCAAGAGATAACATTAGGACCAAAGGAAATAATAGCAGAACCAAATGTGGACCTTCTATCATCAAGGTCTGCTGCCCAGTCAGCATCACAAAACACTTGTAAAGAGAGAGGTTTATGGGTGGGAGCAGGATACAACTTCAAACCAAAGTTTAGAGTGCCTTTTAGATACCTCAAAATTCTTTTGACTGCAACCCAATGAGATTCAAGAGGTTGAGACATAAACTGACATACTTTGTTAACAGAGTATGCAATTTCTGGTCTTGTGATAGTGGCATATTGGAGGGAGCCCACAACTGATCTGTATAGAGAGATATCTTGAAAGTGGTCTGAACCATGTTTAGAGAGCTTGCAGCTGGATATCATAGGTGTATTGATGGAATTACACTCAAGCATATTTGTTTTAGAGAGGAGATCCCTTATGTATTTACTTTGAGTGAGCAGTAAAGTATGGTTAGGAAGATGTTTAACCTCTATGCCAAGGAAATAGTCTAACTGACCAAGATGTTTCAGACTAAAAACAGAGTCAAGCTTAGTAATCAAGGAAGTAACAAGTGAAGTGGAACT